>Ga0153978_1000104_pt1 | contig 17597 bp, 16 predicted proteins | sample TSGA062MetaG_FD_104749 | JGI IMG/M metagenome (GOLD analysis project Ga0153978, IMG submission 104749) | Attine ant fungus gardens microbial communities from Georgia, USA - TSGA062 MetaG | ecosystem: Host-associated > Fungi > Mycelium > Unclassified | place: USA: Georgia, Yuchi Wildlife...
GGTCAAGTATTTCTGGAGTTATGGTCTGAATGAAGTTTGTGACAAATTTGTGACAAAGATGAAAGAGATTCAGGAGGAAGCAAAGGCAGCCTTAGGGACGGTGCAAGAGGAAATGAAGAAGTATGCAGACAGGAAAAGAGAAGATGTGGATGAGTATAAAGTGGGAGACTTAGTGATGCTCAGCACAAAAGATCTGAAATATCAGATGGTCAGAAGGAGGACAGAGAAGTTGACAGAAAGATTTGTAGGCCCTTACAGGATAAAGAAAATCGTATCATCAAATGCAGTAGAATTAGAACTACCTAGTACAATAAAAATACACTCAGTAGTTAACGTTAGCAGAATACGAAGATATGTAGAGCAGGTAAAAGGGCAGAGAAAGGAGCAACCAGCTCCAGTAGTAATTGAGGGAGAAGAGGAATGGGAAGTGGAGAGGATACTGAATAAGCAACGGATCAGAGGAAAGGATAAGTATCTAGTGCAATAGAAGGGGTTTACGGCTGAATCAGATACCTGGGAAGGAGAAGAGAACTTAGAAAATGCTAAGGAAGTGATAGAGGAGTACGAAAGAGAGTACAGAAGAGACATGGAGGATGTCAGAAAACAGAAAAGAGAAGAAGGAATGTTTAGAAGAAGAGAATTGCCAGGACGGTTCACGGCAAGGAAGTTATTCAGATGGTTGGATAAAAGGTACAACAAAGAATACTGGGGAAGGTTGGAAAGAAACTGGAGACAATGGAAAGGGGGAAGGAAAAAGGGGTGAAGAATGATGGAAACAATAAGGGAAGAGGAGGAAGACATTGAACAAGAAAACTCGAGATTAAAAGAGTAGACAGAAGAAGATGATGATGAGATAGGGAACATGGTCAACCCCTATTACAAACTGTAAAGAAATCCTCGGGACAAGGAACCTTGAGAGAGGGGTGGTATCATGACTTGGCCAAACAACTAAGTCATTATTTATTTTTCTTTTTCTTTTCTTTTCTTTTATTAGGAAATCAATGGATGTGAGAGGGGATGACTCAAAAGAGATACACGGGACTTTGTAAATAAGGGTAAATACAGAATGTGTACAAGTAGTATATAGAAAGCAAATGGGAACTCTATCAAGTTCTTCTTGTCAACTCAGACTAGGAGGGTGGTTAAGTCATCTCAGACTAAGTTACTACATTTGAAGCATCTGCTTCTACCCTGAATTCTTTGTCTAGGTCTGGTGCTGCTAGTACTGGCTTAGTTGTAAAGATCCTTTTGAGCTTGTCAAATGCTTTCTGCTGCTCCTCCCCTCACTGCCACTTTACATCCTTCCTTGTCAGCATGTTCATTAGCCTGGTTACTCAAGCAAAGTCCTTAATAAACCTTCTGTAATAGTTTGTGAGGCCTAAAAATTTCCTAACATCTTTCATATTCTTTAGCTTTGGCTAACTCAGCACTCCATTTACCTTCTCTTTCTCCATCTCTATTCTGCCGGGTCCTATGACTACACCCAGGAATCCAATCTTCCTTACTTTCCATGCGCACTTCTCTGGCTTGATATACAAGTTATTCTCTTCTAACCTCTTCAGAACCTCCTTTACTATCTCATCATGTCCCTTCTCTGTTTCTGTCCCAACTAGCATATTGTCCACAAATGCTGCTACCTTTCTCTCATTAATCATGTCTCTCAGAATTTCATTCATCATTGCTTGAAATGTGGCTGGTGAATTTGTCATTCCAAAGAACATAACTGTCGGTTCAAAGAACCCCACATAGGTCGTGAATGCTCCCTTCCACTCATCTCCTTCCTTGATTCTTATATTGTTGAACCCCCACCAAAGATCCATTTTTGTGAATACTCGCTTACTCCCCATGTTGTCAATTAAATCTGTGATTAATGGAAGTGGGTAGTTATTCTTCACTATTTGGTCATTTAGGTTGCAGTAGTCCATCACTATCCTCTTACTCCCATCCTTCTTGCCTACAAAGAATACTGGTGATGTCTGAGGGGATTTAGATGGTCTGATGTACCCCTTTTTCAGTTGATCATTTACGAAGTTCTGAACTTCTTCCCTTTCATTTTTGGATAAAGGATAAATTCTTCTCTTTTGTGGTTTAAACGTTTCTTTGAGATCTATGGCATGATCCCAGATTTTCCTTGTTGGCATCCTTTCTGACTCCACCTTCCCAAACACCTTCCTCTATTTTAGGAATCTCTTTGGAACCATCTCCTCAATCTTCTTATGATCTGCTTCAACCTCCTCATCCCTTCTCTAGTCCTCTTTATCCTCCATTGCCCACCTCACCATCTTTTCTTCTTCTAGTATGACTACTCTTTTTTCTTTCTTTGCTTTCTGCCCCTTTTCCAATTTTGTGTTCCTTCCACATAATAGAGGGCATCTCGTCATCTTGACCTCCCCTGTTTCCCAATTGATTTCTGGGTTATGGGCTTGTAACCATGGTATCCCCAATATTATGTCTGTTTTTCCCAAATCACATACATCTATCCTCATCCTTTCTACATGGCTCTTGTAGTACACGTTTACTTCCACTTGGTATGTAATAGCCCCTCCACTATTGGTTATTCCATCTACATTTCTGACTGCCACTGGTCTTTCTAGCTTCTGTAGTCTAAACCCATGTTTTGCTGCCATTTTCTTGTCCATAAACATTCCTGTCGCATCACTATCCAAGAGTGCTTTCACCATTACACCTTCATGTGTGTCTACTTTCTCTACCTCTATGTTTAACCATACCTTCTTTAACATTTTGAATGTTCTCCTGATGTCTCTTTGTCTATCCTCTTTTTTTGCTGTGCTGTTCAGGACTACTGTTCACATGCCGCTCTGCTGTGTCTTTTCCTCTCTGGGACGCACCGCTACTTCTTCCCTTTTCTTTTGCTTTGAGCACCCACACTACTCGGCTTCCTCTAACTTTCTCTCTCTGAGGACTCCTTGTTCTCTGTTGTTTTCCTTATGCATTTCTTTCTTTCTGCACTACCTACATTCTATATAGGTTGCTATGACTTCTTCTATCATCTATCCTAACTCCAACAGCTGTGTATCTTCTGGCACATTCTCCCCTCCACAGTATTTCTGTGCCTTTTTCCACTTGGGATGCACTGACCTCTCTCCCTGCTATGCCTTTTGCAAACTGACTGCATATACTGCTTCTTTACTTCTCCTTTACTTCTCCTCCTTAGTGACTGGGCACTCCCACTTGTAGTGTCCTATCCTCCAACATCTGAAACATTGTACCCCTTCCTCCACTGTCTCTTGTTTCCTTATTTCCACTTTCTCCTTCACCCCACACTGCATTACCCTACTTGCTATCATCTCAAATCTATTCTGGAGAATTGATTTCCCCTTTTCTTCTTCATTCTTGTTCCTGCAGTTACAGGCCAGGTGCCAGAACCTCCTACAACACCGACATATTCTTTTCCTCCTTCTTTCTAATTCTGCCTTTAGTTTGGCAAGGGCACACTTTTGGTTGAGCAAATTGCTCATGAGAGAGTTGTATTGTGTTTGAGACATTGTATTGATGTTTCAAGGGTATGGAATGAATGGTTGATCTTACTAATTATACTACCTCTGCTGGGGTGCAAGATCTTCACCCAGCCAGAGTCCTACTGTCCTACTAACTATTGCCTTAATACTAGGGTTAGACTATCACCCAATGGATGGGATCCCTGATCTAAACGCCTTCTTAAGGGTATGGCGTTACTCCTCTGTGTGTACTGATCACAATGGACCACCAGCACAAGGTTTATAAGACGAATACTACTACTTCTGTCTATCAACACTCAGTTGCAAGTTCTGGTCTTGATCATGGTACCTGAGCTTGGTACCGTGTCTCCACCTTCAGTCCCTAACTGACTGATAAGTCTCCTTAAGCCAAGGGCCCAGCTATGTATGGAGGTAGCTAGTGATTGTGATGACCACTGGCCAAGGGTTGATTTATATATAAGAGTAAGAGTGAGCAAGGTCCAAGGCAGACAGTGCTCAAGAAGTAGATATTGAGTTCTGGTGTAGTAACTTAGCCTGAGGTGACTTAATCACCCTTCTAGTCCAAGTTGACAAGGAGAACTCGATAGAGTTCCCATTCAATTGTGGTATACTACTTATACACCTTCCATGTTTACTTCTATTTATAAACTCCCACGCATCTCCTTTTAGTTGTTTCACATGTCTGCAGATTTAAAAAGAAAAGAAAAAGAAAAAGAAAAAATAAATAAATAATGACTTAGCCATTTTGGCCATGTCATAACACCTAGGTACTTATACAAATATTAGATAATCTGTGCACCTATCTCCTATGATCACATGACCCTTACTAAGAACTATCTATGTCTTACATAATCCTTCCCATACTATTTATATCTTTCTCACATTATATTCTTGGATGTTTTCCATCAAGTTGATGAATGTATGAGAGATAGTTTCCTTCCTGAAGATTATCTCATAACAAAGAGGTATTGAAAAGGCTAGAAGAAAATGACTTATATATTAAACCAGAGAAGTATGTGTAGAAAGTGAGAAAGATCAGATTTCTAAGGGTTGTTATAGGACCCAATGGAATAGAAATGGAAAAGGAAAAGGTGGATAGAGTGCTAAGTTAGCTAGAACTAGAGAATGTAGAAGATATTAGAAAATCTTTGGGTTTCACAAACTACTACAGGAGGTTTATCAAAGATTTTGCTTAGATAGCAAGGCCAATGAACATGCTAACTAGAAAGAATGTAAAGTAGCAATGGAAAAGAAAGCAACAGTAGGTATTTAATGAACTTAAAAGAATCTTTACAACTAGACTAGTACTAGCAGCTCCAGACTTAGATAAGGAGTTTAGAGTAGAAGCAGATGCTTCAAATTACACTACTGGAGGAGTGTTATCAGTAAAGTGCTCTGATGGGATGTAGAGACTAGTTGTCTTTATTTCAAAATCTCTAAGTAATACAGAAAGAAATTATGAGATATATGACAAGGAAATATTGGCAGTAGTTAGATGCTTGAAAGTATAGAAGCACTTCCTAGAAGAAACAACTACAAAATTTGAGATTTGGACAGACCATAAAAATCTTGAGTATTTCATGAAGGTACAGAAGTTAAATAGTATTATGAGTTGGCTCCAAAGAAGAAAAATATCTTCCATACATTTGTCAACTTGATAGAAAACCTCTAGAAATATAATGTAGGGAAGATATAAATAGCATGGGACAGTATTATGTAAGAAGTATATAGTTATTAGTTATAGTCTTGTGACCATGGGAAGTAGGTGCACAGACCATAGAATATTTGTATAAATACTAGTAGAAATCTAATAGAGGACTCTATTAAGTTCTTTCCTTTTAATTGTTACTAGTTGGGGTTAGAGCTTTAGTTCTAAGTCTATACCTTAATATTAGAACTTGATATCTTAGGCAACCCCTTATCTCAAGGCTTTGCCAATACTTACTCTCACTATTGTTCTTGCTAGTGAGCACAGCACTCACAGGCTTTTTGGAAGCTAGGTCCCAGGCATAAAGGGAACTTTGCAGTTAGTTAAGGACTGCAGGTAGAGAACTTGGACAATACTAGTATCCTTGCTTTGAGACCTGACCTCACTTTCTGGTATTGCTATATGCTTTCTTTTCACTATCTGCTCTGTGCTATAGATATATTGTCATCTGTCTATGCAGAAGAATAATAGTAAAGCTCTTAAAGCCTTGTCTAGAGTAGAGGTTCCCTTCTTATGGACAATAGTTGTTTTATTCTTGGTAGCTAGAAGTAGATACCATAGCTATCCTATTCAACCAAGAAATCTATACATCCTCAGAAGAAGAGAAATTATTACTATCACCATCACTACTACCATCTATATCTCATCAGCAGCAACCTGAGGAATCATATGCTTCTACTCTACCCCTACTATTTCAAGAAAAACAACTTCTCACCTTGATTGCCAGCCTACAACAGTAGATAAACACCATACTACAACAGCAGAGAGGAAGCTGAGTGGAAGTAGCCAAACCTCCTATATATGAAGGGAAAATAGAGGAAGTGAGTGCATTTATTAATGCAGCTCACTTATATTTGAGTATGAAGATGATAGGAGAGACAGAGGCAACAAAGATAGCCTGGGTGCTGTTTTATATATAGGGAGGAGTGGTTGAGATGTAGAAGAATAACTTATTAGATGAGCTATCAAAAGGAGGATCAGAGATAGAGATAGTGGAAGAGCTATTTAAAAAGATGAGGAATAAGTTTGGAGAGATGGGAGAGAAAGAGAGGAAGGTAGAATAGTTGAGAACAATAGAACAGGAGGGTAGGACATATGATAAGTATGTCTAGAAGTTTAAAAAGATAGCAAGAGAAAGTAGATATGAGAGACAGCCTCTCATTGAAGAATTCAAAAGGGGGTTAAATAGAGAAATCAAAAGAAAGTTAGCAGAAGCAAAAAGCTCCCCTAGTTCAATAGAAGAGTAGCAGGAGAGATTAGTAAGGTTGGATAGAAATTAAAGGCAAAGCAGGGCAGAGGAGAGAATGTTAGGAAGAAATGTAGTACACCCCTTGAAAAATACACAGAAAAGAGGAGGATTTGGGAGAGGATTGTATAGAGGGAGGGGAGGGCAGATCATGTGGAAGGCAGGAGCTTAGAACTTCAGAAGGAGATATCAAAATAGAAGAAATCAGTATAGGGGAACTGAAACTAGACTGGAACCAATGGCAGTAGATAGAGGAAGAAGGAGAAAGGGATATTGAATTTGTTTCAACTGTGGAGGATTTGGACATATAGCTCAGGACTGTAGAAGTAAAAAACAGGGAGTTGGGGAGAGAAGAAGAATTGACCAGGGAAGTAAGTTATCAAAAGAGAACAGAAGTTAGTAAGCTTCTGGCTGCCCTCCTATAATAAGTATGATATTTTGAAATATGTAAAATTGGACAATGGATCAAGTACCCAAAACATTGGAGGAGTAAGAGATGTAAGAAGAACAATGAAACCACTAAGAGAAGTATAGATGCAAGTGGGGATGGAGGAAATAGATACTTATGAAGGGGTATCTGTTAAAGCACTGTTGGATAGTAGAGCAACAGGATTATTTGCAGATAAAAAGTTTGTGGAGAAGTGGAGATTTAAGAAGAAGAAATTGGCAAGGCCAATCCAGATCAGGAATGTGGATGGAACAGACAATAGTGGAGGAATGGTAACATATGAGATAGAATACAACTTGTATTACAAAGGGCATATAGAATAAGTAAAGATAGATATATATGATCTAAAAAGGATAAAGGTAATCTTAGGGATTCTATAGCTGGCAGTACACAACCCCAAAATTGACTAGGAGAAAGGGGAGGTGAAAATGATAAGATGTCCACCCTTGTATAGAAGAAACCAGAAAATAGAAAAAAACAAAGGAAAGAAACAAGTAAGGAGGAGAGAAAAACCAGATGAGGAAGTAGTAAGAGAGTTAGTACTGAAAAGATTTTAGAGATAGAAGAAAGTATTTGGAAAGGCAGAGTTAGAGCAAATACCAGTGTAAAAGACCTGGGACCATGCAATTAAGTTAAAGGAGGGATTTGTGCCAAGAAAAGAAAAAGTATATATATTGTTAAGAGAAGAGCAAGAGAAAGTACAGGTGTTTGTAAAGGATCAACTGCATAAAGGATACATCTGACCATTGAAGTCACTACAGACATCTCTAGTCCATTTTGTAGCCAAAAAGGATAGAAAGCAATGAATGGTACAGAACTATAGACATGTAAACCAGTAGACAATAAAAAATGGCTATCCATTACCACTAATTGCTGATATCCTGGATGGAGTAGGGAGTAAGAAAGTATTTACAAAGTTGGATTTAAGATGGAGATATAACAACATCAGAATCAAGGAAGAAGATGAATGGAAGGTAGTCTTTACAATACATATAGGAGCATATAAGCTTATAGTCATATACTTTAGACTCACCAACTCCCCTGCCACTTTCCAAACTATAATGAACAACCTCTTCTGAGATATGATCAACCAGAGAACCATTGCAACCTTCATTGATGATATCATCATAGCAACAGAGATAGAGGAAGGGTATAATGAGGTGGTGGAGGAAGTATTAAAGTGGCTGGAAGAAAGCAACCTATTTGTAAAACCAGAAAAGTGCAAGTGGAAAGTTAAAGAGGTAGAGTTCTTAGAGGTGGTAATTAGATTGAAGGGAGTAGAGATATAGAAGGAAAAAATAGAAGGTATTACAAATGACCACTTACTAATTTGTGAGTTGATAATTTAATAATCAAAAGGCTCAAATAAGTGAAGTTTAGATAGTAGCAAAAGATATTGTTAAGTCTGAGGTTTATCCTTAGATATACAGTTCTTAAATACATGATTGTGGTGGTCTGTGCACCAGAACAGCCTACTACATGATCACTATCTATTGTTCTATATATAGGAGTGCTATTGTTCTTGAAATAGAGATAACCTAACTATCTTAGAATAGTCCTTTGTTCTATTCAAGGACAGATGATAATCTATGGATAAAAATCAATGTTATATGCAAACATTGAGGATCTTTTATTTCCATGGGATCTTACCACCTTGGGATCTATTTATAGCTGGAAGAAGTGCATTGAAGAGAGCTTCACGATGGTTGTTGAAGCAAACAATTATGTTAAGTGGTTTCCGAGATATCGGTGATTTAATGTCTAGTAACTTGGTGATCACTAACTGATCTGCTGATAACTTGGTAAATACTGATTGCTTGAGATATTTTTGGTACTGTTTGAAAGGTCTTCTTAAGGGCTTTTGGTGGCCATTTAGATCATCAAAATCAGTCAAGTATTCCCAGAGTTATAGTCTAAATGAAGTTTGTGACAAAAGGAGTATTAAACTGGCTGGTTCCTTGAAATGTGAAAGAAGTGCAGAAATTTCTAGAGTTAGCCAACTATTACTGGTAGTTTATCAAGGATTTTACCAGAGTAGTAGCTCCATTATACCTACTAGTAAGAAAGAAAGAAAAGTGGAGATGGAAAAAAGAGCAGGAGAAAGCGTTCTAGGGCATAAAAAAAGTATTTACATTAGAACCAGTACTGGCAGTACCAGATTTGGACAGAGAAATATGAGTTGAAGCTGATGCATCTGATTATATAACAGGAGAGGTGTTATCAGTGAAATATGAGAATGGAAAATGGAGGCCAGTAGCATTTATATCTAAGTCAATGAATTCAACTAAAAGAAACTATGAAATTCACAACAAAGAAATACTAGTAGTAATTAGGTGTTTGGAAGCATGGAGACACTACTCAGAAGGGACAAAAGTGTAGTTTGAGATATGGACAGACCATAAGAACTTGTAGTACTTCATGACTAGTCAAAAGCTAAACTATAAACAAGCTAGATGGACACTGTACTTATTTAAGTTCAACTTTGTACTTAAGCATATACCAGGAAAGAATATGGAGAAGGCAGATGGGCTGAATAGAAGATCTAACTGGTAAGAAGAGATAGAGAATGATAACAAGGATAGAATACTAATAAAGTCTAAGTAGATACAAAAGAAAGTAAGAAGAGAAGAAGAGACGTTGATTGAGGAGGAAAACCTAAAGGAAAAAATAAGAAAAGTACAGGAGAGGGACAAAGGAGTAGTCAAGACAGTAGAAGAACTAAAGCAGTCAAAGATGAAAACACTAAAGGATGAGGAATAGTCAATTGAGGAAGGACTAGTACTAAAGGAAGACTGAATCTATGTACCTGAAAAGAGAGGGTTGAGAACAGAAATAATACAACTATACCATGACACACCAGTAGGAGGGCATAGAGGAAGGTGAAAAATAGCAGAACTGGTGGAAAGGTATTATTGGTGGCCAGGAATGACAAAGGAAATAAGGAAATATGTAAATAGATGCAATGTATGTTAGAGAAACAAGAATTGTGCAGAAGCCCCAGCAGGAAAGCTGATACCAAATATGATCCTAGAAAAACCATAGAGACATATTAGTGCAGACTTTATCACTAAGTTACTACTAGCCCAAGGATACAATGCGATACTAGTAGTATGCAACCAATTTACAAAAATGGCCTATTTTATTACTACCACAGAAAAAACATCAGTAGAAGGGTTAGCAAGGCTATTCCAAGACCAAGTATGGTGGCTTCACAGACTTCCAGAAAGTATTGTATTAGATAGAGAACCTTAGTTTATAGCAGAAATAATAAAGGAACTAAATGAGATATTAGAAATCAAGACAAAATTGTCAACAGCCTACTACCCACAAACAGATAGACAAACAGAAAGAGTGAACCAAGAATTGGAACAGTACCTCTATATATTTATTGATCATAGATAGAAGCAATGGCCAGAGTGGTTAGGGATAGTAGAATTTGTCTATAATAATAAAATTCACTTGATAACAAAGATCTCACCTTTTAGAGCAAACTGTAGACAAGATCCAAGAATAGGGTTCAAAGAAAGGAGGAGAGGAAGATACAAAGCAGCAGGAGAGTTTATGGAAAGAATGAAGAGAATTCAGGAAAAAGCAAAAGCAGTACTGAAAAAGACATAGGAGGAGATAAAGTGATATGCAGACAGGAAAAGGAGAAAAGGAGAGAAATACTGGAAAAAGGACTTAGTAATGCTAAGTATAAAAGATTTAAAGTGGTAGATGAAAGAAAAAAGAACAGAAAAACTCATGGAATGGTTTGTGGGCCCATATAAAGTGAAAAGGATGGTCTTAACAAATACAATTGAGCTCAAATTACCAAGTACTATTAAAATACACCTAGTAGTCAACATAAGTAGAGTACAATTGTATAAACCACAAGTAGAGGACCAGAAAGTAGTTCCACTGCAACTAGTAGTCATAGATGGGGAAGAAGAGTACGAAGTAGAAAAAATCTTAAACAAAAGGAAAATACAAGAAAGAGACAAGTTTCTAGTTTGATGGAAGAGGTATACAGCAGAAGCAAACACATGGGAAGAATGAGAAAATTTAGAAAATGCAAAAGAGTTGGTTGAGAAGTTTGAAAGGAAGTATGGAAAAGAGGCCAAAGAAATTAGGTAATAGAAACTAGAAGAAGAAAAGAAGGAATTCACTTGAGAATTACCAAGGGAGTTTATAGCCAAACTAGTATATGGATAGGGAAGAAAAAGGTATAAGAAGGAGAGGGAGAAAAGATAGGAAGAAAATTGGAATAGATGGAAAAGTTCCTCAGAACAAAGAACCTTAAAAGAGAGACCATATTATGAGTTAGCTCCAAAAAAGGAAAATATCTCCCATATATTTGTCAACTTAATGGAAAACCTCCAGAAATATAATGCAGAGAAGATATAAATAGCATGGGACAGTATTATGTAAGAAGTATATAGTTATTAGTTATAGTCTTGTGACTATAGGAAGTAAATGTACAGACTATAGGATATTTGTATAAGTACTAGTAGAAATCCAATGGAGGACTCTATTGAGTTCTTCCCTTTCAATTGTCACTGGTTGGGGTCAGAGCTTTAGTTCTAAGTCTGTACCTTAACAAGGAAGACAGAAAGAGTGGAGGTGATTATAGAGAGAGTGGACTTACTAGAGAAAGTAAAGCAGTTAAGAGCAGGAGATGACAAAGTAGTTAAAGCAGTAGAAAAGATAAAGCAAGCAGGAGTAAAGATGCTAAGAGATGAAAAATAGAGAGAAATCAATGGCATAATGTACAAGGAGGAAAAGATATATATACCTAAGAATGAGAAATTAAGAGTAGAGATTATTAGGTTATATCACAATACACTAGTAGAAGAATATAGAGAGCAATAGAAAACAATAGAATTGGTTATGAGAAACTTTTGGTAGCCAGGAGTAACAAAGAAGATAAAGCAATATATGGAGAGGTGCGATTCCTACCAAAGGAATAAAAACTGTACAGAACAACTAGCAGACAAATTAATACCCAATTCAATACCAGAAAAGCCCTAGAGTCATATACCAGCAGACTTCATTACAAAGCTACTATTGGCACAGGGATACAACTCAATTTTAGTGGTAGTAGACAGATTAACAAAGATGGCTTATTTTATTTCTACTATGGAGAAAACATCAGCAGAAGAACTAGCTAGGCTGTTTAGAAACAACATGTAGAAATATGAGGGGGCAGAGAAGTTTGTGATTAAAATGAGAGAGGTATAGAAAGAAGCAAAAGTAGTACTAGGAAAGGCACAGGAGAAAATAAAGAAATATACAGATAGGAAAAGAGGAGAAGTCAATGAATATAAAGTAGGGGACTTAGTAATACTCAGTACTAAGAACTTGAAATACCAAATAATTAGAAAAAGGACAGAGAAGTTGACAGAGAAGTTTGTAGACCTCTATAAAATAAAGAAGATTATATTGACAAATATAGTTGAATTGGAGTTACCTAGTACAGTAAGGATACATCCAGTAGTAAATGTTAGTAGAATACGTAAATATATAGGGAAAATAGAAGGGCAAAAGAAGAAGTAACCAGCTCTAGTTATAATTGAAGAAAAAAAAGAATGGAAGGTTGAGAAAATACTAAATAAGTAGCAGATTAGAGGAAAAGATAAGTATTTAGTATGGTAGAAAGGATTCACAGCAGAGTCAGATTCTTGGGAAGGAATAGAGAACCTAGAAAACACAAAAGAAGCAGTTGAAGAGTTTGAAAGAGAGTATTGATGAGATATAGAGGATATCTGGAGATAAGAAAAAAAAGAAAGAATATTTAGAAAGGGAGAATTACCAGAAAGATTTATGGCAAGAAAGTTATATAGATGGATAGATAAGAGATATGATGAAGAGTACTGGGCAAGGTTAGAAAGAAACTGGAAATGCTAGAAGGAAGAACCAATTAGAGGACAAAGAATAATAGAAACAATCAAGGAAGAAAAAAAAGAAATTGGTCAAAAAGAATCTAGACTTAAAGAGTAGAATAAAGAGGATGATGAAATGGAGAATATCTGTGATCTCTACTATGAGTTATAAAAATCCTCAGGATAAGGAATCTTGAAAGGGAGGTAGTGTTATGACTTGGTAAAATGGCTAAGTTATTATTTTATTTTACTTTCTTTTTCTTTTCTTATTTGGACTTACTATACAAGGAAGAAGTGCAGAAAAGTGTCACATGATGATGTCACATGATATGTATAGGAAAGTAGTACACAGATCATGTAGTAGCTGTATAAGTAGTTTATAGAATCAAATAGAAACTCTATTGAGTTTCTCTTGTTAACTCAGACTTGAAGTATAATTAAGTCATCTCAGGCTAAGTCACTATAACAGTTATGTGTCCCTGATCCTATGGTCCTATCCAGTAGGGTCAGGAGTTGCCAAGTTGAGCTAAGGCAATTAAATATTATATAGTAATATTTAATTAGATACAAGGTTACTTTAGGAGGTTGGTCTAGTGTTCCAGAGATGATGTTAGTAGAGTCCCCTTATATCTACCTTATACTCCTCTTCTCCATCTATAACTACTAGTTATGGTGGTACTACCTTCTAGCCCTCTATTTGGGGTTTATATAATTGTATTCTACAGTCAAATCTCTAATAAGGCATATCTCCATTAAAACATACTTTCTAATAAGGTATACATTTTCCAGTTATTTTCAGTTACCAAGTTGGTTTGCAGAACATAAAATATACTTTTCCAATAAGGGATAGGATATACAATTTTTGGATAGCATAAGGCATACTTTTTATTAAAATATCAGTCACCTGAGTTGTCATTTCCTCTAATAGTTTCCCAATTGTTTCAGCAATGTTATATATATTTAATCAATAATTTTTTTTTTCATGATTTTCTGCAGCCCTAGGATCATATACTGTCATACCTCTATGATATAACTAGCATGACAGGTCATATTGTCATTCCTAATCTGGAACTTTCCTTTGACAAGTCTCTAGTATTCACTTTACTTCTTAGTTGGTCTGAAATCTCTTATATACTTTGCCTGTATTATTTTGTAACTAGTTACAAGATCATATCCTAATTCCCAGTTCTGAAACTCTTATTCTCAGATATTCTAATCCAATTCTGAACTTAATAAGGCCAGTACAGTAAAGGACTTAGTGAATGATGGCTTTTGAATCCCAAGTCTAAGCAGAATATATTGGAGAGAGAGAGGAAGAGAAAATTCTGTATTTGTATACTGCAACAAGCAAGTAGGTGCTGGAATACAGTGGGTGAGATACATAGCAGTATACTACTAACTATACCCAAGCTTTGAGAGGTTGGCTGGAGTTGTCCTAAGTTGGATGTGAATGTTGGTGGTGAGCAGAACATGTTGGAAGACTTAATTTATATATAGAAATACTATAGTAGGCTCATAAATAAACCTGTTTTTGGTCAATTTCCAGCTGAAAAAGATAAGTTTCTATCAAGACATACTTTTTATTAAGGCATACTTTTGACCAACTTTGACCATGACTGAGGGGTATGTCTTATAAGAGGTTTGACTGTACTTACATTGACTACTAGGTGTATTTTAATAGTCAGGGGTAATTCAAATTTGATTGCATTCATTGAAATAACCCTTTTTACTTTGTATAGGCCTATAAACTGCTTTATCAGTTTTTCTATCCTTCTTCTTTTTATTTGCTACTTCAAGTCTTTTGTACTTAGCATTACTAAGTCCCCCTTTTGGTATTCATTTCCCTTTTTTCTTTTCCTATCTGCATACTATTTTATTTCTTCTTGTACTCTTTTTAATACTGCTTTTACTTTTTTCTGAATTTCCTTTATTCTTTCTACAAGTTCCCCTGCTACTTTATATCTCCCTTTCTGTCTACCTTCAAACCCCATTCTTGGATCCTGTCCATAGTTCACCCTAAATGGTGATACTTTTGTTGCTGAGTGGATTTTATTATTATAGACAAATTCTGCTGTTTCTAACCACTCTGACCACTGCTTCTACCTATGATCAATAAATATACAGAGGTACTGTTCCAGTTCTTGGTTTACTTTCTTTGTTTGCTCATCTATTTATGGGTAGTAGGCTGTTGATAACTTTGTTTCAATCTCCAGCATCTCATTTAGCTCCTTTATTATTTCCACTGCAAATTGAGGTCCTCTATCTAATACAATACTCTTTGGAAGCCCATGAAGTTTCCATACTTGATCTTAGAACAACCTTGCCAGTCTTTCTGCCAATGTTTTTTCTGTAGTAGCAATAAAGTAGACTATTTTTGTGAATTGATTGCATACTACTAATATTGCATTATAATCTTGGGCTAATAGGAGTTTGGTAATAAAGTCAGTACTAATATTATTCCCAGCTACCAATAGTTTCTTTCTACCAATTCTATTGTTTTTTATTTTCCTCCATGCCCTCCTACTGAGGTGCTGTAGTATAATTGTATTATTTCTGCTCTCAAATCTCCTTTTTCTAGTACATAAATTCAATCTTTCTTTAGTACCAGTTTTTTTTCTATCGACTGTTTTTTCTCTTTTAGTGTTTTTATTCCTAACCTTTCTAGCTCTTCTACTGCTTTAACTACTCTTTCATCCTTCTTCTGTACCTTTTTTATCTTTTCCTTTAGACCTTTCTTTTCAATTAGTGTTTTTTTCCCCTGCCTTACTTCTTTTTGTATCTATTCTGGCTTTATCAATGTTCTATCCTTGTTATTGGTTTCTACCACTTCTTGCCAATCTAGTCTCTGTAAGAGAAACACTCAGAGGCAGTCACTCAATAAGCTAGAAGAAGATTCTAGAAGCTAGTATAATATTTAAGTAAAGATAGATCTACCTCTACAAGCTGTTATATACATTACAACAGGTAGTCTGTGCACAGTCACATGAACACTAACCTAATAATACCATATATCCTTATCTAGTTAGACAGGTATCACTATAATGATACAAGACAGAAGGAATATAGGAGAGAGTGAAAATGCAATATAGAAGATATACTTAGTCCATAGATACTGAGCTTATCTAATAACTAAGCATGTCCCTAGGATGTCCTCTTACAGTCTCTTACTCAGTCCATCTGCCTTTTTTATACTTTTCCCTGGTATGTGTCTAAGTACAAAGTCAAACCTAAACAAGTACAATACCTATCTTGCTTGTCTACAGTTTAGCTTCTGACTAGACATAAAGTACTGTAGATTCTTGTAGTATGTCCATATTTTAAACTATATCTTTGCTCCTTCCAGATAATGTCTCTATACTTCCAAATATCTGATTACTGCTAGTATTTCTTTACTGTAAATTTCATAGTTTCTTTCTGTTGGATTTATTGAATTGGATATGAATGCTACTGGTCTCCACCTTCCATCTTCACATTTTACTAACAGTACTCCTGATGTTGCATAATCTAATGCATCTGCTTCTACTCATATTTTTCTATCCAGGTCTAGTATTACCAATACTGGTTCTAATATGAATACCCTTTTTATTCCCTGAAACATCTTGTTATGACTCAGCCAAATAGCTAAGTCATTATTTATATTTATTTTCTTTTTTCTTTTATTTAATTAGGAAATCAATAAATATATGAAAGGAAAGAACTCAAAGAAGATGCATGGGACTTTATAAATAGAAGTAAATACAGAATATGTATAAGTAGTGTACAGCAATCGAATGAGAACTCTATTAAGTTCTCCTTGTCAACTCAGACTTGAAGGGTAATTAAGTTGTCTTAGGCTAAGTCACTATACTAGAACTCGATTCCATATCTGGAGCACCATCTATCTTGGACTGTAGTAACTTAGCCTAAGATAACTTAATCATCCTCCTAGTCTAAGTTAACAAGGAAAACTCAATGGAGTTTTCATTTGATTACTATATACTACTTATATATCTTTAGTATTTACTTATATTTATAAAGTCCCATACATTCCTTTTGAGTCATTTCTTCTTGTACATTTGCTTGGTTTCCTTATTAAATAAATTTTTAAAAAAGAAAAGAAATATTAAATAATGACTTAGCTGTTTTGCTAAGTCATAACACTATCTCTCTCTCAAGATTTCTCATCTTGAGGATTTTATAATTTATAGTTGGGATTAACTATATTACCCATTTTATCTTCATTCTCTTTTGTCCATTCCCAAATTTCTGATTCTTTTTGCTTAATTTCTTCTTCTTCTTTCTGAATTATTTCTAAAGTTCTTTTTTCTCTTGTTTGTTCCCCTTTCCATTATCTTCAATTCCTTTCTAATCTTCCCTAATATTCCTTGTTGTATTGCTTATCCAACCATCTAAATAGTTTCTTTGCCATAAATCATCCTAGCAGTTTTCCTCTCTTAAACATTCCTTTTTCTCTTTTTTGCTATCTTATATCTTCTATATTCTATTGGTATTTCTTTTTAAACTCTTCAACTGTTTCTTTTGCATTCTCCAAGTTTTCTATCTCTTTTTAAGTATCAGATTTGGCTGTGAACCCTTTCTATCATACTAAATACTTATTCTTCTCTCTAATCTGTTACTTGTTTGGTATTCTCTCAACCTCCCATTCTTTTTCTCCTTTGATTATAACTGGAGCTAGTTGCTCCTTTCTCTGCCCCTCAACTTGCCCTATGTATCTATGTATTCTACTGACATTTATTACTGGATGTATTCTGATTGTACTAGGTAACTCCAATTCAACTGCATTTACCAATACAATTTTCTTTACTTTATAAGGGCCTACAAACCTCTTCATTAGCTTTTCTGTCCTTCTACTAAC
>Ga0153978_1000105_pt1 | contig 17516 bp, 12 predicted proteins | sample TSGA062MetaG_FD_104749 | JGI IMG/M metagenome (GOLD analysis project Ga0153978, IMG submission 104749) | Attine ant fungus gardens microbial communities from Georgia, USA - TSGA062 MetaG | ecosystem: Host-associated > Fungi > Mycelium > Unclassified | place: USA: Georgia, Yuchi Wildlife...
AGAATAGGGACTTAGTAAGCCAAGTCACGTGACAAGGTCAGGTGACCATAGAACATTCTGGAAAGGACATGTGACCATGGGACTCTAGGGTACAGCCACTGTAGTAGTAGTATAAATAAGGCTACAATCCAACGAAGAACTCCATCGAGTTCTTCCTGAACATCCACCTAGGGTGACCACTAAGAACATTCACTGTTCCTTGGTAACACCCCTCTATTAGTCGTGTTTCCACTACCTCCTCCTCTGTATCCCCCTCCCATTCTCCATGTTATTTGTCCCCCTCTTCCTCTGTATAATCCTCCTCCTCTTGGCTGTGCATTTCCCCCTAGGCGCACTGCATTTCTTCCCAGTACTCTTTCTTCTGCCCTGCTTTGTCTTTGATTCCTGTCCAATCTTACTGCCCTTTCCTGCCACTCCCCAATAGTGGTAGGTGGTTCCTCTGCTTTGGCCAACTTCCTTCTGATGGCCCCATTCAATCCTCTTTTGAATTCTTTGATGAGGGGTCTTCCCTCATAGTCACTCTCCCTGGCGACCTTTTTAAACCCCTGTACATACTCATCACAGGTCCTTTCCCCCTACTCAATTGTTCTTAGCTGCTCTATCTTTCTTTCCTCCTCCAATGTTTTTCTGAAGTCGTTCCTTATCTTTGTGAACAACTGTTCTGCTGACTCCACCTCTGATTCTCCTTTTGCTAACTTGTCCAACAGGTTATCTTTCCATGCCTCTACTATTCCTCCTTGTATATATGATAATACCTAGGCCACCTGGGTCGCTCCCACCTCCTCTGTCATCTTCATTCTAATGTATAGTCGGGCCACATTTACAAATGCACTTACTTCCTCCATCTTCCCACTAAAGACTTGAGGTCTTGTGACCTCTACTCTGCTCCCTTGTTACTGGAGGAGCATGGTATTAACCTGCTGCTGCAGGGTGGTGATCATAGCAAGGAGCTGTTTCTTTCTGGAAGGGGTTTCCCCCTGTTGTTGTTGGGACATATTGTATGGTGGTAGTGGTGGTGATGGTGATAGTGATAGTGACAACTCGTACTCCAACGATTCTTGATCCAAGGTTGCTAACTAAGGCCTATATCCAACAGGGCACGCAATCTTCACCTGTCTGGATTCCTACCACCTTACTGACTACTGCCCTAATCAAATTTGGTATACAATTGCCTCTAAGGAGAGGACCTCTACACTAAGTGGCTTCCTAAGAAATAACTACCAATCTCCTGCATATACTGTTCACAATGGAATGTAACATGGAGTTTATATGGAGAAAGAAGTAAAAAGCAACGTCCAATCGTGAGGTCAGGACTCAAGCAAGATACCTGAACTTGGTATCTTGTCTCCTCCCTCAGTCCCTAACTGACTGAGAAGTCCTCTTTACAGCTAGGGCCCACTATCCAAGAGGCTTGAGAGTGCTGTGCTCCCTAGTAAAGAAGAGTGTGGAATAAGTGTGGTAGGGGAAAATCACTCACAGGGCCAGTATGAAGCCAACTGCATCTTTAAGTGATTTTGAGCAGGGTTTGAGGTGAACAGTGCTTGGATATGGTATCAAGTTCTTATGTTATCAATAGGCAGTAAATGCTCTTAGTGATCATCCTAGGTGAATGTTCAAGAAGAACTCAATGGAGTTTTTTGTTGGATTGGACTACTACTTATACTACTTTTACAGTGGCTGTACTGCTACTAGTCCATAATCACATGTTCCTCCAGAATGTTCTATAACCTTATGATCTTATCACGTGACTTGGCTTCTTAAGTTCCCCTGCTATTTATATCTTAACCCCATTGTATGCTTTGAGGTTTTGGACTAAGTGTTTGAATACACAGGAGACTTTTTCTTGCTTGGGGCTCTCATAACATCCAAGTCTAATCTAACAAAATGAGAAACAAATTAGCTTACAGTTCATAGACTAGCCTTGCCAGCTCTTGCAGGTTTGCATATGATATTGCATCATGGGTAATATCATGCCAGTTAATGAGGGATACTATGTCTTGCCTATTGTCATATTGTTTACTATACCTCCAGTGAAACCCCATAGTTTTTGTAAATGTAATAATATATGTAATGCATGGTAGACAGATGTGAGGTCAAAGAAACAATAAAATTTTCACAAGACAAATTTTACTGATTAAGTAATCAAAAATATCCTTCTCCAGATTAATACACTGATACACTATTCTTTGACACTCCTACTCATCAAGATATTAAGTCAATGGCATAATACCCAAACAACTGTGAAACTTCTCAAAAGCTTTATGTAGAAGTTGTCTTATGAACCTATCAGCCAACATATCCTTTGTAGAAATGTATTATAGATCAATCTCATCCATCCCAATATGTTCACAAATAAAATAATACTAGATGTCAATATGTTTTGCACAAGAATAATTGACAAGGTTTCAGATAAGAGCAATACAGTCCTGATTATCAACAAAGATAATCATTGCAGATACTTGAGGAAAATCTATCTCCTTCAACAATGTCCTTAACCAAACAGCTTCCTTTGTAGTATTTGTCAATACCATGTACTCTGCTTCAGCTGAAAATATTGCTACTGTGGGCTGCTTCTTTAATGACTAGGTCACTGTGCTCCCAGAAATCTCAAAGATAAATTCTCCCACTAAATGATAATCATCTAGATTCTGAGCCCAGTTTGAGTTTGTCCAGCCAACTAGATCAAACCCTTTAGTACTATAATAACCAAGTATAAGACCATGCTCCATTATCCCCTTTAGATAACAAAGAACTTGCTTGGCAGCTTCTAAGTGCAAAATGCCTAGATTGTCACCAAAATAAAATACTAGACTGATAGCATGCTGGATATCCAGTTGAGATTGAGTGGCAAATAGTAGAGAGCCAACAATAGAGAGATAGTGAAGATCACCAGCATAGTTCAGGTATTTAGCCTTTTTGTCATCTATTACTGGTGATTGCACAGTTAAGAGATCATATTTTATAGCCAGTAGTGTTGAGACAGGTATTGCATCTTCCATGCCAAAATATACAAGCATCTTACAGATATAGGCTGTCTGAGAGATATAAATAGCCTTCTCAGATCTGTTTTGAGTAATGACAAGACCAAGAATATGCCTGAGTTCACCTAGTTCAGTAATCTCAAAGTGATCATCTAATTTTAGTGTGAACCAGTATATCTTTTATCACAAATGGCCACTTACTGATTTGTGAGTTGATGATTTAATAATCAAAAGGCTCAAAAAAGCAAAGTTTAGACAGTAGCAAAAGATGTTGTTAAGTCTGAGGTTTATTCTCAGATATATAGTCCTTAAATATATGATTGTGGTAGTTTGTGCACAAGAACAGCCTACCACATGATCATTACCTATTGTTCTACATATAGGAGTGCTATTGTTCTTGAAATAGAGATAACCTAACTGTCTTAGGGTAGTCCTTTGTTCTACTCAAGAACAGATGATAATCTATGAATAAAGATCAGTGTCATATACAAACATTGAGGACCTTGTATCTCCATGTGATCTTATTGCCTCAGGTTCTATTTATAGCTGGAAGAAGTACATTGAAGAGAGCTTCACAATAGTTATTAAAGCAAATGATTACATTAAGCAGTTCCCAAGATATCAGCAATTTAGTGTCTGGTAACTTGGTGATCACAGACTGATCTACTGATAACTTGGTAAATACTGATCACCTTGAGACATTTTTTGGTACTGTTTAAAAGGTCTTCTTAAGGGCTTTTGGTGGCCATTTAGATTGTCAAAATCAGTCAAGTATTCCCAGAGTTATGGTTTGAATAAAGTTTGTAATATCTTTCCAGAGCACTGGGGACTAGCAACTGCTATATCATCCACATAGACCAGTACCATCAATATGATCATCCCACTTTTTCATAGCAAATACAAGCAGTTGTCAGCCATGGACTTAACAAGGCTAAGTTCAATAAGGACTTTATTCAACTTTATCTTCTACTGTCTTTCTACTTGCTTCAGTCTATAGAGTGCCTTCAGGAGTTTCTAGTATGTCTTTCCATCACCAAACCTCTTGAACTCCTCTGGTACTTGCATGTAGATCTCCTCCTCCAATTCTCCATTCAAAAAAGCAGTAACAATATCAATTTTCTCCAAGTCCTAGTCTAGATAAACCACTAAAGCCAAGAATATCCAAAGCATAGCAAATTTTGCAACTAATGCAAATGTCTCAGTGAAGTCTTCACTAGGAATCTGTAAGAAGCCTCTTGCAACAACATAGATATAATACTTCTTGAAGTTCCTATCTTCATCTAATTTCTCTTTGTAGACAACCTTTCCAGAAACTGCACTTTTGTTCTTAGGTGATTTATCAACCTACTCAATGACATTGTTTTTGACTAAGTTATTGTATTCAGTATTAATGGCTTTCTCCCACTGCTTCAAGTGAGAGAACTGGCAAGCTTCAGACTATATCTTTGGTTCAGCAGATACTGTAATGGATGCAACAAATACTTAACCACCTTCAATGGCAATTACATCTAGACCTAGAGCACTGAACCCATACTTGTAGCAACTTAGCTGGAGATGACTTAATCATACTTCAAGTCTGAGTTGATAAGAAGAACTCAATAGAGTTTCTATTGGATTCTGTATATTACTTATACAACTACTATATGGTCTGTGCACTACTCTTCCCATACTCATTATATGACTTCATCATGTGACATGACACTGTAACATCCTGACATGTGACTGTGATATGTGACATTTGTTACATAATACTTTTCTGCACTCTTTCCTTGTGTTAGTAAGTCTAAATAAGAAGAAAAAGAAAAAGAAAAGAAAAGAAAAGAAATATAAATAATGACTTAGCCATTTTGCCAAGTCATAACAATACTGATCCACTGGTTTTTTGACATGATTTGATGGGTTTCTCTTTGGTAAATTTGCCCACTTTGATGGTTTTGATATAGTAGGAGACTGTTTAGAGGACTTGATAGATGAAGGTAAAGGTAGTAAATCTAGTTCAGGTGACAGAGGAGACAACAATAATAGTGTATAGTAAGTTGAAGTGTCATTAGCAGCAATTGGTATGATATTATCTAAACTTTGTCTTAATATAGTTGATGTAGCTGTGTCTTGATTGCTATTGATGGCATTGTCTACCAATCTATCAATATCATCAGTAGATGGGCATTTTATGTTAACTTCAACTACAGCTAGGTTACTAGGTGTCTCATCTTTAAAGAACCAAACATTGTACAAAGTTATCAGTTTGTTGTTTTCTAGATCCTCTAGCCTGTAACCTTTAGTCTCATCAGACCATTATCCTAATATCTTAACTTTCGCTACTCTTGACTCTAGCTTCTCTTTTCTCATTTCTTTCTGTACCTGTGCCCAACCAAGCAATCCAAAGATTCTTAAGTATGATATATCAGGTTTCTGCCCAGTCTAGGTTTCAAAAGAAGTAATCTTTTCCAAGCCAGAGGTGAGAGTCATTCTCCAAATATAAACTGCATATATGAAGGCTTTACCCCAGTAGTGCAACTTAATACCTGCTGTATGTAACATATACTGAACTATCTCAAAGAAGATAGCAATTTTTTGCTCTGCAATACCATTTTGCTCTGGTAAGTAGGGATTTGTTGTTTCATAAAGGATATTATTTCAACAACAGAATAGGTTTATTGTGGAGTTCACAAACTCTAAACTGTTATCACTTCTGAACCATTGAACCTTCTTCCCAGATTATCTCTCTAGAAAGACTACCATGTCTCTTACAGCCACTCTAGTCTCCTTCTTTGACTTTAATAGCCTCTCTACAGGATAGCAGTAGCTAACCTTTACCATTACCAACACATAGATATAACTATCCCAAGTTGTAACTGACATTGGACCAGTCAAGTCTATTACAACAAGCTTTATTTTATTATACTTTGTTGAGCTCTGTTTGGACAGGGGAAGTCAGTATGATTTTTCATGAACACAGCTACTGCACAGATAATTAAAGGCCAAAGGAGACTCAATGGTAAGTTCTTTTACAATCTCTTGCTAATGCATTGTATGAATCATATTGGAATTCAGATGACCCATTCTCCTGTGCCACAAGCATATTGTATTGCTAGTAGCCATAAAAGCTTCATGATTGACCCTATCTTTGACCTGAATATGATATAGGGTACTATTTCCTCTAGCAAGCATTGTATAAAACAGCTCCTCACTATCAGTCTCAATAACTAGGTCCATTTTAATGCTTCAAACACTTGCTTCTTTTCTGTATAAAGCTCTAAGGCTTACAAGATTAGCTCCAAGACCAGGAACATGAATGATATTATGAAGGACTACAGTGAGTATTCCAGCTGGTAATTTTGCCTAAAATCTTACTGATTCTTGACCAGTAATAGAAACTTGGTTATGACCATGTCACAAACTTCATTCAGACTATAACTCTGGGAATACTTGACCAATTTTGACAATCTAAATGGCTACCAAAAGCCCTTAGGAAGACCTTTCAAACAATACTAAAAACATCTCAAGGCAATCAGTATTCACCGAGTTATCAGCAGATTAGTTGGCAATTACCAAGTCACCAGACACTAAATTACTAATATCTCAGAAACTGCTTGACATAATCATTTTCTTCAATGACCATCATAAAGCTTTCTTCAATGCACTTCTTTCAGCTATAAATAGAACCTGAGGCAATAAGATCACATGGAGATACAAGGTCCTCAATATTTGTATATGACACTGATCTTTACCCATAGATTATCATCTGTCCTTGAGTAGAACAAAGAACTACCCTAAGACAGTTAGGTTATCTCTATTTCAAGAACAATAGCACTCCTATATGTAGAACAATAGGTAGTAATCATGTAGTAGGCTGTTCTGGTGCACAAACCACTACAATCATGTATTTAAGAACTATATGTCTGAGGATAAATCTCAGACTTAACAACATCTTTTGCTGCTTGTCTAACTTTGCTTTTTTGAGCACTTTGATTATCAAATCAACCAATCACAAATCAGTAAGTAGCTATTTGTGATAATCTCTTTGATCCTTGACCAGTGGTTATCACAATCACTAGTCACCTCTATATATAGCTGGGCCCTTGGTTTAAGGGGACTTGTTAATCAGTTAGGGATTGATGGTGGAAGTACAATACTAAGCTTGAACATCAATACTGAGATCTAACCTTGCAATTGAGTGGTATTTAGTAGATACTTGTACTATTCTTAGTATAAACCTTGTGCTCGGGTCCATTGTGACTTGTACACATAGAGGATTGATGGTTACTCTCTAGGAGGCTGTCTAGATTAGGGATTCCATTCATTGGGTGATAGTTTAACCCTAGTATTAAGGTAGTAGTTAGTAGAGCAGTAGGACTCTAGCTAAGTGAAGATCTTGTACTCTAGCAGATATAGTATAGCTAGTAAGATCAATCATTCACTCTGTACCATTGAGGCATCAACACAATGTCTCAGTCCCAATACAATTCTCTTATAAGCAGTCTGCTCAACCAGAAGTGTGCTTTTGCTAAACTGAGGGCAAAGTTAGAAGGAGGAAGAAAAAGGATGTATCAATGTTGTAAAAAGTTCAGGTACCTGGCCCATAACTGCAGGAATAAAAAGAAGGAGGTAAAAGGGAAACAAATTTCCCAAAATAAATTTGAAGTGATAGTGAGTAGGGTAATGCAATATGGAGTGAGGGAAGAAGTAAAAGTAGAAAGGCAGGAGATGGTAAAAGAAGTAAAATGTTTCAGATATTGAAGAATAGAGCACTATAAGTAAGAGTGCCCAAAGATTGAAGTAGAAAAGAGAAGGCATAAAGAGGTAGTGGCATGTGTAGCAATGTCACAAAAGGTATAGCAGGAGAGGAGGCCAGTATGTTCTACATGGAAAAAGGTGCAGGAGTACTGTAGAAGGTGGAACATATCTCTGGAAGGTGTACTCTTACTCGAAAGAGGATGGTATCATAAATGGCCACTTACTGATTTGTGAGTTGATGATATAATAATCAAAAGGCTCAGAAAAGCAAAGTTTAGACAATAGCAAAAGATATTGTTAAGTCTGAGGTTTATCCTCAGACATACAGTTCTTAAATACATGATTGTAGTGGTCTGTGTACCAGAATAGCCTACCACATGATCATTACCTATTGTTCTATATATAGGAGTGCTATTGTTTTTGAAATAGAGATAACCTAACTATCTTAGGATAGTCCTTTGTTCTATTCAAGAACAGATGATAATTTATGGGTAAAGATCTATTATAAATAGCCACTTACTGATTTGTGATGGCTTAATTTAATAATCAAAGTGCTCAAAAAAGCAAAGTTAGACAAGCAGCAAAAGATGTTGTTAAGTCTAAGATTTATCCTCAGACATACAGTCCTTAAATACATGATTGTAGTGGTTTGTGTACCAGAACAGTCTATCACATGATTACTACCTATTGTTCTACATATAGGAGTGCTATTGTTCTTGAAATAGAGATAACCTAACCATCTTAGGGCAGTCCTTTGTTCTATTCAAAGACAGATGATAATCTATGAATAAAGATCAGTGTCATGTGCAAATATTGAGGACCTTGTATCTCCATGGGATCTTATTGCCTCGGGATCTATTTATGACTGAAAGAAGCGCATTAAAGAGAGCTTCACAATGGTCATTGAAGCAAACAATTACATTAAGTGGTTCCTGAGATATCAGCAATTTAGTGTCTGGTGACTTGGTGATCACAGACTGATCTGCTGATAACTTGGTGAATACTGATTGCTTTGAGATGTTTTTGGTACTTTTTGAAAGGTTTTCTTAAGGACTTTTGGTAGCTATTTAGACCATTGAAATCGGTCAAGTATTCCTGGAGTTATGGTCTAAATGAAGTTTGTGACAAGATCAATGTTATATGCAAATATTGAGGACCTTGTATCTCCATAGGATCTTATCACCTTGGGTTCTATTTATAACTGAAAGAAGTGCATTGAAGAGAGCTTCATGATGGTCATTGAAGCAAACAATTGCATTAAGCAGTTCCTAAGATATCAGCAATTTAGTGTCTGGTGACTTAGTGATCACTGACTGATCTGCTGATAACTTGGTGAATACTGATTGCTTTGAGACATTTTGGTACTGTTTGAAAGGTCTTCTTAAGGGCTTTTGGTGGCCATTTAGATCATTGAAATTAGTCAAGTATTCCTAGAGTTATAGTCTAAATAAAGCTTGTGACAGATAGATTACAAAAGAAACAGTGGCAATATATGTGAGCTGTAGAGGATATGAAGGCAAGGGGGTACAGACCCACAAAAATCAGGGACAAGGATTTCTCCTTGAGAGACAAGTAAGAAACATGTAGTACGGCCTATGCCAAGAAGCATAGAACTAGAGAGAAGAAGAAGCAAAAAGAGGAGAGATAATAAGAGTGGAGTATGTAAAGTGTGGAAAAAGGGATGCAATTATGAGAAAGGTATCAAAATGGGAAAGAAGAAAGATTCTATGCCCAGAATATAGGGTAGAAAGAAAAAGAGAGTGGTGGAACTGGAGAGAGGCAGTGTACCCTACAAAGAAAAAAGCACAGCAAGGTGATGCATAGACAGAGGCTCCAAAAGGTGCAGCAAAAGAAGGGGGTGAACAGAGAGAAGTGAGAAGGACATTTAAAATACTGAGAGAAGTGTGGCTAGACATTGGAGTAGAAAGGTAGATATGCATAAAGGCATAACAGTAAAAGTACTCTTGGACAGTAGCACAACAGAGATGTTTATGGATCAAAAGATAGTAGTAAGACATGGATTTAGGCTGCAGAAATTGGAAAGACTAATAGTGGTCAGGAATGTCAATAGGACAAACAACAGTATAGAAGCTATTACCTATCAAGTAGAGGTGAATATGTACTATAAAAGTCACATAGAAAGAATAAGGATGGATGTGTGTGATCTAGGAAAGACAGACATAATACTAGAAATACTATGGTTGCAAGCACACAATCCAGAGATAAATTGGAAGATAGAAGAGGTAAAAATGATGAAGTGCCCACCACTATATAGAAGAAATATGAAGTTGAAAGAAGAAAAGGGAGAGAGAACAGGAGAAAGGCTAACAACTCTAGAAAAGGAAAAGATAGTAAGATAGACAGTAGATGATAAAAAAGATTGGGAAAGAGAAGAAAAAGTCGAAGCAGACAATTGAATAGAAGACAAGCTAGATGGGCCTTGTATCTGTTGAGGTTCAACTTTATACTAAAACATATTCCAGAGAGTAAAATGGGAAAGGTAAATAGCTTGAGTAGGAGGCTGGGCTGGGAAGTAGGAGTAGAAAAGAACAATGAAGACAAAATGTTGGTAAAGCCAGAATGGTTGGAAGTTAGAAAGACAAAAAAAGTAGAAGTAATAGTAGAAGAAGTGGATTTACTAGAAAAAGTAAAGCAGTCAAAAGTAAAATATGATGAGGTAATCAAGGCAGTGAAAGTGTCACAGTTGTACTATGGACCAGTAGTCACATACTGTATGGTTTACTACTACACCAAAAGGGCGATATTAGCAAGGCTACTTGCTAATGAGGGTCCAGCTATTTATGTAGTTCTTTGAACAGGTATTTTGTTATACCTCCATATCACTATTTAGTAATCACTTTTTTATGACAGGAAGAAATGAAACAAGCAGAGGTAAAAATGTTAAGAGATGAGGAGTGGAGAGAAGTTGGTAGCATTATGTATAAAGAAGGAAAGGTATATATACTGAGAGACAAGAAACTGAGAGTGGAGATCATTTAGTTACATTATGATATACTGGTAGGAGAGCATAGGGGACAATGGAAGATGATAGAATTGGTCACTAGGAACTTTTGGTAGCCAGGAGTTACAAAAGAAGTAATACAATATATAGAAGGGTGTGACACTTGCCAGTGTAATAAAAACTGTACAGAATAGCCAGCAGGAAAGTTAATACCAAACTCAATTCTGGAAAAACCTTGGGCACATATCTTAGTGAATTTTATTACTAAGTTGCTGCTAGCACAAGAATACAATTCAATTCTAGTAGTAGTTGATAGGTTAACAAAAATGGTATATTTTATTCCTACTATAGAAAAGACATTAGTGGAAGGATTAGCTAGGTTGTTTAGAGACAATATATAGAAGTTGCATGGGTTATCTGAAAGTATCATTTCAGATAGGAGACTCCAATTTGCAGCAGGAGTAATGTAGGAATTGAACAGGATGTTGGGGATTGAAAGTAAATTGTCAATAGCATTCCACTCTCAAACAGATGGACAAACAGAGAGGGTTAATCAGGAACTAGAACAGTACTTGAGAATATTTATTGACCATAGGCAGAAACAGTGACCAGATTGGTTAGGGACAGTAGAGTTTGCCTACAATAATAAGGTGCACTTAAGTACTAAAACATTGTCTTTCAAGGCAAATTACAGACAAGATCCCAGGATAGGGTTTGAAGTAAGAAAGAAGGGAAAGTACAAAGGGGCAGAGAAATTTGTAACAAAAATAAAAGAAATCTAGGAAGAAGCAAAAGCAGCACTAGGGAAAGTGCAAGAGGAGATAAAGAGGTACATAGATAGAAAGAGAACAGAAGTCAATGAATATAAAGTAGAGGACTTAGTGATGCTAAGCACTAAGGACTTGAAATACCAAATAGCTGGAAGGAGAATGGAAAAGTTGACAGAGAGGTTTGTAGGGCCTTATAGAATAAAGAAAATCACATTACCAAATGCAGTAGAATTAGAGCTACCTAGTATAGTAAAAATACACTTGGTAGTTAATGTTAGTAGAATACAAAGATATATAGGGCAAGTAGAGGGGCAGAGAAAGAAGTAACCAGCTCTAGTTATAATCAAGGGAGAAGAAGAATAGAAGGTCAAAAGAATTTTGAACAAGTAATGGATAAGGGGAAAAAACAAGTATTTGGTATGGTGGAAAGGGTTTACAGCTGAATCCAATACTTGGAAAGAAATAGAAAACTTGGGAAATACAAAAAAAGCAGTTGAGGAATTTGAAAAAGAATATTGGTGAGATATGGAAGATATTTAAAGACAGGAACAGAAAGAGGGGATATTTAGGAGAGGAAGATTACCAGGAAGGTTTACAGCAAGAAAATTATTTGGATAGTCAGATAAAAGATACAACAAGGAATACTGGGCAAGGTTGGAAAAAAATTGGAGGAAATAGAAAGGAGAAAGAGCAAGGGGACAAAGAACAATAGAAATAATAAAGGAAAAGGAGAAAATTGAGCAGGAAAACTTGGGAATCAAGGAGTAGGCAGAAGAAGATAATGATAAAATGGGGAATATCTGCAATCCCTACTATGAGTTGTAAAAATCCTCAGGACAAGGAATCTTGAGAGAGGGGTGATGTCATGACATGGCCAAATGGCTAAGTTATTATTTATATTTCTTTTCTTTTCATTTAACTATGAAATCAATGGATATGCAAGAGGGAATGACTCAAAGGAGATATGCAGGTCTTTATAAATAGAAGTAAATAACAGAAGGTGTATAAGTAGTGTATAGCAATTGAATGAGGACTCTATCAAGTTCTCCTTGTCAACTCAGACTAGAAGTAGTTCTAAGGCATCCCTGTCTAAGTTCTTATATAAGTAGTGTATAGAATCTAATGGGGACTCTATTGAGTTCTTTTTGTCAACTCAGACTTGGAGTGTGATTAAGTCATCTCAGGCTAAGTCACTACACACAGTGTCAACTGCTCTGTCATTACCTTCTTATCTCACTTCTCTAAGTCCTTATCATTTATCAATCTATCATATGTGGCATTCAACTCCATGATTGCCAAGTCCAAGGTAAGTTTTGAGCCTTGACTAAATAATAACCATTTGACCTCCTTCCACTCCACAGTGAATGGAAGTGAGATACAAATAGCATTAACAAGGTAGATATCATTGAATGGAACACTACACTCCAAAATACATTGCCTGAGAAGTATCATTGCTCCAATGTAGTCACTTATTGGGACATGTTCATCCCAACATTTGTTCCAAATTTCTTGGATATAGTAATGAACATTGACATCTCATCTAGTGACAAAATGCAACTGGTATAGTTGACCCCACATGTCCTTCAAAGTGACAGCTCTAGACACATGTCCCCACTGGAAAGGGTCAATAGCACCCTTGATCAAACCCATAGTGGCACCATTGCTCTGCACCCAGGTACAATAACACTCCCAACCTTTTTCCCAACAAATATAATTTGGGGAATAGAAAAATGCATCTCCATCTTCATCTAATTCTGCAGTGGCAGAAGGCTTCAAGGGGGCAGGAGATTCAGACAGAGTAGAAGCCACTGTTGCCTTTGTAGTTGGTACAGGAGGAGAAGCAGGTGGTTTGGGAGGTTTAGGTTCATCTCCAGTTACGTATTACCAGAGATAGCAAGCCTGGAGAGCAGCCTTCATCTGCTCAGACCAGGTAAAATAGTTTTGTCCAGTTAATTTTGGAAAAGACCAGACACTGGTAACTGGGTTGCGTTCGGGGGCCATAACCTTTCGTAAATGTAATAATATATGTAACGCGTGGTAGGCAGATGCGAGGTCAAAGAAACAATAAAATTTTCGCAAGACAAATTTTACTGATTAAGTAATCAAAAATATCCTTCTCCAAATTGATACACTGACGCACTATTCTTCAACAATAGTCCCAATCCAGTAAACTTTGGTATGAGCTGTGCCAGCGAAGGCAGCATCGGCTTGCCTCGATATCTGGTTGTCCAGTGAAATGATCCCGCCAGGCCAGTGCTGACTATTCTTAATCTTTACAATCAGAACTGTTCGAAAGGTAAGAGGCGGAGAGGTCAGCTTAACGACCTCAATAACGAAGTCAGGGATATGACTTTGGCTATCTTCAGGAATGCGGCGCTGGGGTGTGATGATGAATCCCTAATCATCGGGGAATAGGACAGTGAGCATGGAGTTCCAGGGTCCATACCTGTGGAGGCAAAGGATGGGGATTTGTCAATAGACGCAGAGTATACCACAAACCATGCATCATCAGTTGAAGGGGGATATGATGTATAGTGTTCAAGTACTCTCAAAGCAGTCGGGCCGAAGCTCATGTCGCGATGGTATGTGGATGTATAAGAGAGGTGCGGTGGACGTATGAGAGTCAAGCCAAGACGGCCTCTTCCCACGCACGGTCCACAGCCTTGCCGTCAACCGATATCAAAGTCGATACATTGGCCTGCTACAATATCCATCAGATAATCACTCACGATATCACATTTCAAAGCTCCTGAAGAATGCAGCATGGAATGAGAGGCTTGAAAACGGGGGAACGGCGCAGGAGATCCGGGCGGTGATTCAGAAGATTAAACATCAGTCGCTAGCACGCGCCAGGCTTACTACACTCAACATCGTCAGCTCGGTGTACGAAACCCTGAGACCTTCCATCAAGGGAGGTCCAGAAACCCATGCGGTTTAGGCAGGCATCACATGCGAGCACAGCATCTCCGAGGCTCCACTCTTCGGATTCGAGTAGGCGAACACCGTCGAGATTTTCGATGTGGTTGACAAACCACCGGAGCTCACGATAGACGCCGTTGTTGATCCAGATCTTAGCGTTAGCGTCAGATTTCCCGGCAGTCTTTCCGTAGAGGTGGACAGAGTAGGGGTTAGGCATCCAATGACCAATTGATCCAGCCTCCCATTTGTTGGAATTGGCGGAGAGTGAACCGTTTTCCCCGGATAGCGAATCCCCCAGCTACCAGGTCAGATTTTGCGTCAGGAGGCATGGTGATGGTCATGGCGTTGGGGTCGACGAGTAAGCCGATGATGAGAAGAGTTAGGCCCCATAGCTGCTTTTCAATACTGTGCGGGATACCAAGTAAGTCAAAGAGGAGGAGAGCAGCCTATGCAATATGGCTCATAGAGGCTTAGGTTGCCTTCCAGCTCGATGGAGAATACATCATTGACGTAAGCCAGTAGGCCTTCAAGACCTTGGACAAAAATCTGATCCGTCAACTTTCAGGTTTTGTGTCCAGCGGTCTATCAGATGACATTTTGTTTTGATGAGCTTTTGACAAGTTGTCCACAAGAGATTCAGGGTGGATTCCTCCAAGGACACGACCTCAGGCTTTAGCTCCTTCATCGGCAATGATGTCTGGTATCTTCAACCACTTGCGCCCGGAGAGGACCCATGACAGAGCTGAGAGCGTAAAGACACAGAAGGGGATGGCGACAACATAGGCTACCAATTCTTGGATTGGATTGACAATCAAGATACATACTTATAGCTTCAGTAATACCGCTGACGAGCCCTGTTCGAGCACCCAGTCCTTCCGCCCCTTCTTTGACTCCACTAAGCCTAACACCTCTCTCTTATTCTCCCGGTGAAGATGTATGTGGAGACATAGTGATGGAGACGTGGCGAGGAAGATGCCGCCGCTTGTGACACATTCCATTCATCAGGGATTTTCAATTTCCGATTTCTCGATACACACTCCCATGAGCACCATCTTCCCCTTCGATACCTGTTCTCAGTAACTGTATGCTACCCAAGAGGTATGGGAAATTGCCGGTGAGACGCAAGAACTTGCTGCAGAGGAGACGGAGCATCATGAGGATACACGCCTGAGTAAGAGTAGTGTTGAGGCGATGATAGTGATGGAAGGGATGCTCAACGAGAAGGAGGTTGGGGATAAGGACTATAAGGTGTGCATACAGCTAATGGAACCAGAGGTAGAGTTTCAAAGCGAGGAGCATGAGATAACGGTGGCAGATAACGAGCATAAATTGAAGGGAACCTGTGGTGCATGTGGTTATGGAGGATAGTATAGATAAGGTCGGGATATTCACCACCTGCCCCAATACCTCAGACGTTGTGGGCTGCAAGAATTTCGTCGCCTTCCAGGCCTCCAGCTGCTGTTCCGCCCATGTTGAACCCTGATGCTTCTCAGGCGCAAGCCTCTGCAACTGCGACCTCGCCATCTCGAACTCGCCAATACTTTCGCGATCGCAATCGCAATCACAAATGGGTCATCATCATCCTCATATATACCGGGTATATTGACCTGGATGAGCAGGTAGAGGTGGTATTGACTAATAGGAAGGATAACCAGGTTGGGGTGCGTATTCGGTTGTGTGCGAGGGTGATGGCTGCACGTAACCGTAAACCGAGCGGAGGATAACAAGTTGGAGTTGGTGGTGAAGTGGTCGCAGGTGGTGAAGTGGGCTCTTGGGGAGGTGTTTGTACTCCCTGAGGGCTAGTCGGACTCGCAGCTTAGGATGGGAACTCAGATTGGTGTTTGGAATGTAGCGTATTTGATACGCTTAGATGCAGCATCATGTCTCACGGTCGGAGGGCCAGTGAGATGGGATCAAGTGTCTACATCATCAATTTCAAGATTGTATATGTTCTCTCACCACATGGCATTTACTAGACATGGTAGTTAAACAGATAATTCCAATCAAGAATTTGCCGAGTTCAATCTCTCGGCAGCGGTGTAATGCAAGCAAGTGCAGCAAAGTTAGCGTGAACCTGCGAGGACCATCGATAGCTTATTGATGAAAAAACAACAACTGTAAGCAAGGGACAAATATTGAGCATCAACTAGATGATGGCCGGGAGGTAAGCCGATCTAGGAACCGAATTTCAAAATCTAGGAGTGTAGTGCAAATCTTGATTTCTCGTCAGGGACAAATATGATTCGGATATATGATTACTACATGCCTCGGTGTTTGTCATTTATCATACTACTCTTCAGGCACAAACCTCATCATCTTTATCTACTACAACAAGAATTCCTTTTGAATCTTCACCATCCATTGCAAAACTTTGCAAAGACCAGAAGAGCTGAGCATTTAGTACTACCAGAAAATTTCCAGCAAAGTATAGTATGTTAATTGTCTACAGCAGACGCCATGGGAACATGGTTTGATCCGTCAATCCATAAAAGGCTAGAGGGAATTCCGGCAAGATCACGATATTCAAGTCTTGGCAAACAAAGTATCTGAAATGATCGATCAACAGGGACAGAATGATGATCACCACTCGATCAGTGGCAGCAAGCTTGCCGATAGGCATATGCAAATGTGATGTGACTGCCAAGGCAGTTAAGAACAGACACAGGACCATGTCGCAATCATGATGTGATGTATGCAAAATGTACGAACATAATGCATACTACCCATCAGTCTCACAAATGCCCTTCTCCTTGATATGCTAAGGAATTATAATTTGAGTTTATTGCCATTGTGGAAACTTTTGTACTAACATGCAAACATTGTTCATACTTTGTTGGCCAGTCTCGGTTCCTGGATTATTTACCGGTAACCTTTACTGCAAGTGTATTCCGTGGACCTTTCCATGGGCGACTCACATGTAGTGTTTACATTGGGCATGAGATCTCAAATGGTGCGCACAGCTTGATCTGACATAATGTACGGCAGAGCTCCTCTGATGGGTGCCCTGCGATGGGTGCAACATTCTGTTGGCGCCCAATGTGGATAGGATTGAGCGTTCTGAGCCTCCACGGCAGCATCGATACTGACTACAACAACATATTGTGTTGCTTCTGGTCTTTCTCGCCCCTCCTTCCATTTTCTCACACC
>Ga0153978_1000106_pt1 | contig 17478 bp, 18 predicted proteins | sample TSGA062MetaG_FD_104749 | JGI IMG/M metagenome (GOLD analysis project Ga0153978, IMG submission 104749) | Attine ant fungus gardens microbial communities from Georgia, USA - TSGA062 MetaG | ecosystem: Host-associated > Fungi > Mycelium > Unclassified | place: USA: Georgia, Yuchi Wildlife...
ATATGGCTTCCCTCGGACTTGTTGGCTACCTCCGTGCTTCTCAGTTCCAGCCTTCTATGATTGACTTTGTGGCGTTTGGGGATACTCTTGGCCTGTCTCACAGCCACCATTCCACACTTTGTTGTTGGATCGCCGGGAAGCGGCCACCTAGTACTTAGCACTATGCTGTGATCGTCTCGTGAGAAACACGCTGTAGGGCTGGAAGTCGCTAGCCATCCCTCGCGATTGCAACAGTTTTCATCCCCTCAAGCCTCAAGGCCTAAGGCCTCACAGGTAAGAATTTGTATATACAACGCATTCCGCTCTAACTACACTCACATTCCATGCATCATATCATTCTCGTCTTATCTCACGCAACCCACAGTCATTCAGAGGTATCCGCCTTACTTTATGGGGTTCCTGGTTCGTTGGGCCGATTCTCCTTTATTATTAGTCGCATGGCATTTTTCCGAATCACTGGCACTATTTGAATTCGTATTTTTAAAACCCAATTGGGAAGATCATTGGCGTCGTTAGCCATGGGAATCCTGATGGCGGCAGCGAACTGCAATGCCCGGGAAATCAGCCAACCCATCTCCGACGAGTATTCTGATAATGGAGGAATGTATTCTAGCCGGAAAAGGGGTTGTGACTCCTCGGACCTCGTTACGGTCGAGTGCTATGCGAAACCACTTTGGAGGGGGGAACGCCCTGTGGATGATATGACATTGCAGTTCACAGGCGGACCCCGAGAACCCATATTTTGAAAGTTGAACTGGTTCGAATGGTTTGAGGCGGCTGGAAGGCGCATCGCCACTAGCACGCCTATCGCCTCAGATCCTCCACGCTTCGATATTGGCATTGTATCACCGCGCAACATGACTTTATTAGAAGCATGGTGTCATGCACATACGCCCGGCGGTCACCATCCCAAGTTACAAATACGCCATCAACGTAAGCACTCGCGTTTACCGTACGATAATCATTTATGATGGGCGTCGGCCGAACTAGGTTCAAAGCCTGCGTTTCATTCCCAGCTAGTGTGTGATACATACATACGGATATCCGCAAGACTCCATTCAGCACTGGTGTGGGTCCACAGCGACCCGTGGCGACAATGAGCTACCAACGTGCAAAAAAGGATGAGCTAGGGACAGACGGACTCTTTTTCTATCGAGGAAGGAGTGTGTGCAAATCCGTCCCGGGGAGCCTGATCATGATCAGATCGATAACACCACGCATTCCCACTTCATTCAGGGAAATGTGAGAAAAAGTTGCACGGGATACTGGCAAAGTAGATGGGAGGGACTTGTCCTCAAGGGATGTGTCTGGTAGTGCGCGATATATCGCATCAACACGGATGTTGCGTGCGTGGGCAAGTGGGTAAATTGAGTACACGAGGACTATGATAAAGATAGGGGCACAGCAAGGAAATTTTGAGCAAGTCACGATCGGGTTCGACATGCCATTTTGCTCTAGTGTCAGATAACATCATCTATTGGAGAAATTATGGCCTTCTAGAACTCAAACCCCACGCCTAACCAAACCCACGTTCTCACGCGTGTACGTACAGCCAATTGCAGAGATGCCGCATCCTCGATCATTTGACCACTCACGCGGCGAATTGCCATTCGAGTCCGCGGTATCTAGATCCCAGTGATACCATGTCCGGTCTAGATAAGTAGGGACACGAAGCGAAATAACCATGAATGAACAAGATCCCCGGTGCCGCTCGTTTTTCTACTTCGACGGTCTGCGTAACAAGTCCGGGGTCATCGTGCCATCAGACGCATGTTATCTTGTACTCCGTCCTCGGACGGTGGCCCATCACTGCTCGCAAAACACCGCGAGAGGGGTTCACTAACGGGGTCGATAGATAAGTCATTGAGCCCCTTACGAGATAACGTGAGGTGAACGGGTGACTGGTCGGGAAACAGCCGATATAGCCAAAGTGTTGGCTCCTGATTGCCACTGATGTGAGTCGCCAATAATGCGTCCTTGAGAAATAGTAACAAGGAACATGCCGATCCCAACTAGTCACTTGCTCACTACACTGGTTACGAACAAGTCAAGTAAAAGTTAGGTTAAGCAGATTAAGTTGAAACCAAATAATTCGTCATGTCAAGCGAGACGCTGGCCATGAAAGAATGATGGCCGTCACGTCAGGTGGATCAACAAGTATGTTTACCTTTTATGTAGAATCGTATTATGTGGTTGAGGTGATCGATTGCATAGTCGTCGAATAAATGTAGTAATTATGTGACATATCATGATTTTAGTGAAGAGATTATAGGTATCCAGCGCACCAAAATAAGACCGAATGAGATGCTACGACGTCCGCACTGCGATGGCGGTACATGTACAGAATAACGAGTCCTGCATTCACGGTCAGCGCACAAGCACTAACCTGCGAAGAACATGCCCACATTAAAAAACAGTTCATTCAAGCAGACGTCCCCATCTTCCCAGTGAGACACCATATGAGACCTTGGCGAACGATCAACGGGGATCATTCGGTGTGCTGCAACAATTCTTACCGGCCACCTTGCCCCATATTCTCCGTGATCTGGACCAAGACAATATACTTGCTGTTGTCAGTATATAAAACAGCGTGATAGAATGAGCTCAATCCAAGGTATGAGCCGTTTCACGTACAACCCGGTTGGTTGGATATGCACCATCCGCTCTTTGACGCGTTCGCCTATTTCCTTCATCCACGCTTTCACCTGCTCTCGTTCAGTAGACGACCATACAGCGTGCGAAAGTGTTGCTGGAAGGAGTTTCTTCATGTATGCTCGCAGCACCTCGGTGTCGAATGGAGGTCTAGGCGGCGAGAGGGGAGACACTGCTCCGGACCGCAAAACAGGCGAGCGGAGCCCCAGAGATGTCATACTTGCTCGAAAATGCGGTGGGCAGAGCAGATGTACGTTTGTTTGGTCATACTAAGGCTTTGTCCCGAAGTATGCATTCCGTGAGAGTTTGCACAGTATAGCGTGCAACTATACGAACTTCCTGGTATACAGCATCCCACCTTTCTCCTACCTCTCGCTCCTCTACAGTAACATCTTTATAAACCACAAATGTCCTCAATAACGTTTCCGCACTTGGGCGAGGACATGGACTCGTCTTCGCCTCCTAGCTCGCTGCACGACTCCATGCAGGCGCCCTTCTATATGCCCCCGGCATTCGACATGTCAAGCTCCTTTCAAATGAACCCTCTTTCTGCACACCCGCCTCGTACGCCGCGTCCGAGCAGTGCTGCGCAGTCGCACTTGAGAAACATGAGCATGAGTATCAGTGTGTACGACGAGAAAGGAGAGGAACAACAAGACACAGAGACAATTAAAGGGGAAAGCGTCGAGGTAGATGAAGACAGTGCCGAGGACCTAGACGAGAAAGATGTACGTGTAAAGGCGGCTGAAAAGCTGGTCAAATCACACGAGGTGTGGCGGGATCTTTTTGTAACAAGTAACGGACGGGACAAGGCATTTGTGAGTGATAATGACTCCTTCGTGCTACAAGTGATAGAGGTAACCTCTGGAATAGAAATTAATGCAATATTCTATACGCGTGTATCTCCTCTTTCATAAGAAGATATTATTCCGTGGCGGAAACTCGCCTTGGCAGCTGGAAATTGTGCGAAGGCTTGTGGCTGCAAAGGACGGGTTCTCTTTCACTAGGTAGGCAACCTGTTGACCTTGACATTGTTCTGTTTTGTGAACTGACGGTGTGCACAGGAAAATGCTCATCATGTTCAAGTGGTTAACCCCCCTGAGTCAGGTGTTAGCACAACAATCTGTGCCCTTCTCATCCTCCGGCTCCTCTCTTGCCCCACACAGCATCGCACCCCCCGTGTCATCCTCCAAATATTCTCAATTATACGGAGGTCCCTTCCTTTCCCACCCATTTCTCCAGGCTTTGCTGTCTGCTCCACCGCCCGTTCTGCTCGAGCTCGCAAATGGCCTGTCGGATGATATATACGCACTTTCCCGCCTTGGGCTACTTGGTCCTAAGCTGGGGGAGCGCGCATCCAGGTTTGCCAATTGGTGCTGGCTCCTTGGTACAATGGTCGGCCTGGTCGAGAATGGAGTCGAAATGGGAGTAATCCAGGGCCTTCAACGAGAAGGTGCACAACACTAGTTTATAACAAGCCTAATGCTGATTTGTTCCAGTTCAATCAAGGGCATACAAAGAGTCGCTCTCAGGGGCTACTTCCAAGTCACAACCGAAGGCGTCAAAGATTGACGAACGCGAGCTAGCACGGTTACAGAGGAAAAACTATTGGCTTCAGGCCTCAAGGGCAAAACTTGTGATGGATCTCATTTTCGTCTGTAAGTATTTGTTTGGGTCGATATTTCCCTCTCTGATCCATGTGTTGCAGCATATGACATCTTCAGAATAAAACGATGGAAAGACACTATCCAGTCCTTCACTGGCCTTGCAGCAGCTGTCCTCAGGTGAATTCCCCCGATTCCCATTGCCGTCAAACCAGACCTACTACTAATCGGTGTTTACCAGCTCGGCAAAGTTGTATGACAAGTACAGAAATGTGCTTGTTAACAAGGCGTTGGCGCGATAAGCGTCATTGCACTGCCTGCTCAAGCTTTGAAGCACGTTGTGCTTCTTGCCACGTGGGCGATATATGGATCTGCATTCCGTAGACTCGTGCGTCATTTACCATACCATTACTTGGCATACACCTTTGTTGGTTATTTTCTAATACCATCTGTTAATCCTACTGCTTAGTTCGCATTGGTCGTGTAATTATTGTGGATATGTTGGTACTTTTTGGAAAGTGAAAGTCACCGTAAATCCATATTGCTTTGTACCGCCCACGGCCACCACCTAGAGGTGGAAGTGCGGGGGGACGACGGCAGGTCACGTTGCCTCTGCAGCCTGTCCACCTCTTCCTCGAGCTGACGCACTTGTTCTCTGGCTTCATCAAGGAATTTCTCATGAGCAAGCTGGCTCTGTAATAGCTGCAATCCCTGGTCACGTAGAACCGAGTAAATACGTTGACGTGGCTGAATGCGAGACTGCGGACAAGTACGACGGGACTTACCATGTACACCGCAGAACCCAAAAGAGCTACTGGAACCATGCCAGGTAACATGGATGCATACCATTCCGAATGGGCGGACCGTCGTTCCGAAGTGGAGGAGTACCCACGGGCTGGGGGTCGGGGTGCACGTAGTGATCGCGCGTTGGAGAGACGGACTAGGGACAACATATCTTCCAAGTGCGCTTGGATAGACTCGGATGTGGTACCAAGCAAGGCTTGGAAGGTCGTACGTGGCAAGCTCCGCAGCAAATGGCGTGGGACATTTGACCGAGATAAGACACTCGGGCCCTTACTTTCCAAATGCTACCAAAATATTGCATCGCCTCGTTGCGACAGTCGTTCCTTTTCCTCGTACCCCCAGCGCGATTGCGCTCTCCTAGTCTCAACCATGACCGTAGTCAGTGAGAAGTTAGCCCCAGCTCTACTTTCCAATGACATCCATCGTCCTTCCCATCTCCCCACCCATTTCATTCCAATGCGGGTCTCCTCAGCATCTTCGTCTTCTTCCACTTCATCTTTGCAGTCCCAGCGGTACGTCCGTCCGCGCGGCTTGCGGATATGGAACCTCTTCAAGCAATGGTCGCCTATCTTGGCTTATGGGGCAACTAGCCTTGGTTTCGTACTGGCCATCGCTTTCTGGAAGACTGAGGTTTTCGATGGTGGGTCGTGTACCCCAACTACAGTTTCGCATTCACACCTCACTCTGTACTTACCATCCTTCCGACAGGTCTTGACCAACTCTCACACTGGTTGCGAAACGATGAGCACTTTGGCTATGCGGTCTTGTTCTGCCTCATTTTCATAACTACATTCCGTAGGTCTCCTGCTTGATTTATTTTTGGTCATATCAGGTCATTCACGTCTTTTATGTCTTCCGCATCCTTCCGTCTACTTTGATCATTCTCACATCAAAATAGCCCCTCTCCCACTGTATTCCACGCTCATCACATTGTCGGGATACACTTTCGGCCCGTGGATCGGTGCTGCCATTTCATACTGCGCTGCGTTGTCCGGTGCTGTCGTCGTCTTCTGGCTCTCCCGGACCTTCTTGCGCGAGCCGATTTCTCGCTGGCTTACTTCGACGCGTGCTTTATGTCGCGCAGTCCGAGCAGTCGAACGCAGACCCCAGCTATTATTTTTTGTCAGACTCGCTCCTTACCCATACAATGTCCTGAACGCGCTTCTTGCGGCTACGCCGACCCTCACCATGCGGACCTATGTCATCTGCACGGGCTTGTCCCTTTTCAAAGTGATCGTGCACACCAGCATCGGTGCAGGAATTCGCTCATTCAGCGCCAAGAAAGAAGCGGATCAGGCGGAAGACGATGATACCTGGAGTAGAGTGTGGACCATCGGCGGAATTCTTTTGTGCGTCGCGCTTTTCATCTACCTGAGTTGGGTAGCGCGCCGAGCGGTGGATGACGAGCTAGAGGATGAGTTGGAGTTCCCTAGAAGTGCCGCAGAAGAAAGGGTTGCATTCCTGGCCGCAGAGTCGCCGGTAGAAGATGACCATGATGCAAGATCTCAACCATTGGAACTGGTGCTAACGTCGCAGAACGACATGACGGAGGCTGAACTGGTTCCGCACGGACTTGTTTCACCACATCGCGTTTCGTCAGGCATTGCCGCCGTCTAGTCGCTGCCTTTCCTTCTTAATCTTAATTGGACTCGTTTCGAGCCTTAGATTGTGTATTACCCCGAGGTTCGCATAATAAGACGCGAACCTGATTGACAACTGAAACTGTATGTATTTTTGCCCTTCGGATATCAGGTGTACTTTTGACTAGTTTTGGATATCTCTCCTATCGCTGTACCATTGCATACGTCGTTCCTTTTGCGTTCCTTATCTACCTTTCCAGACTGTTGCGCGATTGGCCTGTCCATTAATGATAAGTCTGACACTGCCGCATATGCATGCTACAAGGCTTAATATCGACCGCACAGGTCAGTAACCGGGACCTGTGTAGTCTTCCATGGAACTGTCCCTGGCTGACGCCCACCCTGCAGCATTTAAGCAGGGTGTGCGCCACGCAAGTCCAGGTCCGTAGTACATGCAGGGTTCGACCCCTCTTTCATGTAGGCACGATCATCGCAGTCCAGTATGGCGTGACAACCATTGGCGCGTGTCACGAGCAACCCCCTTTTTGTATTTTTATAAAAGAAAACAAACGCTCGCACCCACACCGCCGCGATGCCGTGTTGCCAATTTCGTCCTGTCAACGTTACTACGACCCCGATCAGAATTTTCCGTGCATTCATTTTCGGTTCTGATCCTATCGTTTTTCATTTTCCCGATCTGGGTATATGCTGGACGCCGTTTTCCGGTCGATCTGTTTCAAATCTTGGCTGTTGCTGGCGGAAGAGGGTGGGAAAGGGAGGTAGAGTGTAGATCGTTCTCGACATCTCGGGCAGCACTGCAAGCAGATTGTATTGTACTACCGACAACTAGAAACGCAGACGGGGATATCAATGAACGGGGGTAACTGTATACGGGGTAACCGTATGCACACTGGGCCAAAGTCAAGAGGGGTGAAAAAGGTATCAAAGTGAGTGATGATGGAGGTTTGGTACTACAAATGAGGCGCAGCAAAGTATACACGCTGGAACTAATGAGAGAGCACATGCAGACGAGTTTTTGTCAGTTCATGAAAGGGATCTTCCAATTTCGTTCAGCTTCTTGGAAAGAAACCGGTAGATTCGGGGCAAGCAAAGGAAAGTGGATCGTAAACGCAGACGCAGACGCAAAATAACCAGGATTGTTCAGAGATGGAAAAAAAAAATGAAAGGCCAAGGAATGGAATGATGTAGTAAGGAAACGGGGCTCCAAGCAACCGGTCTAGCTCCTCCACGGGAACGGAGCGTCTAAAGGTCGCTCACGGTTTTGGTATATTGTGGAGGAATGTGCTCGTTCATAGCGACAAACCCAAAGTCAGGAGAGACTGGACCCATTCAAGAGACTGACAGTCAGTAAGCCAGGCTGTGAGACGTCGGGGGGCGCAAGGAGTAGTCGCGCGACTCACAGCGGTTAATGTCGGCGTCCCCTGCGCCATATCCGTCGAGCGGCGGTGTGTTTGTTTGGGATGACGACGTGTGGGAAGCCGCGCTGATCGACGATGTGCTCGTGGACGGGCGCACCGCAGAGTGGGCATGATGACCCCAGGCACTTCGTCCGTCCATCGCATCAATGGATGCTGCGCTGCTAACGGCAGAATAGGCGAACTCAGCTTGTCCCGCCGGGAAGCCATAGGAATCTACGGACGGCAGCTGAATCATGCTGCGTACCCTCGGCATGCTTCCATCGTCAGCGGGATGCGGCGACGTAGATGGTCTCTCGGAAGACGGGTGCTCTCCGTAGGGAGAAGGATACGGACTTATAGCTTGACTGTGGCGGCGGGGACGGCGAATGCTCAGAGACGACGGGGCATACTGCTTCGAAGAGGATGGGGGGCGAGACAAAGAAGGCGAGATCGCGCGGTGGTGACCCGAGCCTGGACGCGAGTAATCAGCCTGGTGATAATTATGGTGTGAAGGCGATTCCTCATAAGGCAACGATGAGACGGAAGAAATTGAGTACCCTGTGGTTGGGCGACTATCAGGGGATAGCGAGGGCGGGCTGTTGTCACTGTGCATCGACACAGCAGAATAAGCAGACGAGTATGAGGTGTTGATGGTCGGTGTCGGGCGCGGACCATAACCATTGTGGCTTGGTGGGTTCAACAACGAAGACAAACTTCCTGAGTGGTTGGACGTCGAGCCATTCTGGTACTGCCAATTCTGGTCGGGGTATGAATACTGCGAAGAAGTGACGAGCATGTCCCTGTTGCTATTATGCTGCGTGTGATGGTAAGCACTGCCTGGACCCATGGCACTAAACTGAGTAGTAGGCGACTCTTCAGCGGGAGAGATGGGTTGCAAGTGAGACTGGCTGTACAAGCTGTGATGAGTAGGTTCAGAAGGGACAGTGAGAGGAGGCAAGTTGCGAGGGTAAGAGTTGTTCCAACTTGGGGCATTATTCTGGTTTAGAGGATTGAAGGACCCTGGTGCAGAAAAACCACGAGCACGACCAGTGCTCCCGGATAAGCCTCTTGAACCAAGGGATGAAGGGACGGTGAGAGGAACTGGGCCAGTGGCGATCGCAGAGCGAGGTGGGGGTATTGTGGGGGATTCCTGGGTATCACGTTTCCTTGGCTTGGGAAGGCGAGGAGGGACGCGGCGCTTGAAATTAGCGACGACCTCGGGGGGAGAATGACGGTTGAGAGTGGGGTGAGCTGCGCATTGTTAAGACAAAAGACACTGTTCGGAGAGAGAAAAGGACTAACACCATGTACTAGCGTCTGGGTCATCAATGGCAGGGTCGACGTTGCGGAGGTTTACTTTGCGCATGAAGCCATAAATCTATTGACAAAGTTAGAGAACACTTCATTTGGGTGGAAGGACGGAAGCACATACATTTAGTTGCCGGGAGAAGCTAGCAAATCTCGATTGACGATAGATGCTGGGGAGGACATGGAGAGCCAACTGCTCTGGCCTTTCTACGATGATGTGTTCGCCTGCGGGATCCCAGCGGATCATGTGATGGTTTTCTGGGCGTTCAAGGAGACTATAGACACGGTTGAATGAGATGGGATACGAGATTGACGCGACAACTTACGCGTAAAGTTTTGTGAGGAAGGTGGCTTGGGGCTTTGCCTCCGACTTGGGAGGGGGCTGCTGCTGTTCATGAACTTTGAGAGATGCCTGAGACTGGGGAGGGCTGTCCTCTGTTGGGGAGCCATTGCTTGAACTTGAATGAGATGCTGATGGTTGCTGGGGGTATGTGGGACCGGTGGTATTGATCTGGGGATAGTCAGAGGGACGAGACCATTGATTTGCACGTTGTGGCGGGTATTGAGAAGCGTATAAGTCCTGCATTGCGAGTCGTGAGGGGGAGGGGGGGGAGGAGGAGGAGGAGGAGGAGTAAGAAGAAGAAGAAGGAGAAGAAGAAGAAGAACTATGTAGTTGTCCAAAAAGAAGTATGCGACCAGACGTCGATCGATACTTTTTTTGAAGGAGGGACGAGTTTCTAAGAGAATCCGTTAAATTAGGTTCCATGTCCAACTTTTGATGCCGCTCTTTCCTTTTTAAATATAACGTAATCAAGGGTTTGAGCCGCGGCCGCGTCCGGAAATCACCTTGGTAAACATCCCAAAACATCGTTTTTGGGTCCTCAATCATGAACCTCGGCGCCGAGGATGAATCCCGATGGCAGCAGATAATTTGAATTAGGTTGAAGCACACGTGTATTCCCGTGCTCTCCTATGATACAAAATGAAATGAATCGAGGCTCAATACCACATTTCATAACACCGGCCGCCTCCTTGTTCGCGTGCCCCGCACCCTTCTCCTTGGCTCGTCTTGGCGCTGACAGGGGTCCTTGTCCTATTCTATACTCGGAAAGCCGCCAATAATAATCTAGCCAATTTTGTACTTACCGCACCCAAACGCTTTCGTTCTCCGCTCCAGCGATCCGCCCGCCTCGAAGCACTCTCCCCGCTCTCCTCCATTCTCCGTTCCATCCACAGAGTTCACAACTCTCTGAGTATCTCTTTATCCCGCCCATCAATCTCAATCTCAATTTCCAATCTTCCTTCCCTGCAAATTTCAAAATCATCCAAATCCGGTCTCCGTTTCGATACTAAACCAAATACATATAAATAGCTCGCGAAACACCTTGGGGCAATTAAAAAACGGATATCTGCGACAAGATGATATGATCATGATGATGATCCTGGACTTAGATCAATCGATACCCGCTCTCTTGTCTCCCTATCTACCTCCGCGCTTCATCATTAGCATATACATCGTAAGTTGCTCGGACATAGTAATTGTAAAAGCAAGTCATAGATCATCAGGTGTGAAAAAATATGTGAGCAATAATACAAGTGAAAGCAAAATGCAAAAATTATGCCAGCAGTGTTGATGAAATAAGTCAAGCAGGGTATGGTATCAATGAAGCCGCACAACAAGATACAGCGAAAGAATAAACCGTTTGATGGTCAGTGACCGAGCATCGTCCAGCCGAGTCAACTTCTTTCTCAGCTTTCTCCATCATAGTGTATCGTGACGCTGTTGAAACCCCCAAACAGATCTCCATTTGATGGTACGTCCATACCATCATCATACCCGGGTGTCCCAGGGCCAGCCGGCGCGCCCGCTCCCGCTACGCCCCGTATTTGATCCTCGAGATGAAGCGAGCGTGACTCCTTCAAGTGTCGGAAGTTGACCGCATCAAGGCCATTCGAGGAAGACGGAACAATCTAACCGTCATCACGACAAATAAGGTCAAGTCAGTCAAACAATCACAGATGCTAACGAGAGAGATCTTGCGCAGGTCCCACGTCAAGACCACCGGCGGAAGTTAAAAATATCGAACAAGACGCGCCACGAGCGCTCGACGACACATTTGTGTAACATAAGGACAGATCTGAGACTTACCGGTGGCCGCTGGTGACGCAATAATCCCCAGTTCATCTTAGCGAACCATTTGTGTTGTTTAACTTCGCTGGCTCCGCTCCTGCTGCCTAACCGAGTTCGTTCATCTTTGTCAAGCAGCCGTATCACGATATCCTTGCAAGCGCTGTACGGCAAGTCTTCCCGTTAACCATCACTCCTAACACCAAAGAAAATCACCCCACCTCGTAATCTTAGGAGCGTCCCGGAAATGAACTGGCACAGACCGAATGTTGGAAAAAGTGTCATTCCTCTCTTTTCCCTTGAAAGGCGTAGTAGCGAACTGCATAGACGTGCGAACAACAACCAAAATTTCAAGCGCGCCCCGAGGTTCAACATTGATTGTCAGTTATTATTTCCCATCGCTAACGCGGATCCGAACAACTCCGCCGATTATCACTCACAATCATTTCGTATATCAGGATACCCAGCGTCCACCAATCTACCGCTGCGGTGTGTCCTTGTGCAGCTATCACCTCAGGCGCGATGTACTCTAGCCATAACGAATCAAATTTTTGTTTGTGGACAAACAGGTAAGTAAAGAAGCCTTACCCTCGGTACCGACAAATGAGTTCGTCCGAAAATCAGCTGTGCACGACATCGTATCAATCATAGGCACCTGTAACATAGGCGGATTGTGTGAATCGTCACATGCACTATCGTGGATGAGACAGGAAAATAGTCTTACCCCGTTTGGCTCAAACTGCAGAATCGTTGCAGGACGGCCGCCAGGATGTCCAGACTGTTTAGCAAGATCGAAATCCGACAGCATGATATGACCCGAATGGTGGAGAAGAATGTCTGAACCAAACAAAAATTCCAACCAAGTATGGAAAGGGCGGTAAAAGGAAGACGAAGATGCAAACAAAATGAAGTCAAAACACAGCACGGTGTGGCAATAAAGTTAAGCGTTTAGTGCATATTGGCAATGATCGAGGGGAGAAGTAACCTACTTTCTGGCTTGAGATCGCGGTAAATAAAGCCGTTCAAGTGCAGGTACTCCAGAGCTGCCACGACCTCCGCCGCATAGAAACGTGAACCATCTTCAGGAAGACATTTGCCAGGGCGAGTCTGTAAAGCACGGAAGAATTCGCCACCCATACAGTATTCCATGCAAAAGTAGAGGTACTCGTCAGACTGGAACGAGTGGTAGAGCGTGACGATGAACGGATGATTTGAGGTGGCGAGAATTTCTTGCTCCGTCAAAGCACGCTTTATCTTTTTCCTTTCGATCATTTCTTTCTTGGAGAGGACTGCGAGATGATCATTGAAGCTAGCTCGAGTGACGTCAAGCCGCAGACTTACCTTTCATAGCAAAGAGCTTGTCTGTCTTCTTTTCTCGCACAAGGTATACACGTCCGACGTCCCCCTTTCCAAGCATTTTGATTTTCAAGAAGCTCGACGGGCCGACCTCTACCTGTAATTTATCCATTGTATCCAAAACATTTCAATTCAATTAGTGCTGAGACTCACCTGTCGAACTTTGATTGAATTACTCGAATACGTCCGTCTGAAAGCCATCTTTCCAGGGCCTTCATGCGCCCCATTCACGATCCTCGTCTTTGACAGATGCGCATTCTCAGCATACCGCTGGTGTCGATTGCCTCTTCCCTTCGAAGAACCAGACGACAAGGTCTCCAACGAATCATCACCAATATCGGAAGAAGTCGACGGCCCTCCAGGCACTGGTGGAATGGCATCCCCAGGTGCTAATAGTCCATTTTTTGTAGGAGCCGTTGACCGAGAGCCAGAAGAAAATAAATGCTTCGCGTTGGGTGCTGACGCGACACGACGGATGAAACGGGTGGCGGACGCGCCCATCGCGCGAGGGGACAAGGGCCCCGAGCGATTCGAAGACGACTGAACAGATGAATGTGCGAAAGATTGTTGCGAGGCGGCGGCAGTGTGAACATTGGTCGGTGTCTGTGGAGTACGCCCCAACATCATGCGCTGTTTCTCCGACTTTGCCCCGGTGCGACTTTGGGCGTGTTGTGGGGTGGCCATTCCGTTTGCCTCGACATTCGGCGATTGCTGTAGATGGTCTTGAAACTGGTAAGAAAAGAACCAGGAGTCAGGAACAAGATACGGAGTGTGTGATATGAGCTCCCACGTTCGAATCACTAGATTGGGTATTTGAGGAATTGTAGGAGGAGCGCTCGTCGATGGGGTGAAACGATCCGGGGGTTAATGAGAGACTGGGCATTGGAGTAGGATGCTTGACTGTGTGAGGAGGAGAGGAAACTGTGCGAGGAGAGCGTTCAACGGGAGGTGCTGAACCATTAACGCGATGCTTCTTGGATATGGACTGCAGACGAAAGACAGATTTCCACGAAGAGTGTGATGGGGTAGATGGAGTAGAGGGAGAGTGCATGAGTGCGTGCTGCTTCGCGGTGGATGCCGAGAGGTCGATCGTTTTGTACGAGAGTTGGAGAACGTTGAGTTGCACAACAAACACAGATGAGTCGAGAACGTCAGAAACAACGGTCGGAAGAGAAGAAAATTGCCCTGGTATCGCGAAGAGTTATTACTCAAATTATTGTACCTTCAACATAAGTAACGGGGGTAAGAAAATGGTTCGCTGAGTAAGACGGCATCTTCCACTTCATAAGACTCGTTGACTACGTGACGGAAGGAAGCGACCACTGTGGCACTTTGGCTGACCTCTCATCAGGTGGTCTACCATCCATTTATTCATCTTGCTGTATGAGCCTGTATCCCTGGCTTATACAGTGGGGAGCGGCACTAAACCGGTTCGCAGGTACAAGACGTAATTAATCCACAATCCTGTCACTGAGGAAAGGTGCAGAACAGAGTCCGCGCGAGCTTTGCGCTACATCGGACTACTCTTATCAACATCAACTGCACCCTCCATGCGCCACGAGGTAAAGAAGGAATATTGATCCGAGCCCCGCCTCGATCATTGTATCATAAGCGATATGCAATATGCATGCTTGCTGTACACCATGGGCTCCCACGAGAACTTCTCTATAGGCCCACCAGCTCTCTGCCGCCTGTCCAATCCCAAGCTGCTCTCCCATAAGCGGTCATGTTGGTGGCAGGAGACTGCTATCACGAAGCTGTACATGAGCATTATTGGTCGTTCAAAATGAGGCTTTTACGGCAGCAGCATCTCCGTGGAATACGGACTCCCAGATCGTGCTGATCACACAGTGGTCGCCCACAGTTAGGCGACAGCGATAGGAGGAAGAGAGATCCTTTGAAGCTCCAATGGCAGGAGAGCAGCCAGTCATGGAACACCAGCGACCCTTGGCGCCTATATCTCCAAAGTCTGGGTCACCAAAAATGCTCGGATCCTGAAGTGTGCCCTAATGTGTTCATTCCAAGGGACACGATGCACTAGACTTCACAACAGCAATGTTCGAGAAAGACAAGCAAGAATTTACATCTTTGACCCGAGGCCAGCGGGAGCGGGAACACCTGCCGTACGAAAGATTGCGATCTCATTGAAGCCCTTAACATCGCATCATATGTTATCTGAATTTACATCATACTATCCACACTTGATAACTTCACCAATGACTGGTAACCTTCGGAACATGCCCGTTCCGGAGGTTCCTGCTAAATGACGCTAGGACGCATAAAAATAACAGACAGGTCTCCATGAATTCACTAACTCCCAAGAAGATTAAAGCTTCAGTCCTCGAAGAGTAGACCCTGAATAGCTGAAGGCAGGAAAACAGACTTCAAGGATATAACAATTCGCACGCGACTCGACTACCTCATCATCCAGCAGCAGTGAACTACATCCACATGTCGTAGGCGTCTACCTTTTTGGCAGCAGATACGAGGAACACAATACTAGGAAGGTAGAGACGGAATTGTCCGTTCCCAAAACATGTACTCCATGGAACTCATTATAAGAGCAGAAGCTTTCCGGAAATACAACCTCGTGGTGCCTCGGGTCACGAACAGTATATGACTTCATGTCGAAGCAAGGGCGGCGGAATACTCCCAAGGACATGCGAAAGAACCAATCGCGTGAGTGAAAAGCATATGATAACCACTGACGGTTGGCTCGGAGATTCCAGCAACTTGTCATCTATGGACGTGATCATCAGCCACCCAAAGACAGATTGAACGCTGTATGCCGTAGTGTGTCAGCCGAGTCTCACGGAGTATTTGGTACATACTAGAACCTGAAGACAGGCGGCAGAGGTTAGTGGGCCCAAGAACCGGAATCGGCCTTCAGGGGATATGCAGAAAGCAGCTGGCTGACAGCAGGGACGGTAATGCTTACACAAAAGGAGACTAAGGGCGACTGATGTCAATTATTCAGATCCTCCGGAGAGTGCGGACGAGGTCTAAGAATGGATAGCGGTTAATAGTGGCGACAGAACTGGGAAGGACATATGATCACCTTGGGTCTTGTCGATGGAAATGGGATAAGTGTTGCAGTGAAATGATGTAAATGTTGACTGGGTGTGGAATGGAGGAGCTGGTGGGGGCAAATCATTGGAGTTGTTCGGCCGGTCTAGGTAGTACCGGCGTGCGCGGAGAATGATGAAGTACAGGCGTCGCTTGAGAGTAACAGTCATAAGTTCCTTTGGGAGATGTTCCTTGCGCGTCAATAGAATTGGTCTGAGCCTGAGACTTAAAATCCCGCTGTCTTCCACCCGCCCTGTCGCCCTCCAAAAAGACTTTCACATGACGGATACCCGCCACGCTGACCGGACTCCTGCAATGACATCGAGATCATCGTCCAAGGAAACGCAGCCGTTGCTGGACTACCACGAGGGGACGACTTATGACTCGGTGGATGATACAGGGACAAGCTTGCCAGATGGTGATGAACCCCCACCATTAAACCACGTCACGGGTATCGATCTTTTTTGGATCCTATCGGGGCTTTGGAGTGCAGTGTTCCTTGGTGCCTTGGATGGTACGCTCTAGCTCACTGCCAGTGACTTGAAGAATGGAACACCCAAACCTTTGTCAATAGGTACAATTGTGGCTACGCTTCTGTCGCCAATAGGAAGTTATTTCAACAAATCTAACCAGGCCTCATATCTGGGGACATCGTACTTGCTATCCGTATGCTGTTTCACCCCGCTATATGGTGAGCACAATAATTTTATCTCTCCTTGTCCCTGTTAACGCCTTCCAGGCCGATTGTCGGATATTTTGGGTCGCAAAGGTGCTATGCTTCTCGGTTTGACTTTATTCGGTGCGTGGAGCACTAGAAGTCTCATCAGTCCCTAATACGTCATTTAGGATCGGGCACTATCGCATGCGCAATCGCTCCCTCTATGGAGACCTTGATTCTTGCACGTGCTGTCGCAGGAATGGGCGGCGGAGGGTGCGTTCCAACAAATCGTTCCCGCAAAGTTCGCCGGTGTTGACATCTATTTCAGAGTGATGACAGGCAAGTTGCGCGCTGCGTTATCGATCGTTGGAGCGGATTTACTCTATTTACAGTCAGCAGTATCGCCATCACTGATCTCATACCCTTGTGAGTTAGCCTGTTTCAAGGAGTAGCGATACGAATGAATATGGCCATCGAATGATTAGGAAACATCGCGGCCTTTATCAAGGAATGACCAATATGTATGTGGCTGTGAACTGATCCACTGGAAGTTAAACCAATTCATGACCCAGTTTGTTCGGTTTGGGCGCTGGCCTTGGAGGTCCAGTTGGAGGCTGGGTGAATGACACCTTGGGGTGGTTAGTACCCGAGTCGAACTTTTCCTCGTTCACTGAATCATTCCAAATTCCAATAGGCGTGCTGCATTTTTATTGCAGGTCGGTAGCTTGATATACTTCTGTCTGTATTTGACCTCACTCGAACGCAGGCACCGTTATTACTTATATCATTTACTTTGGTCGCACTCAAGGTCAACATAAAACTGTCCGATGACGTTCAAAACGAAAGTACATACGCTAAATTGCGTCGCATTGATTTCCTGGGATCATTCACGCTCGTCGGGGCG
>Ga0153978_1000107_pt1 | contig 17361 bp, 14 predicted proteins | sample TSGA062MetaG_FD_104749 | JGI IMG/M metagenome (GOLD analysis project Ga0153978, IMG submission 104749) | Attine ant fungus gardens microbial communities from Georgia, USA - TSGA062 MetaG | ecosystem: Host-associated > Fungi > Mycelium > Unclassified | place: USA: Georgia, Yuchi Wildlife...
ACAACGAGTGCAATCTGAGCAAATTGAGTGGCAAAAAGCAGACCGTTGGGGTGGCTGAAGGTGTATTTCGGGGTGCGGATATCAATGTCAGCGAAGAGGGGAAGGGTCTTGACGTTGCCGTCCTTGTCCATTGTGTCGTAGGTCATGTCCATGTAACGCTGACGGATGGCCTGGCCTTTGATACCACCGAAGTGGATGGTCTTCTCCTTCGGGTTGTCCTTGACGATCTCAATGATAGAAAAGCCGTAGACCGCCAGCAAATGCGCATCGGCTCCGTCCCAGACCGCTCGAGCAGCAGACGAGCTGTTGTATAGATCCATCCCCATGCCAGGCTCCTGCGAGCCCTGGCCCGTGAAAACATAGACAGTGGTGGCCTGCGCAACCTCTGCAGTTCCCTCGAGAACCTTCTCATCACGATCATTCACTGTCTCAACCTTGACAACCATATTGCCATCACGCATGCCAATGTGGCGGATGTTGACCTTGAGCTCATCACCAGGCAAAACCATGCCGACGAATGCAACATCGTATCTGGAAAAAAAGAATGAGTACACAGATGATACGTCCCGGATCGTTAGCTTACGCGACAACACGGTCAGGATTGCCTTCCGCGACGATGTTTTCAACATAGCGACGCGTAGCAGCACTAGACCACATGCCATGGGTAATGGTACCAGGGAGTGATGCGTAGTCCGCAAAGTAAGGGTTCACGTGGATGGGATTGAAGTCGCCTGAGACCTTCGAGTACGGTTCGTTTGTAAGCGGAGAAGTAAATGCGGTGGAGACTTTGCCAGACATGCTGTATTCATTGCCGAGGGGGGTGAAACGGCCTTCCTGGGCACCGTGGCGTTCAAGGTATGCCATGACGGGGTTGCCGTGGCATCCTTCTTCCTCGAAGACCACCGACGCGACTTTCTTCAAACGCTTGAGTTGATCGCGCACAAATACGTCACCAGTAACAGTGACATCGCGGTAGATAGTCTTGTCCTTGAACGTAACCTGTGATCGGACTCGGAAAACAAGAGTCATGCCAGCCTTGAGAGGGGTAGACTCGTCCTCCCAGTCCAACCACTGTTTAGACTTGAGGACACCAACATTCGCATCATTGGCAATCTCCACGACGTAGTCTGGCTCATCGGTCGTCTCAAAGGTATTCTCGAAGTCGGTGAAGCGGCCGCGGTAGATGAACGATGATACAACCTCAATAACGGGCTTTCCGTCACGGAAGACGTGCCCCTTGACCTTGACAACCTTACCCGCATCCGTGTTTTTGACCGACGAAATGTGGGCATCGGCAATGCAGACATCACCAGCAACAATGGGAGTCGCACCCGGAATGAGACGGAAGCCATTCGAAAGATGCACCAACTTCAACAAATCCCCGTCAATCGACGCAGGGAATATCGCCTTCATGATCGCCTAGAATATTATCCAGTCAGTTCAAGATCAAAAGTATGCCCACCTGAAAACACAGACCTGCCAGCCAGACACAATCGCAAAGTCCATTGGAGCTTTGACAACTTCCGTGCGTGCCGACTTGAAGGATTCACTCTGGTTCCCAATAACACCGCAGAACATCTCCACATCCTGAGGGGAAATCGTGACCTCCGGGCCAATGAACGTTTCGTGGATATCAATTTCAGGCATTTCCTCATCATCTCCGAACCACAACTTCCAGTAGAACTCCTTGATGCGACGGTTGCGACCGACGGCAACTTCCTGGATTGGCATCGCACCCGCGGACGGCACGTACTTAAACTGCAGCGCAAGGGGCACAGATACATCTCGTCTGTCCTCGTAGAATGTGACGTCGATAAGCTTAGAGGATTCGGTGTACTTGATCTCAACAGCCTTGAAATCGGGCTTGTGAGTGCCATGCGAGCGACCGCCACCATAGATGGTCAGAGACGTCGGTGAGCCATTCGCTAAGTCAATGACAACCTTCTGTCCACGTCTCGGCGCAAGGGCGCGTCGAAGTGGATTGTCGATGTAGGCAGAACCTTGAACGATAGTTTCAGATGTTAATAACGCCTTGATCCAGTTAAGCTCTGTGCCCGACAGTGCCTGCAACCATTCCTTCGTGTCTGGAACGATATCGCCAATGTTATACGTAACAGTCTTCGCATTCTCTTCATATGCAATGTCGTCGGGAGTCTCGACCTCCTCCGGGATAGGAGCAAGGTAGTCGACAGTTGGCACCTTAGAAATGTCACCGCCATAGGAGCGGTCGAGGAGCTTCTGGACGAGGATGGAAGTAATGTTGCCCAAGAGGTCTTTAATCGGCTCGTCTTTCATGGTGGAATACTTCACAGCAACGGGGCCTTGAAGGATGCACACGCGCTGCGGGTCCTGGTCAAATACTGCCTCAATGTCCTCTGCAGCCCAGAGAGAGTCCTGCAATTAGGTTGGTGAGTGACTCCAAAATCGTCCGGTTAACCACTACAAACCTTCTTGAACCACACCTCGAAATTATTGTCCAAGATGGGAATGAAAGGGGCCGGCTTCTGAGCCGGACGCTGTGAGATTGTGAGGAAATATGCGCGATCTTCCGCAGCAAGTAACTGAGTCGTCGCCGCAGTATACTTCTCGAAGAACGTTTCCACGAACTTGCTGGGGTCGTCCAGCTCCGTAAAGCTCTGCAGCACGCTCGGCTTCGAGCCTCCATTTACGCCAGCGAACCTCTCCTCCACGCGCCTCAACCAATCCCCAGTCAAATTCCTCAAACTCAGATCGATCCATCGGCGCTGGTGGGAAACGTACATCAAACGTACCATGCGAAGGGTAACCTCCTCATATGTCATGTCGCCCAGATCGAGGGCAACGCTACCGTCCTTCTTCCACCCAAACCATGGCTTCGCGAAGTCCGCGTTCAGTTTCGCAATGATCTCTGCTTTCCGCTCAGTGAGCCAAGTACCACGCTTCTCCTTGGGCAGTTTGAATACGCCATCATCGAACTCTTTCCATAGCTTCACAGCGCGGGTTGCAACCTTGTGGATTGGCTCGCCTAACTCTGAGCGCACTGTCAAGATGCCGCCGGTAGGCTTCACATACGTGTTCTCCCACTCCTTATTGTCCACACCGGGTGCGGCGACGATGAGGTCCTTGACGCTGGAGCTCGTGTGCGCCTCCTTAGCTACCATGACTCGCGATGCGAATAGGAAACCGTCGAATGGCATCCGCTGCTGGTCATAGAGGTCCTTCGACCAATCACCAGTGAGATATGGCCACAAGTCATCTGCACCTCCGAATCCGGAACCGCCGACAAGGATCAAATTCTCCTGAGCACGCATGGCACTGTAGGTCTTCAAGACGGGCATATGGAAGTCCTCGTACGAGTGGTGCCCACCGGCACGCCCTCCCGTCCATTGCAGAATGATAGGGAAATCAGGGTTGGCCTTGGCAATGTTTACGACCTGCCTGATGCCGTCCACCGAGCCCGGCTTGAACGACACGTGGCGAATGCCAGCCTTCCTCAAACCATCAATGATCTCCGCTGCTTTCTCAGTGCTGGGAATGCCAGCAGCGACACAAAAGCCTTCGATAGGCAAGCCTTCTCGGCGCATTTCCTGCCACAAGGGGAATTGAAAGCCAAATTGACGGGGGTTGATATAGAGAGAGTTGAGCGTGATACCGACGCCCGCGGGAATTTGCGCTTGAATCTCGGCAACTTTTGCGCGTAGCGCCGCTGGATTGTAGTGACCTCCACCTGCTAGTTCAACATGATACCCCGCGGAAAGAACTGCAGAAACGAAGCCCGCTTTGACTGTTGTGGGGGTCATGCCAGCGACCATGATCGGCGGCTTCCCGAGCAGACGCGAAAAAGGTGTGTCGATGTGGACAGTGCCATCGCTGCACACGTCAAGTCAGATTTTAAGAAGTTCGGGGGTCGTGATTGACGTACCTTGTCTTCACAAGTTTCGGCGCGTATTTCCTGCTCCACCACTCCTCGTACTTAACGTCTTCAATATCAAAGAGCTCCGCCTCACCGCGGCCCTTGTCACCCAAAGTAATGACGCGAACGCCACGACCATCTAAATTACGAGCTGTGAGAGGCCCAATGCCATTCAAACCGCCAGGACCGAAGTCGATGACGTGAGTCGCAGTCTCTGGGAAATTCGTTGCGAGTGTCCAGTGAATTGGCGAAGTAAAGATCTGGTCGCACAATGAACGCGTCACCGATGTTGTCGATGTGCGCATGTCAGAACCTGTAATCACCAAATCAGCCAGATACCCATTTCAAAGTAAATAGACGCGTACCATCTTCAGTGTTGAATACTGGAATGCCCAATTCTTCGGTCGTCCAGAGTTCCTCTCCTTCAAGGTCTTCTTTGCACAACTTCTCCGCGGCACCCTTCAAATATGCACTGTGGTACGGGGCATTCACCACCAAAAACCGCATACCGAACGCAGGTTTACGCTGGGAGTACGGGACCTTGCTCTGATCAACTCCAGGAGATGCACGCACCTTCCTCAAGTTTGTCACGAGCCCACACAGGGAGCGCGGAGGACCAGTTACGACAAAGCTCCTAGGACCGTTGAAGAGCGACACAGCGATCTGCGCATTGACTGGTAAATGCTTGTTTGTGGCTGCGACATGGGGCTCCAGTAAAGCCAGAGATAGGTTGGTGATGGAAAGCATAGGAGTTGGCTCTCCTTCGCCCCCTTCTACGCAGTCCTGGACGATGCCAGGCTCGAGGGCAAGCACAGGGAAGGCTTCCTGTCCGCGCATACCACAAAAGAAGAGCCAACGAAGGGCTTTCTTAGCATTGATATCGAAAGATTCAAAGGACGTAGACGCTGAAATAGCGATAGCAGAGACAACGCCTTGCGAGTGCCCCGTCGCACCGGCTATATGATCACGGAGTTCTCCAGGAGTAAACCCGGAGACACGACAGATGACCAGGTACTGCACGAGCTGGGTGAGACCAATCAAAGGAAGTGAAACTGGAATGGATGCAAGATATGCAACAGGTGGACGCGGGGATGTACCCGAGAGCCATGACGCGACGTCCATACCGTAATTGTAGAAGCTGCAAGCCTCGCGCGACAAAACGAGGGGTACGAGAATTTCATTTGTGATGGAAGTAATTAAGTCGGAAACGTAAGGCTTGTAAGTGTCATGAAGAGCTTGAAGCTCATCGAAGTAGACTTCGTTGGTCCCCTGACCCCCAAAGAGGGCATATATGGATGCTTCACTGTCCTCAGCGGCTGTGAAGAGGGCGGAAGGAGGAGTGCCAGGGACATCTGGGATGTTATGATTCTCTAGAGTTGCACGTGCTATGAAGTAAGCTGCAAGGACTCTGGTTCGGACCTCGGTATCGAAAGGGTTTACAAAGGAGAAGAGGTCGGTGTCGGTAAGATAGGATGAGACGAAATGCATCAACACGCTAGTGAGGATAGAAATCCGTGCCTTAGTGGAGTCGGGTGCATCCGAAACCTTCTGTGCGATAAAAGCGAGGAAACGTGCAAAAAGATCTACGGAAGCCTGTGATGGGCTTTCAGATTGGGCGACATCATCTGTCGCGTCGAGCTGCGTCTGAGAGTGGATAAAGTCATCTCTAAGGACCTCGGCAGCGATCCACTCGTCTACTTGGGTAGATACAGGAATGGAGACCTGAACAAAGCGTAAAACAGTTAAAAAAAAGATACACGACGCAGAAAAAAAACGATGACGCGTACTCTAACATTTGCGATGGAGATGATCAATGGACGGGTAACAATTTGGTTTTCGTGAACGGCGTCGCCGTTCTGGACAGACATTTTGAAGACCAGATCTCAGGGAAGGAAAGTGAGGTAGTGGACCTCGAGGACGACCTGAGAGGGGTTGTGGAAGAGGAGGATAGGGTTGAAGATTTACTTTATATGCAACAGGTCCCCAGCGTGTTTTTCATCCCAAACTTTTTGTTTCATAGCGTTACACCCCAAAAACTGAATTTGGTCACGTGACAATATACTAATGCATGAAGCCCGATTTTATTCTCCCACCCTGGCCGCTGCAACTGCCAATCTAAAAACCCGGTTCAGTGGAAAAGCCCTCAAAATCTGCCTTGACCGATCGTGTTTGGTTTAGGCCAGGGCCCAGTTCGCAACGCCCTACTTTTATATTGCGGACTCAAGAAGCAACAAGCGAATTGCCTCTCGCTGATCAGTGCACTCTGCGTGCAGCTGACACTATCTGAGCCCACCTCCCCCGCCGCTTTTCTCTTCCAGATATTGATATGATAAACAAATCCACGCCCTCATCTCTTGTCAGTACTTCTGCTCCAAGACAATGGAAAATGAGACATGCAAGGCAAAAGACATGCGTTTCTTGATTGAACATGTGTCCTTTGACAACTAACATATGTATTGATCTTAATCGATTAGTTAATAGATTTCCTTGATCGACCCGCGAATTATCAGCTCACACCCAGAAGCCCTTGTGAGGCCCGCGTAGAATCTGATGTCCTTCCTAGCCCCGCCAGGCCTGGTCCGTCCCTATGTAGCTCCGCATGACAATCCTAGCGTTCTTGTTATGACAGTCCACCAAGTGTCAATCCTCTGTTTGACATAGCCTAACTCCGTCACGGTCATTTCAAAGCCATTTTCTGCGAGCATTGTGCAGGTAACCCATCGCTCTTACGCTGCCATTATATCTCTTCTAGCCGTTTCATCTGTCTGTGGAATGTTTCACTTTTCTTGTCACCGATTCTTCCGATCATCATCTGAGTCACCACACGAGTACAAGACTAACAAAGTCGACGCCAGACAGCCGTGCCTTAGATGCACTTCAAGATCAATGTTGCCGCATTTCTGCGCCAAAAAGATGGACATTCAGAGGATTGAACTCTGGACCTTATACATGCTGGCGTGCAAAGCATACGCGCTACCACTGCGCTAAATGCCCTTGAGTTAGCCGTTCGACAAACGGACGTTATCTCCGGCTGTTCCCGTTTCTTTACTAATCATCTCAGACGGTCGCAGTTGGAGACTTGGAGTCGGACAGCGATTGACTTCAGTTCATGAATACTAGGTCAAGAAAACAGTCGATTGGCTGACTGGGCTGACTCCCATTGGCAATGAGAATAGACTGAGTGACAGGCCGAAATCCAAGCTTGGCACTCATCCCATATTTATTGCCAAGTACCAACTTGAATTTCAAGCACTTGTCACTTCGCTGGCAAGTCCAATCTTTGCGCGATGTACATGTGTCCTTGGCTTGCCACAGCCGTCAATTGTGACATCGACGACCTGAGTAGGACTAACATATTCTTCTTCTCTGAGAATTGAATCTGGCCACATAGATGTATTTGTTTTTGGCTCATCTGAACGTCGTCTGGCGCACGCAAATCCGGTTTCGTGTGCGTCGCAGCATTGTTCAGGGAGAACCAGCACTCGTCATCAAGGCTCATGCCGCCAAAGCACAGCTCTTGATAATACAAGGTATGTTTACTTTGTGTTTTCGGGCTCGCAGCCATACTTCTCACGTGCTATAATCTATCGTGTTTCACAGTTAAGGTCGAGTAAGGCAAATCGATTATAGGTTATAACTAACACAAATCCATGACATAGTCCGTTTAAAAAAGGTCGTCATTCGCCAAAGCACGTGCAAGAATAAAAGCAGCAAAGTTGAGACGAAATCTATGCTGAAGTGGTCCGTGTAAGTATCCGTGTAAGTATACTTCTGAGGAGTAAATGGAACTTCGGGGGCGTTCGGGATCAGCAAGTGGGGAGTGTGAGATTCTTGAAATTTTTGCTATCAATGGGAATCAGCACACAAAACTAGAACATAGTGGAGTGAGAGATTTACTTGGAGTCAAACAGGCCCCAGTATCCCTATCGAAGCCATAAGATCATCATGATGACAAACAGAACAAATCAGAACGTTACCTCCACACCACCGTACGTTACCGCCTGCAACGCCGCAGTCAGTCATGAGTCATGATAATTATGAGTGCAGGCTTACCTTCCAGGGTTCATCACAGTACTATTTTCACACATTCCCGTGAGTAAGAGTTAGCACACTAAAAGACTCAGGGCACACCTCAAAGAAGAAGTATCCGGTGCCGTTAGCAGTAGCTGCAAACGTGCGGTTGAGCTAATATTACCTACTCCGCGTGAGAAGAAGTGCGTACCTTGACATGCGAAAGTATCTATGAATATCTATAAGCGCGGTCAACGTTAGCAATCATAATACCACACGAGGCGTTTAGAAATAGAACGAGCCTGCAGGTTGGCCACCGAAGCGTCCGAAGGCCCGTCGTTCGGGTCATAGTTGAACGTCGAAGAGTTCTACATATAATTTAGACGAGTTGTGGATGTCAAGAAAAAGGACAAACAGTTGGCCAGCCAGTCTCGGCGATGAACATCTTCGGCTTGTTCGGAAGAGATTGAGCAGTGGCAACGTTGGTCGTCTGGAAGAACTCAGCCGTCCAGCCAGCTGCGTCATTGATCGATTGATTAGCGAACCACGGGTGCACGTTAGACATCTGCCCAAGATCAGCATGTTATCAATTAATTATAGCCAGGCATACGAACTCCGTAGTCCACGGCTTCAAGGACCAAATTGTTGAAATAACTTCCAGCGTCCGCATTACCGACACTGATGTTGCTAAGACCCATACCAGCTAGCATGGACCTGGTATCATTAATCCAAGGGATCAGCATCGCCGCAGCTGCGAGAGAGGTCAGTACATTTCAGTAGCTAAAGACATCAATAAACTCGCCTTCCTGCCCTGCAGGGCCGTTAGGATCTGTTTGACCTTGTTCGGTGATATAACTGGTCATCGGTCAGTTAGGGTTCTGCCCGAAGAAGTAAAAAGAGCTAACTCGAGGATGAATTCGTTGCCCACTGTAACACCGAGAACATGGCCTGCACCAAATTGCTGAAGAGCAGTCTGAATTTCGCCCTTCTGGCGCTCGTACGCAGTCCCGTTGTCGTCGACGGCGGGGTAGTTACCAAGGTACACATTCATGTTAACCTGGGTTGCCTGAATAGCGGCAAGCTGCAAGGAAGCGTGTATATAAGCGTCACAGAGGGCCTGCGTTTGGACTTACAACGAGGGAGGACTGATTGCAGTCGGCACCATAGAGACGGATATTCTGGCAGTTTGAAAATGAGCGAGCGGGACAAAGGGGTGTCATCAAAGTAACCAACCGTAGTGATCTGGGACAACAACTATAGGTCGTGTATGAGCGTGGGTGATCAGAAACATCCTTCAAGACCAACCTGAATATCTTCGATAACCTCCGCTGCTGTGTGTTAGATGGAGAGGAACCAAGAGAGTAGTGTCACATACTGAGACTATTGCCGCAATCCGGAAGTTGGGAGCCCAGTGGCGTATAAGCAATGCCATAAAATGACTGCTTCAAGGCGGAGTTCTTTGGGAAATTAGAGGGGTCGTTGGGGTTCGTCCCACTGGGGGTACCGGACGAACTAGTAGAAGTGGAGGAGGCGTTGTTCGAGCTCTTTTTCGAGAGGGAGACGCCCACACCAACACCGACACCAATCAGGATGAGAAGCGCAATCACGGAACCGATGACCTTGCAGCGTTGTTAAGTGGGCAGGCGTAAAACTGACTAAAGTGGGACGTACAATCAACTTTGACCGTTTTTTGGCGGCGGTCTGAGATTTCTCAAGCCATTGGTTGTTGGGGGGTGCGTCAAGGTTCTCGTAGGTTTGTTGTTGAATAGGCATGTAGGGTATGTTGGATGTGTTTTGGGCAGTGAGTGGAAGCGACGAGCCCCGAGACGTAGGGTCAGACAAATCTTGAGAGGAGTCGTAGGGTGAAGGAGCGTGTTGGCCAGAGAATTGGCGACTCGGGAGCTGCGCAGCAGAGTTTAGTTCAAGACAATGACGTGTAAGAAAAGAGACTAAGAATTGCAGACGAAAGTCTCCACTAGTACCAGGGTGTACATGATGTTATGGCTATTTATATGAAGCAGATGGTAACGAGTGTCTTACTGCGGTTGGTACACCTGATTGTTGCCCCGAATAGTGGCCTGGGTCGTCTCTGTAGGGTGCTGCCATTCGGTCTAGAACCTTTGCTATTGGTGGTCTGGAAAGGAGGGACTCAGCGTCTCTCAAAGATGGAGGATGACTGTCAGACTAGGTCACGTCGGTTAACTCCTTACGCCCTCCCATGGTCGCGGGCGGCTTATAATAAATCACACTGCGATAATAGATTCTGCTATTTTAGTGTAAGCCCAAAGCCGAGGCGACCTCCAGGAACTAGTTGCGGTGCATGTCAGGAACATGAACGTTCGAGCCCTCAGTGACACCACCGATCATGAGCCAAATGTCCTATTGATATCTTCCCAACTTGATGTACAACAAACATCCCTATGAATTACGTAGACGAACGCCCAGACGGCATAGAGAAATAGAAAAGAGTGAATAGAAACAAAGAACTAAGAATCCTCTGGACTCCAGGTATATCATTAATGCAAAGGTCCAGATAACTTCATCACCAACTTGAACTTCGAGACCCACTCTTATCATCCACCCCCGGTCGGAGGTGACGTGTTCAGGTTTCGGAGCTGACCTGACGTCCGTTTTTGTTTCCTGAGTACTCTCGCGCGGTGTTTATCGTCGTCCGTGCTCGGTCCTCGGCTCGACGGAAGTGTCCGACTTCGGCTCACCCCCATTGTTCCAGGACCCGACACCTGACTTACGGCGCGTGATCTTGGTGTCTCCACAACAGGCGGTGATTGCCCATCATCAAGACTGTCCGCTCTGTCGAGAGAATCTATGAAAGAGAAAAAAATGATGTGGAACAATGACAAGGGTTGGCCCCTGACTTCAGCGACGGCCTATTTGATGCGTGGGGCCCAGGAATGACCCACCAGTATGTTCCAGCGTTGTACGACGCCGCTGGATACGTCGTTGGTCACGACCAACAAGCTTCCAGCCTCCACTAAGAGAGTTGAGGTCATCATCTGAACTAGGCACGACGACAAGATCCGGATCTTCCTCACTCGGCTCCTGTGTGTGCGCGTGTTGGGGTAACCGTGGCGGAGGCCTCCACGAGGGACCTGGCTTAGATTGCGGTGGTGGTGGTATGTCAAGCAAAAACCAATCCTGTTGTGCAATCAAGAACTCGAGAACTTGTTGGCTCAGCGCGTGCTCTCCAGGAGACATTTCATGGTTAGGATGGGATATGAGACCGGGCCGAAAAATCACGGCAAGATCTATAGGCAAAGGACGACGGTCAAAGTAAAAGTCACACACAAAGGAACTTGGCGTACTCGTGGCTGTCATGAGGTTCTTATCTGATTTTCGTGCAAATACTGATAATAGATCCAAGACGTAGAGAAGAAGGTATTGATTTGCGCGGGGCATGCGTCGGATCAGGCGCTTGTACGTCGCAATTACTTCATCGTGGTTGAAGGGTTTCCTCACTGCGGCTCCCTACATCAGCCCTGAGTTCCGGTGTTTTCAAAGTACCTTACCCAAAACGTCCCGGAACTGATTAAGAAAGCCAGGATCCGGTTAGCCGCTTGGCGTCAACAGGGAGAACGGCATATACACACATCGTGGTACATATCATGTGGTATTACAGGTTCCTGCGAGGGACGGAGGTGAGTAAGCACGGCGCAAAGAATCAAGGGTTACTGACAGGCATCTGAGTTAAATATCTGCGGAAGACGCTTGCGACGTCATGCGTCGTAAAGTGTTCTTTCTTCCAGTCCAAAGATTTCCCATACTGATTGGAAAAAGAAATCGATTGGGGTTTAAAGTGCCAGAACAATCCACACCTACCCGTGGGGGCGTCTCAAAGGCAGCCTGGAGGTCTCGCATGCGCTTAGCAGAACCATTGACACGGAAAGTCCCTTCTACTTCCGTAGCTAATAAACGTCGAACCAATGTTCAACTTATATACACCAAAACTCTCTTGACGCACCGTTCTCCTTGAGATAAAGGCCACTAAGGAAAGAGGTATAGAGTTAGTCGGCGAGTCAAGACAATACAATTGAGATCTCACGTACCACTTCGCTACAACGACAGGAATGTAACCCCAGACATACAGCTCGCCATTTGCATTGGCAGTTGATATCTGCACGCTGGCATATCTTAGACTCTCCTTGAGGGGTTTACAAAATACAGGGTGCTCCTCCTGACTTGATACTGGAGATGTGTTGCATATAAATATATCACGCGCAAGGAGCCGTCGCAGCACAAACCTTTAGCCGGGTCAGATTCCTTCTTGCGATTCTGTGCGTTGGTGAACTGGGTCCACCACTTGAGGAGGCCAGCTTTTGTTGGAGGGGGGCTGTCCGAGGGCATTGTGGAAGATGTTGGAGGGCTGTGCCTGTGTTCGGGGATAGGGATAGTGCTCCTGCGAGATTGCTGGGCTTTCGAACGAAAGCTGAAAGGGAGAATGCGCCTAAAAGTGGCCAGCGCGGGCCAAGAGGAGTGGGCTATTTACTGCAGTGAGAAACGAGGAGAATGGAGTACTTATTGGGGAGAAGATTAGCAGTGGAGAGGAATCGTGGCTTCTCTGAAGCACCGCCACGCGACACACTGCGTCCGACGGGTCCTGTGCTGCCAGTGCTGTGTTCTTACAAAGCCTGGATTGGAGTACTGGTTTATTGTCCACTTCCATTAAACTTCGTAGGCGCAACTCCTCCATTATTTAATATTAGTGTCACTCTGACGTATAAGAGCGTCTGTCTAGTTCGGGCATTTCACGCTACTGCTACTAGCAGTACAATTCGACCCTTCAAATCGTTCCGTCAAGTACAGCAAGTTATTGACAGCAATAAAGCCATGCAGTGTATCTCTTTGTATTACTAGTAAATTGACATCACTAGGGAATTTCAACTCGATCCGTGATCCGAGCTGCTACAGCTCGGGTTACCGAGAGAGTACCTTATGAGTCATGACTGATCCTCTCGCAGACCACATCTGCATGTAATGCGTTATTATGACTACCTAAGGCTGCATAGGATTGAATGGCCAAGCGGCATGTACATCTTGGGCATCTCCGCCACCCTTTGCAACAATTCCAAGAACCTTGTACTGCTCACCCATTCCCAGTGGATCAATGAGCCTATTTGCGCCATCTGTGATAGACTGTTTTCTCTTCGGTGAGGATGCCGAATGCGCGAGAGCGGCGGCGCGAATTTGTATGCCCATGCTGGTGAGGAAGTCACGTTGGGTAATTGGGCCAAGCGTCGAGACTGCAGATCCGGTGATTATACATCAAGACGCCGTCATAAAACCAGGAAGAGATACATACCAAGGTCAGCCATAGATTCTTTTAGCAACGCAAAATCGACATTGGCCGTAATGTCACACTCTCCAGGGCTGCAGAAGATATCAACAATTTTATGTCCTTTAAAGGCCTGACAATATGGCTACTGGTCAGAACGTTCGATGTCCAAGTCTGGTAAATGCATACCCGGAGGGAATCGTTAAATGATTTATTTGCACCGTAGTCGACGACAAGCGCACATCCTCCGCCCTTGGCACCAATGAGTTTCCCAATATTCCTTGCTTGATTCATAGACGCTCTGGACACCTCTATGCGTGTTCCAATTGGAAGCGAGGAGAATCTCGGGGATGCAAGTCCCAGGAGGATCGAAGATGCTGTTGGAGTCGGGGAGAGAACACGCGTCCAACGCGAGGACGCAGGCTGTAACCGCGGGGGAGAATCTGCCTTTAAGTCAAACTCAGAAGAGGCAGTAGTGTATTTGATGCTTGGATCATTTGAGGGGGCAATTAGTACTTCATTCCAACCTTGTGGAGTTTTCTATAATCCCCATTGAGTACAAAAACCCTCCCCACTTCTGTGGACGCAACTTACCTCGATGACGTTCACGGGAAGAGCATCGAAAAACTCATGAGCAACCAACATGGTGAAAACATCCTCCTCGTGCTCAATTTCTTCGATTGCATCATGCCACACAATCTCGAAATTTCCGTCCTGAGAAGCCTTGCGAAGCTTGCTTTCCTGTAAATTACGCATTCTCGCGCTGTTCTCAACAAGGTGAACACTCTTTAGTTTTCCAGATGTTGTAGGAAGCTGTTTCAAAACCTGCAAGAACCTGCTGTTATGAGAGGCAAGCTACCGGCTCAATATCACCCACCCTAAGCATGTCATCCATTAGCGTCCCCCTCCCTGGCCCAAGTTCCACCACTCGAAAAGGTAATTTGACATTTGTATCCATCCACTGCTTTGCTGTCCACAATGCAACGAGCTATCCGCATTTCGCGCTTTCATGACATGTGATGCATACAATAGCATGAACCTCACCTCGCCAAACATCTGGCTAATTTCAGGACTTGTGATGAAGTCTCCTTTGGTGCCGAAGACAGCATGTTCCTTCATGTAGTACCCGTATGTAGGGTGCCCAAGACTGAGTTGCATGAAAGTGGAGAAGGAGATAGGGCCTGTTGCCTTCGCATTATGAGACCTGGACTCGAGAGTATCAGTCGAGAACCTCACCTTGACGCTGTCCATCATTATTTTCTCGACGTCCGTCAAAGTACCGAGGGAGTCTCCGGACATCACGCGCGTATGCATGATTTTTATTGGATCAATAACTCCATAACGACATGGGGGCTGGCGGAACCACGAAGACACACCATGTGAACGGTGTCTTGTGGAAAATCTAAGCATTTACGCTGACTATTGTCAGTGCAGCGATGAAGTCAAGAACATCAAGTTAGGGTTCCAAATATGGAACCCTGCAACGAAGCAGTCGATCTCACGGTTTCGCTGACTTTCATAACTTAGGAGAAAAGTTAAGAGTATTATATTCACTTCAACTGTTTACAGCTACACTGCTAGTAATATACGCCCTCCTGTGGATTCGTAGGTCCCTTGTCATATGGACAGAACTCAAATATCGGACACTACCGCAGGATGCCTGGGACCACCCGAGGTGACTCGCACTTGACGAACGCTCGGTACCGTACTCTATAAATGCGCCACCAATGCTGAGTTTCTGAGATGGGATTTTCACAGGTTTCGAAGTGGATGTTACCTTCTTCTCCTTTGATTTCTCTCGGATTCAGGTGAAGAGATATCAGAAGAGTTGTCGTCCCGTTTCTTCCCTTTGTGCTTGCGTTCGGACGGACCCGAGCAAGAAATCGATAGCAGCTGCCCGTGCAGAAGTATCTGGTGATACTGATCTTTCCAGCTTCTCCAATTTGTGTCTAATGTATGGCGAATGAAAGAACGATCAACATAGGCGATGACTTGGATGAGCCATTTTACAGACTCGCCTTATGGCCTTGATTAGCAATGGTGCTCATATGTTGCGGCCATGCACATTAGAAGGTGCGTTACTTATATTTTGGTGACAAATGCTGGGACCTTGACGTGGATACTATAGGCTTGTGAGTGGCACAAGTTCGTGTCATATTCACTCTCCCTCGTCAATTTGCGCCGTATCAACGCACCCTAGCTTATGTCATCACTCCGAGCACCAGACCTTCTCTGGTCTTCGTCAGGTGTCACGCTCGACTCGCCAGCTACACAGGAATGCTGCTGTAGTGCGCGTCGATGAAATCATTCGTCCGTGTTATCTTATTCCGAAAATGGGGCCGTCTGTGGATCCTAGTTGGAATAGTGGAAATGTCTACGAGTTAGCAAGCGATTTCTACCAGAGAACCAGACTCCTTCATCGGTTTGCGGCACGTTGCTCGCTCGACTCGTCAACTGCACCGGAATGCGGCTGACACATGTTGACGAAATTGTCTGCCCATGCCACCTTATTCCAAAGATGGGCCGGACCATTGACCCCAGGTGGAAGAGTGCTGATATCTATGAGACAGCAAGCGATTTTTACTCAAGTGACTTTATTGACATTGATATGTTCTGTGTATCTACCGCAACTCCTTAGAAACTACCACTACGGTGCCTTCATAGCGCTATATAGCTGTCACCAGTGCTACTGCTATTTCGGATCTTTACTGATGTGCCAATATACACAAGGAGGCTCCAAGGATGAAAATGACGATCGCACAAGTAACGCATGTAGCAACAGATTCACCCGCGGTGAAAAGGCCACCGAAGAACCCAGCGATAGACAAAGCAATACTTGAGACATTCGACTGTAAGTGACCGCTGCGCATGGCTGGAAGTGAATCACTGCTTACCTCGCAGTGCGTAAAAAACTCGGGGCACAGTAAATCATCGCGACGGTCATTTTCTTCTCCTCTAGGTAGTATGACTATGAAAACCACAACGTTCAAAGCAGTTCGCGAGAAAACAAATTTAGACAAACCGCAGAATCGAGCGATCTCATTTTATGGCTAAATTGTTGTGCAATCCAGCCTGAGAATATGCAGCCGACGCAGAAAACTAAGGAGCAAGAGCATAAAACGATGGCAGTTGTTTGAGAACCTATGTTCGGGATAGCAAGAATACTGGCATCAACCACCATGATGACACCTGCCTATCAAACAGTCAAAAAGGTGTTAACATTTTCTATTTCTAACTTACCAGGGTACTGTATCCGGTGCTGCTGTTGCGAAAATTCGAGATGAATGTACTCATGTCCAATGAAGTGATAAGGCCGTCAACATAGATCTCTTTGATTTGCTCGAGTATCCTGACTGGGACGCCTAACATAGCAGCTGCAAACATGAAAAATGAAAATTTTCGTTGTTTTCCCTGGCTTTCCAGAGACTGTGTCCGAATGAGGCGGGCTTCAGGCAAGCTGTAGTAATTCAAGAATTGGTGATGGTCTTACATGACCGTTCAGCCAAAGGGAAATTATATGGGAGAGAGAACATACATAAGATGTGCATTATTCTGCCTGTGAATACCAAATTCTGAGTATATATCCATTAGGGCTATAAAAATTGACATACCATACAGTACAACTCCTGCTTCCGGTACCAACCCATTCAAAGGACTAGAGAATCCTTCTGTTGATTATTGTAATGAACCATATTTAGGGACAATAACCTAAACATACCGACATTGGCCAACAGAGAAATTATTTTTTTTCGTCTGTTCATTGCCTGAAAATAATGATGCTGCCGTAGATTTTTCCACTGTCAGCCCTTCTGTTTCTTGTCAGTTGCTTGTAGAGTAGAACATGATTTGTAACTCACCTGCAAGAAACCACACCAACTTGGTGCGCAGCTTCATCACTTCATCTCGATGAAGTTTGAATTCAAGAGGAAAATACTCGACATGTTTCCTGTTGGATAAGATGAGTACTAAGGTAGTCAGATATCATTCAAGGTGCTACCAGAATTGAGCCTCCAGCTCGAGGCCTAGAAAATGCAAGTCAGTCTCAAAATGGCACAATGAAAATGTGACTTAGTACGTTTGTGGTTCCATTCTATTGCCCCCATACATTCTTGAAAACGGATCGTCCCATCCACTGGCTCTAGCCAAGCAATGGTATTCCTATCCGGAA
>Ga0153978_1000110_pt1 | contig 17274 bp, 14 predicted proteins | sample TSGA062MetaG_FD_104749 | JGI IMG/M metagenome (GOLD analysis project Ga0153978, IMG submission 104749) | Attine ant fungus gardens microbial communities from Georgia, USA - TSGA062 MetaG | ecosystem: Host-associated > Fungi > Mycelium > Unclassified | place: USA: Georgia, Yuchi Wildlife...
ACCCATGAACTTCATATCCTCCAAGCGCAACTCCTGCACTACGAATCACTCCTTCATGACTTTGATGTATCGGTATCCTTCATCGAGAAGACTCCTAATCCGGCCATGGAATCGGAGCACTTTTTTGATATACAGCGCAAAGATTCGCAGGAAATTATGCATAAGGAGTGCCAGAATCTACTCGGCGAGATCGAACGCCTACAAAACCGAAGGGGGATGATGAGCAGACAGTTGAAGAATGTGATGGATCTTGCATTAGCGAATGTTAATATCCGAGAGTCAGTGTCTATGAGACAGGTAGTCGCTCTTCTTGGACTGGTTTGCTGCACCTGATTCACTGATGAGTTACTTTCCAAGGTCGCATACCTGACGATGACATTCCTTCCAGCAGGCTTGATAGCTGTAAGTAGGGGCTTTACTTGTGAAACTATAGTACCTAACCATAACTGTCTTAAGGGAATATTTGGAATGAACGTCAAAGAAATCAACACTGGGGCTCTTCAAACGTTCGCTCACTACATTGAGGCCACTGTTGGGTTCACGGTCTTCACAGTCTACATCGTTATCACACTTCAGACACATTCTGCGTTCCACAGGAAAAAGGCTAAATTGTGGACGCGTGCAGCTTGGCCTGTCCTTCTGCCATTCGTGGCGTGGAGATGGATACTTGAGGAAAGAAACCGTGACAAGCAGAGAAGGAAACCGATGTCAGCAGGTGACAACGTGTGAAGATACTATGGTCAGGCTAAGCGCGCAGGCCTCTGAACCACCTGCGTGAACCTCGAAAGCTCATCACACATCGCTTAATGTAGACTTTCTTATGCTGTCTTGTTGATAAATTTCATTCTATTCACCATTTGGGGCTAGACATGTTGAGCAACAAAATCCTATACAGGGCAACCAGTTGTAAGCTGTGCGAGGTATGCGGTGCGCCACACGCAGTACACACAGTACACATCAGCAAGAGGCAACCTTCTTTCTCTTGTTGTTGCTTCTCCGCAATTCAAAAGTAGGGTAAATCGTATGCGTACCGCCGTACCCTTCCTGACATAGGATCACTGCCAGAAATGGCACATTTACGAACTAGACCCTGGCAGGCCTAAACCAGACAACGTTCGGTCAAAACGCAGTTTTTGAGCGCTTTTCTACCGAACTACTGGCAGGTTTCTCAAGTTAGATGAGAAGGCAGTTCCGGAAGCAAAGTTGGAGGGTGAAATGGCGGGAGCATGGACCAGTCACCGCTGGGCAGAAGTGAGTTTCCCATAACCTTACCTGAAACTTTAGGTCATGCTCTGGCGCTGAAGTGCTACTTGGGGTGCGTAATACATATCAGGCTGTGACTGAGGGACTTAATCCTCGATGGTCTGCTGGCGCCATGGCACATTGTACTAATGTGATTGACTCGGAAGCCTGGGTCATGCCGCGGGGATTTGCGCATTCCCATTGTGTAGTATAAATGGAGATCCGACATACACTGAGATACAGCTGTAGTGATGCAGGGAAGGGAATTTGGGGTCTCCCAAGTTTCAAATGCTAACACTTCTGTCGGACACATCACGATTCGTAGTAAGCCAGTAACTTAGGTAGTACTGCCGATTAGGTAAGCACACTACCAGCGATTCTTATTCCAACTTCAAGTTGAAACAACAATGTCCTTATGACCATAGCGTTGAATCCATTTGTTCTCACTTCTTTAGTTTCACCTTCTGATACACAGTAGGTGCTGTGATGAAGATGCCTACAGCATCACAGCACAAAGCTGCGCAAGGCATTCGAACAACATGTTCTATTATGCGGCGCAGAGCTACACCGAACTACCTGGCGTTTCGTGCCCATACGAGCCAAGACATGGGTATGCAATTCCCGGTAAGCGAACCACGGTTTAAGTTCAGGAGGTCAAAGGGCTATGTAGGAGCATGATCGCTAATCTGAACTCTCACAGGGTAAGTTTTGAAATGTGAAGTAGAAGGACCTGGAATCTCGCTAAGCGTGCATTATGAGCCCAAGGGCACTACCAGTGACCGCTAGTACGCGCTTTTTCAATACTTTGGTCTCATGGTGATGGCGTCTGCCTCCGTTTATCCGGACAATCCTAATCACACACGCTTTGGCATCATGTAGCTCTTCCCTAGCAGAGTCTTCAGTGCCTAGGAGGGTAAGTAAAACAACTAGCCGATCGAATCGGATCATATAAGGGTTTCATCCGAAGCACTTGGGCGCTGTACACAAGTCGTTTCTTTTGTTTGTGAGTGCTGTGTTGAATCTTAGTTAGAGAAGGGATATGTATCGAATCGCCCAATACACGCGGCATCCACAGGCCACGTACGTTCGGCACGGCGTGGCAAGCGCCTATCTATAAATTCTTTGCGACTCCTGCTGAATCAACCCCATCTTCTAAGTTGAAACTACATCGGTCGCCATGGATCATCGACGCGGTGGCTCGGGCGTGCAGGATCCAATACAAGCGCCCTTAACACAGTACGTTACCTGAACGTTCTATCCCTTCCAATATTCGTTGTTGCGGACTGATACCCTTCCCAGGTATCGATATTCGCCACCATCAGGGCCATGGCTGTGGATCGACTTCAAAAAAGAAAACCTTGATCTTGCGGCTGATACAGGTGTCATCTGGGGCATCGGTGTTACAACTACTCTGGGTGACACTGAAATGAATAAACCCTGGGGGGAATACCTTCAGTTACTCGGGCCCCATAATATGGGAAATGAACTACGTGGTACTAGTAGCACCATTTACTGTACGGATGTGCTTAACGACGGGACGTTTCTCCCGGATAAGGGGAGGCACCAGGGAATGACGACCTCAGAATTTTGGAATAAGTTGCGGGAGGGGGTGAGTTACGTCTCCTTCGCATACTAGTTTGTGTAATATGGATTTTCAGCGACCTGAAAATATCCGAGTGCGATCGCTATTCGTGGATGAATTAACAATACCGGTCTTGAGTATACTAGGCACAAAGTACGGAGATATACTTTATTTTGTCTTGTTCTGAACGGCCTTACATACAGATACAAGATCGAATCATTGTTCTTCACGTCCTTCATTAATCGGATACCCTCACGATACCAGCAAGAACCTGTTCATGAGAAAGGAGATCGTAAGTCCAAACCTTCTATTTGCTCGAGTGCATGCTGATGTTTGGCCTGTACGCCCCAAGACATTAGTATCATCCAACCGTTCGCACAAATACTGCGATCATCCTCGCCATTTGTGACACTGGCAGGTAATAAGACTGTTATTCGTCTGCATAGTATGTGCATTGATATCCCCGTATTCACTCTCTAACTTCTCCCCAGATGACGACGTACTCTTCGTCGACCTCCTCGCAATCCACATGATCCGAGACGCGAAATCAAGCACAATTATCTGTTGCCATCCAGACTCTGCATCAACATCTGCGAAACACCTCCAGTGCCTCATGTCTCTCGTGGGGAACAACATCCACTGGAAAGAAAAGATCCACAAGTCCAAAGATCCAACTCTCCTCTTCCTCGCGATCTTGTGGTATGCACTATATGCATGGGATGAGTCTTTTGAGTCGCTGCAGGATCATATTAACTGGCTGGTACGTCGTCCGCGCGCTGGATGGTGTGGTGTAGCTGAAGTACGTTCAGGAGTCGGACGTACTGACAGAATCTCATGTCGTGCGCACCAACGACCTTCATAAGCTCCAATCGTACCTTCTGCGCTATGAATCACTCCTATACGACTTTAGTGTATCAGTATCCTTCATCAAGAAAACCCGCAATCCGGCCATGGAGTCTAAAGAAATTTTCGAAGAAGAGCGCAGGACTGCAAATGACCATATCGACAAGGAGTGCGATAATCTACTCAACGAAGTTGATCGTCTACAAAACAGAAGGAGGGTAATGAGCAATCAGCTGAAGAATACTATGGATTTTGTGTTTGCGACTGCTAGAGATTCTGCGCCAATGGGAGAGGTCTCTGCACCAACGAGGGAGGTTTCCGTGTCAATGAGAGAGGTTTCTGCGTCAATGAGAGAGGTTTCCGTGTCAATGAGAGAGGTTTCTGCGTCAATAAGAGAGGTCCCCTCTTTCCTCGAACCGCATTGCTGCAGGAGATACCTGCAGGAGGTACTGACAAACCATTCCAAGTTTACAAAGATCTCATACATTTCATACATAATGTTCTTCTTGGCTAGCCTAACAGCCGTAAGCATAGTTCTTTTGTGCATACCCACGATCTCTGATATCTAGCCCAGATTATCTTTGGGATGAATGGCGGCTTTGTGTCTCTAAAGATACCCACCCACTTCATTTCACGAGAAGGATGCTAAGGGATGGAAACGCGCAGCATGGCCGGTTATTCTTCCCTGGAGGATGATACAAGCAAAAAGAGACCGCAAGGTCAAGGTGGATTGAAGACGTACATGCTAGGATATATATGTGCAGTTCGGGAATGTTCGAGGCAGAGTGTATGGTCTAGGTTCGCTGGTCACCTCAGATTGCTGTCTTGGTGGTATTCCACTACAATGGTGTGTACTGGCATAGTGACCGCTAGCCCACTTGATATATGTATGTGTTATTGCGAGCTCAATCATGTGCCCCCCCCTAATCCTAATATTCATGATCGTCTAAGTACCTGTGTTATAGCAGCAAATTGCTCCGGATCATGTTAGTGGTGACCATTAAAAAGCGAAATGCATCGCCAATTTGCTAGCCTGATTCCTCCACCATAATGTGAAGAGGAAACGCCAGCGTCATATACGACTTGGACTGACCGGTAAATTGCGTAGGGTTTTGTGAGTGATCGTAGTGCGCAATTATCTTGATCTGGCATGTATATTCAAGTTGGAACCCCTGTTGAAACGGTGAAACGTGTTTGAAGGGATAGGTACTACGCTGGCCACACAGACATTCGATCCTATTAACTTACTAAGTTGTGTGGTCATGTGCTCCTTGTTCCCATCATTGAATCCGAAAGATACATAAGTAGTTATCGTTCCTTCTTTACTACCAACTTCTCCCGAAAACCATGGCTACTCCTTCAGCCACCAAGCCAACTTACATATACAAGCTCATTCCCTCCTCTGCACCCCCTCCAGACCCTCTCCCCGATCGGCTTCCTGTGAGCGGCTTCGACCAGGAATCTGGCTTCATCCACCTCTCTACCTCACTCCAAGTTCCCAACACGCTCAAATTCTTCTTCAAAGACGACACCAAAGTTTACGTCCTCCGCATCCCTTACGATCCTATCGATGAGAACGTCAAATGGGAGGACCCAAAAGCTGAGGTGTGCGGCCCGCGTGGAGGGGAGGGCATGTTTCCGCATCTCTACAATGAGCTCAAGTTGGGCAAGGACGAGGTGGAGAGCATGCAGATTTGGGAGAGGGGAGCTGATGGATGGGACTCGGCTTTGAAGGCAGCGGAGGAGTGGCTCACTTATTGATCATGGCGTGCGCTGTGCGTTCTGTGTGTTGTGTTGATTTACTTAGCATCTCTGAGCTGAACCTGAGTCAGTGCTGCTTGTACATTTTTCATAAGACCTTCAACAGGTCACAGGTTGCAGCGTAATTGAAACAAGATATTCTGAGTCAATACAGTGTCATGCCATACTTCGTCGATCGCAACTAAGTACGAGCTTGCTCATATGCTATCCATGGTCTTGTGTTCGACCTTGAGAATGCGATGGACGTAGGGACTGTTGCTAACTAGGGTCTGAATCACAATTGACTGCCATTGCGCCGAATGGATGATGGTATTTGGAAAATGATCAAAACAGACGCGAGGTTTCTGTCTCGTTGGACGGGGCCGATAGAGGAAGTATAAAATCTGAATAGCCTACAGAAAGATCTTGAATATGTCTGGGGCATTGAATGTCATTGATCCCAAACTAACTAGGTGATGAGGGATAGTGAGGCCAAGCTGAGGATGATGGTGGTTAAACTGCGGATCGCAGGCTTGCTGTAAAGCGTGTCTTGCCAGTGAGCGAGAGACAAGGCGAAGTATCACAATCATCCACCAAGGTCTCCCTGGCCAGATCGACTGCGACATCGACTGCGTCCTCGTTGTTGCATCGCTCGTTTTACCCATGCATCAATTTTCATCGTTGGAATGACCATATGAGCGAAAGACATTCAACAGATGAAGGATGGGTTACGGGTCGCTCTCCGTTCGAATGTTCAACTCCGTGGCGCGGTAGTACGGCATGTGGTTCTCTTGTCTCTGCACCACGCCGTGCTCGGTCCACACTCCGGCAGGCTCCAGTAGCCTGCTGCCTTCTGCTTTTCTTTCGGCGTCACTTGTTTTCTGAATTCCTTTACTTGTTTTATCTATCTTGAGCTAGTTCCCTCGACCTCGACTGACGCCTAACTCCCTACTGGCACCGTTCATTTTCCAATTCCGCGCTGCATTCTTCCGACTCAGTGGGCTCTAGCATGCCCAGATCCTTGCATGCATCCGCGTGCAATGAAACAAAGTCCGGCGGGGAAGCTGGCCATGGGTAGAGAGCAGCCATGGGGCTGCTGTCACTCACTACTCATGCATGAATGCAAGAAGTTTGCCACTGCGAACTCTCGCCTGGTTCAACTCTTGCCCAATCACGGGCAATGAACTAGCCTGAGGTAAGGGAAGGATGCACCCTTCCATCGAGCGCTCGCGGCGATTTGTGGCGAGATGCCACCTCGGCTCTGCCCAGTGCCCACTACTCCCCTCATGCGGACGCCCACATTCTCACGTGGTTAACACTGCCCCCGCACCTTTACTCACGAGGATGATGCCCCCACGCATCTTACTCTCCAACTACCCAACTGGTCCTGCAGCCTCACCCCGATGCGTCGCCGCGGCTCACGGCTCCTACCATTTTGGGGATCCGAGGCTCACTATGCTGCGTCGTCTTCACTCCTAATCTTTTGTGATCCGCAGCTCACCTCAGATCATCTCACATAATACCAAGCAGCGTTGACTTCAAGGGCGACCTTGATTCTTTGATCAGCACTGCTTACTCTGGAATCAAATGCGTGTTTTTTTATACAAACCTTGTGGTATCAAGCCTGGTCAAGTGTTTGCAAAGCATGGGACTTGGTCAGATGTGAGGTTCGCGTACTCCGACTCGGAATATTACTTGAGTCACTTCAGGCGGTTCCCTACAGTTTCTCGGCGGGACACATTGATATGCCGTCACGCCAGAACGACACAGCATCGGCTGTTCACCGGCTTGATGACAGTCACCCACCACTTCAGAGTCTGAAGTACTATCGCCGCTATATCATGTCGTTATTTATCTTTTGTGCTTTGTCTACTCAACTAGCACTAACTTATCGTAGGACGCTGTTCTCCGTCGATTTGATCATGTGTGACAATCATTGATGACCAGCACGTGTTTTTGTCATTCAGAATTACGTAGTGCTACACTACAGGACCAGGTTTCCAGGTCAGAAAAATAATCGTCACCGATTTCAAACTTCCTCTCGGCGCTACAAAGAAGCAAGCCTAGCTAGTTCTCGGCTTGGCGATTGGATTCCAGTGCCCTAGACAGGTCTTTGACACAACAAGGCTGTAGCCTTACGCGATGCCATCTTTGAATGCAGTCCTCATCCGACGACACCATCTGATCATCCAAGATGACTGTATTCAAAGGCAGCGGAGGTGTGAGTCACATCATTGTTCGTGAAATATGAATTTACATTCGTCAAAAAGTTGTACTGGTACATGGCACTCCATGGCTGAAACGGTAATAATTATGCATATCAACATCCATCCACCAACTTCACTTATACAGTTTATGCCTTGTCCGAAATACTGGCCTCTTTTGGTCCAGCTATTGGCTCTAGATTGGTACTTTCTGTAGCGTCCACTCTAGTCTCTGGGAATGCTATAGATGAAAGTGTTGCAGGATGCCCGGTAATCGACCGCCCCCTTGCTACGCGGATGATGATAAGGAGTTGAGCGATACCCTAAGTAAAAGAAAATGAAAATAGAGACAGTTAACTCAGGTTCATCTACTTACCTGGACATGGCTAATCCCTAGGAACCACAGATTAGAGACGTCAGAATGAAAAGCGAAGGAAAATATGAAAATAATGGCGAATGGAGTGTATAACATAGTAGACTCTATAATCATGAGGATAACAGTATTATAGACGGTAGAGTATTCTCCCATGATTCGTCGTATCTCCCCTCGCATGGCAAGCAGCCGACCGGTCACGAGGATAGTATAAACCACACTGATGCCCACTTGGATACTGTAGTATATAAGCACCGTGTCAATATTATACCATGTGACGCCAGTGCTCGCCTGGTACAGGACGAGAATAGACATTGCTGTTTTGGATTCAGTAATAAATATCATGCGGAAATAATGAGCTGCACCAATCATGGCAATAAAGATGGCGATCATAGGGACCATGACATGTCGCGACCAACTCCATATCACGAAACATCGGTGAAGCTACGCATTTCAGGGATCAACCCTGCATCAGATGTGAATACTCACAAGCAGGATTTGCATAAACCACTCCATGATATAATAACTGGATGAGGACGTCAACGCTAGGGGTCTTGTAATCTGATTGTGCTTTACCTGACAATCGCTACGATGTTGATTGAGTAATCCAGTTCATCGTTGATGAGAGCGGACGGTCCGCCCGACGTGTTACGAAGGTCTATCCAGATCATCTCCGTGTATTTAGAGTTCGCAGCAACGCCTATCGTGCATGATATAAAGGTGATAATGACATAGAAAAGAAGCCAGAGTCGATGTTCTGCAACTTTCCCCCCGACTGGGGGGCGTTGCATGAGAGCAGATACTGCCTGTGCTGTGAGGACAAAGAATCCACCTAACATGAGGGACCAAAGTTAATTCAAAGGCTACTTGAAAAGGGATGTTAACTGAAAATGTACCATACGATGCAGCCGCTAGAATCATTCCTGCGAGACGAGATCGTTCGAGCCACAGATCTGTTGGAGGGGTACCGGATGCCATGATGACTTTTTTCGCTGACTAGTAAATAAGGAGAGATACAGCTCGAGACACCCTAATAACCACTAGAGGGGAATGATCGGAGAGGAGTGGGGCAGAAGGGTTAGTTATATGGTGGGATATCCCACTGAAAAATGACGTTTTTGAGTTTCAAGGGTCAACTTGAAGGCGGTGTAGCATCTTGGTCTCCGCCACGTTTTGTCTACAACCTTTTAATCGGCATATTAATGTGGTTGCAACTTGGGCATAGCTCACCGGTATACGCCTGACCCTTTCGTAATTTGACACAGCTATTTAGTAATTATCAAAGAGAAGTTTGATGCTGAGTGCCACTGATCGAGCGCTGATCAGCGGCGACTGGAATACAACCGTGACGGGGTCGTCAATTTGAAAAATTTGCGCACTTTCATTACGAATGCAGTCCCGCGGCGCCTAAATCGTCTTGGAGTGTTTCGTGTTCTACGTAATATAATATGAGGCACGAGTACGGGCGTACAAACATGAGAGAAGACGTTTACTGGGCACAGCAGGATAATCTTTCAGATCCCAAGCAGTAGTGATGCATAAGTCTCGTTCGAACGCTGAACGCGAAAATTTAGGATGTACAAACAAAAAATTATGATTACACAGTAATTTACGACTGTTATGTAATATGTCAAAAGTATCATGGTACGCAGTAAGAGTCGGAAAGACTACCAAGATCAAGCATCGGTGAGAGTGATTAGATAGGTGTGACAAGCGAGTCAGGAATCTCATGCCCAGAAATCAGCGCCGAACACGATCAGAACCGTGGATGGGAAGTCAAATGCCCAGTACGTGGCAGACGTGTTGATTAGCGCAAAGAGAACACCACCAGACGCCGTCAGGCCATCAGCAAGAGCACTGTTTTGTACGCTTCAATCTCGGATAGTTTTTGAATGCTAGCCGATCGTTAAGCGCTCAGTAAGTGCTCGGTAAAAATCAAACTCAGCCCTCTGAGACTCAGAGAGCACTGCCGACTTTTAGATGAGTAACGTTCCGGTTACTAGATAACGGAGTCGGCAGATCAGAGTCACGTTTGATAACGTTCTTCAGAAGACACCTACCTGCAAAGATCCCAATGGCATTTTTCCCATGACGACCGCAGCGAAGAAGTTACACAAAATCCCGACGATGAACATGGGAATGAACCGGACCATGGTTTTCACGGGTGAGTAGCAGATGGTTCTGGCAGTATAGCTATAATGGTAGCACGATCAATCGTTGCAGACAACCGAATGCCAACTGCACATACCTGCACCCAGAAGCTCCAGCTGATGAAAGCGCCCCAATTCAGGAATGCAATGGCAAGAATGATCGCCATGTGGCCCTTTGCACGCGCCCATATTGAGGGCCTCATTAATGGAGGTGTCCATAACGACAGTGATCTTGATGGATCATCTCGAACCTGTTCTAAATATCTTTCCAAAGCACGAATAGCATGACCATGATAACGCCGATGATAAGAAGAGCAATGATATCCACCAACGACGAGACAAAGGGAATATAGGACACAAGGATGACTCTCACAGGGTGTTTTCCAGTCCTGAGGTGCGATTTCTCCTTGACCAAGTACGAATACAATCAATACCAAGCCAATGGTGACAAGGAATACGCCGATCCAGCCGACGTGCTTGATGGTTGACGGTGTGTCTGCATCGAATGAAACCAAACCGCTGAAAAATATTAGAGCAGACGTTCCTGCGGCTAGATAGAATACGGAGCACCACGTCTGCCTGCATGAAGACATCAGAAATGTAGTGCTGTTGATGAGAGCACGTGTGACGCACACTATAAGTTGGGTAAGGACACTGCCAACGATCATGCTGAATGCACCGCCCACAGGAGCGCCCACAGCAAAAGTAGCAAACACCAATGAACGCGCTCTGGACGGAGAGAATGCATGTGCCATTATACCGAGCTAGAAGAATGGATGAGACATCCGGTTCGGAGCAATGGAAAGTCAAAATGCTTACCGCAGAAGGAATGGCAGCTGCGCCGCCAATACCCTGGAATCCACACAATACAGCAAGGGAAAGACCATCTGTGATTGATGTGAATAAAAGGAAACAACTGTAAGAGCAGCATGCAATCTCACCCTGAGCGAATCCACAACCAATTGAAAAGGCAATTTGGCAGAGAGTGCCATCAAGAATGATCCTTTCGTCCATAAAGGTCTGCCAATCTACCGAAAAACAAAAGAAGACAACCCCAAAGTCCAAGGAGGATATAGTATTTCCACCGGAGTGTCGAAGTCGAAAGGAAATAGGAATATGAATCCCCAGCTTCACACATGGTGACAACAGACAACATAAGAACCAACATGCTAATTTAGACGTCAAAATAAGGTAAATCATAAAAGGACTAATTTACAATCTTCTACCGGAGTTGTAGAAACAAATTGTAAGCTCACGTTCAGCATTCGAACGCGTTTGAATCGGTTCCAGGAATGCTGAACGCTGAACCGGACTGGCGCATCACTACCAAGCAGGCTTTGCTTCACCATCTCAACATCAACCACTTACCCATGAATACACATCTCTTCGCATGGAAGCATCTGAAGGCGCACGTCCACCGACGCGCTCCGCCTTCTTGAAGAGAATCGGCGAAGTTGCTTCAGAGCTCGGATATACTAGTTTCAAAGGCCACAGTCTGTGCATTGGCAGCACATTGGATTACCTCTTAAAAGGAATACCTTTTGATGTTGTAAAATCCATGGGTCGTTGGCCAAGCGATACTTTCACACTCTATCTGTGCCAGCACGCCGTGGTGATGGCTCCATACCTCCAGTACTTGCCCGGCGGCCCTTGTCAGAACCGTTCACCAGATACACCGTGCCTCCTGTTCGTTAATATTCAAGTAAGCAACTCCCTTTCCATTCCTATTTATGTGGAATTCAACTCTCGTCACGTCGATTCCACCACAACATCTGTCCACTTATCAAACCATTATTGCTAACTAATGTTACATCGTAAACCTCTAGAACGACCAAGCTAGCGTATTACTCCAAATGATAATGCTCAAATATTAAGCAATCTGGCGAAGACATTCGTTTGTCTGAAAACACAAAGAATTGACTTTGAAGGCAGTGGAGGTACAACTTGAGCTAGTCACTTGTATGAGTTCCGAACTGCGTGACATGATACACAGCGCTCATCAATGCACTAAAACTAGTACGATTATGCATAACAATATCCACCTGCTTCTTTGATCTAGGTGCAAGACATGACGCCAACTTTGTACTGTGTTGTGCTATACAACCTGCGCCTTCGCTGGGAGTAACTGAAAGTCTTCTTTTGGCATTGATAATGACTCTAGGTTGGTTTCTCCTGTGTGGTGCATTATAGTCCCCGAGAATGATATAGATGAAGGTGTGGCGATATGTCCGGTGATCGCCCGCCCCCGTGCTACGCGGACGATAATAAGCAATTGGGCAATACCCTGAGAAAAACAAAGATATCAGGAATGCCGCGGCAGATAGCTCAGGTTTGTCCGCTTACCTGGACATGGCTGATGCCCAGGAACCATAGATTTGAGATGTCAGAATGAAGACCAAAGGTCACTATGAAGATAATGGCGAATGGGATGTACAACATGGTGGACTCGATGACCATGAAGATGACGGTATCGTAGACAGTAGCGGTTTCTCCCATGATGCGTCTTATCTCCCCTCGCATGATGAGCATACGATTCGTCACGAGAATGGTATAAAGCACATTGAGGCCCACTTCGATGCTGTAGTAGGCAATCACGGTCTCGATATTGTACCATGTGGTGCCTCTGCTCGCCTGGTACAAGACGAGAATAGACATTGCTATTCGAGATTCAGTGATGAATAATATGTCGACACGATGAACCGCACCAATCATGGCTATAAAGAGGGTGATCATGGGGACCATAACATATCTTGACCAATTCCATATCACGAAACATCGGTGAAGCTACGTGTTTTGAGGAAAAGCTTCGCACCGCATATGAATGACTCACAAGCAGGATTTGCATAAACCACTCCATGATATAATAACTAGATGAGGATGTCAACACAAGGAGTCTTGTAATCAAATGTGCTTTACCTGACAATCGCCACAATGTTGATAGAGTAATTCAGTTCATCGTCGATGAGAGTGGACGGTCCGACCGACGTGTTAGGAAGGTCAATCCAGATCATCTCCGTGTATTTAGAGTTCGCAGCAACGCCTATCGTACACGTTATGAACGTGATAATGACATAGAAAAGAAGCCAGAGCCGATTCTCTGCAATTTTCCCTCCCATTCGAGGCCGTTGCATAAGAGCAATCACTGCTTGTATCGTGAGGATAAAGAATCCACCTAGCATCGTGGCCAATGTCATCCATGCTAATTCAAGTTAATAGTGGATGTCGACTCAACACGCACCATATGATACGGCCGCTAGTATCATTCCCGCAAGGCGACATCGTTCAAGCGGAATATTTGATTGTGAGGTGTTGGATTGCATGGCCACAACTCTGCTCGCCAACAAGAGGAATACAGAATTCAGGTGGTCCAGGCACCCTAACCGGTCGTTGAAGTTACCAAGAGAATGATCATGGAAGAGTGCGACGGAAGCGGGTTATATGAAAACTCCAGATAGCATTTCAAGCTTTGACGTGAAAAATGCCACTGTGGGAGCATCTTGGTAACACTTTTTTGCGGTTCGCATGGTATGTTCAAACCAATTTCTACCTTATATTAGCCCATTCGGATCCAGACACACCATTCAGTCCTTTTTCGGACACATTTACGTCTTAACTTGTTAACGGAGGGGTGCGTCTACTGAGACCGCGGGAATTTATCCTGTAAACCAAGTTATGCGCAAGAAAGTGACATTCGGTATGAAATCAGGCTGGGGCTGTCCGAGCCATTGACTATGACATACAAAAGGGAGATAGACAAGAATATAAATTAACGAACTCACGAACGGCAATATCTCCAGGCACCACTGGGGGGACTTCGGGGCTCGTAGCGCTCGGGATGTTCCGAGTTGTGAGAGACGCGCAGGCCTTGTGGAGAAAGACAACGACGGTGAGAATAAAGTCGCTGCTCATATATAAAAACAGACTGCAGGGCGCAGCAATAATATAGCACCATTAAAAAAGTTCATGTACAAATTTGGGCACGTATCAAAGCCTGAGGACAGGTCGCAAATGGGAGGCCTGCGAGCCCTGTTACTAAATGACAGAATTTGCAACCGGTGAAGTCCTAATTGAACATCAAAACATCAAAAACAGATGGTGATCTGCTCACTGTATGACAATATGCCCATGTCATCAAGTTTTCAGAATAACCGTATGTTATGCAAGTGAAGCTGCCGACTCGGAGTGTATTGTAAGCTGCCTTGCTCAGGCTTTTGGAACCAAATACCTGTAAGGATTACCAATCGTCTAACACCGGAATTAGCCGATATACCTTCCTTCGCAAACTACACTTCACGACCATCCTCCGTCGGACCACTTCTCATACCTTCATCACTATTCATATCGAATGCATCCATAACTCGACCATTTTTCTCTTTGCAGAACACCCTCTGGTCATATCACGATTATTATCGCACTCGTTATCCGGCCTCCGAAACCCAATACTTCCAAGCGGTCTCTCTCCCCTTCGCACTCGCATTTCTAGTTAAGCACTCAGTTGCTAACTTACACTGTGCAGTTGTATTTCTACTTACTACGGGCTAAGAATTCTCTAAGCATTAGGTTTAGCCTGACACTTGCACGAAATATGATTTAAAGCCAAAGTTACGCTGGAGTGGTGAGTCCTATGAATCATATCTTTAATTCACAATTATTCATGGATAGCTCTTAAGGATGGTCGAGTGACACCATCAGTCGTGAAGATTATCCCATTTGCATGAGAATAGCGCAATTTGCCCCAAGATGGGGATGAGTGTGGAAACGCGACTTAGATAGCACACATGAGTGTATTATAGTATCCCTCAGTCTTGGATAGAAGACTGGGGACATTATGATAGAATGAACATAAAGGAAATAAACATATAATGTCTCGTCAAACTCTGAATTGCTCTTAGCCCAACAGTGAGTATGTCTCCGATTGCTTTGCAGGCAGCAGTGACATAACTCGCTCATTCTGTCGTGACATAGCGATAATACCAAGAAAATAATACATCATGTACATGTCAGTCTCTGCTTCGACCTGCATATGAATCAAATGCAAAACCAGTCTCACATCAGACAACCTCTGTCTTCACCTGAGCAGTGTCCTGCTCATTCTTGATTCGCTTTAGGTCGGATCCATCTGCAAAGTCAATTGTAGTCCCTGAGTCGAATGCAATGGATGTAGGTGCCACACCAACTCCTGACGACCACTCTTCGGTAATTGACCGACCCCTTGCTACACGGATGATGATAAGCAACTGGGCAATGCCCTAAGGAGAGACAAGATGAGTAGCACAGATGATTCAAATTTCTGTTTACTTACCTGTATATGGACAATACCCAGGAAGCATAAATTAGATATATCCGAATGAAGAGCGAAGGAAATTATGAAAATAATGGCAAGTGGAGTGTACAGCATTGCAGACTCGACGATCATGAAAACGATGGTATCATAGATACTAGAGTATCTCTCCATAGTTTGCTTCATCTGGCCTCGCATGACGAGTAGACGGTTCGTCACGAGAATGGTATACAGCAGGGTGAACCCCACATCGATAGATAAGTAGATGAGGACAATGTTGATGTTGTACCATACGAGGCCAGTGCTCGCCTGGATCAATATGATAATAGGCAGTACTGTTTAATATGTCAGTAAGTTCTGTCACGTAGAAATGACAAGCTGCACCAATCATGCCAACAATGAGGGTGGTCATGGGGATCATGACGTATCGTGACCAATTCCACATCACACAACAACGGCGAAGCTAAGTATTTTATCAGGCTCACACAAGTCCAATGATGAAGGACTCAGCTTACCAGCATGGCTTGCATGAAGAACTCCATGATATAATAAGTAGTAGAATAGATTGTCAAATGTTTTAGTATCTAGGCAGTCAGAGGGCTCACCAAGCAACAGCCACAACATTGATAGGGTAACTCAGTTCATTCTCGATTAGCCAGGCTGGACCCCCTGGTATGTCACGAAGGTCTATCCAGATCGTCTCCGTATATCTGGCATTTCCAGCGAAACCTACTGTTCCTAATACAAACGTAATAAAGACGTAGAAAAGGAGCCAGTAACGGTTTTCTGCAATCTTCCCCCCATGTCGAGGGCGTTGCATGAGAGCAGATGTTGCTTGCACTGTGAGGACGAAAAATCCGCCTATTACAGTGCAGAATTTGGATTGTTAAACTTCAAAATTGTGTCAACTGTAAACGCACCGTACGATACAGCCGCTAGTACCATTCCCGCAAGACGAGATCGTTCAAGCCACAGATCTGTTTGTGGAGTGTCCGTTGACATGGGTCAAATTAATGACAGCAAGAAGGGAAGATCTGGGATGACAGGTTCCGAAACCAGGTGGCCGAAATGCTCTATCGAATAATAGAGGTAATTAACCAAGAGAATAATCAAAAAAAGAGTGGAGCAAGAAGCTATTATACGGCCCCGAAGAGTGTTTCAGGTTTCACATGGGAGGTGAGAAAAGATATAGCATTTGTGTCATAGCCCTGTAGGTATCGTCATAGTGTTGGAAATGGTTCTGGTTCTGGTAGACTACTAGTCAGTAGAAGTGGCTGACCAGTATGTAGTATGTATGTGATAGTAGTGCGGTTATAACCAACACTGAAAACTTACAAAGTCTTTGCTGGAGCCACCCAGCCCATGATTCAATGCATTGAACTTTTTCCAGCTTGCAGCCTGCAGTGCCGGGTCAGGAAATCATTTAACGTCAAATAGCAGTGCACGGCGATCACTAACTTATTGCCTTGTTTCAGCCATCATCATTGATGATCAATGATCGATCATGCATAGCTTCAAGGCGCCAACTGTTTAATGATAGCATCCTTGGATAAAGCGTGATTCTTAGAAGTGGCGCTCAAAGCACGAAGCTAGAGGCTATGCCCGGTGCGAGGGGTTGAACGTTGAATGTTCGAGTGTGTGATTATGAGGCTATGAGGGATCGAGGGAGGACGAGTGAGTGCTGTAACGAGTGAATCTCAGTCTCTATTCCGTAGGACTCTAAAGTAAATACTATGTACAGTAGACTTTTTCATAACGTATACGCTCATAATGTATATTTTTCATACTGTATCGGGTTTGGGTGGCTCCCGTTGTGGTATGCAGGGAAATAGGCATGATATTGTATATTGTATAATGTA
>Ga0153978_1000111_pt1 | contig 17261 bp, 18 predicted proteins | sample TSGA062MetaG_FD_104749 | JGI IMG/M metagenome (GOLD analysis project Ga0153978, IMG submission 104749) | Attine ant fungus gardens microbial communities from Georgia, USA - TSGA062 MetaG | ecosystem: Host-associated > Fungi > Mycelium > Unclassified | place: USA: Georgia, Yuchi Wildlife...
ATGAGACAAACCAGATTCGTATGAAACCTCCGTGTAGTCTGTTCCCTGAATCTCACTTCCGATCCCGTCTAGAGACTTCCGCAGGGCATCCTTTGAGGATGCGTGGACCATCTTTGCCCGAATTGGTGCGTTGTCTGGAGACCTGAAGTTAGGCATTGAGCACGAAAGTAGTTCAAGTGGCAGCGCAAGGTAAAGGGGTCAAATGAGCTGCGCACTTACCATGAAAAGAAGCAGAGTTTGTTCCTCAGTGAGCCATCCTCTAACTTATACTCGAAGTCGTAGACAGCCCATTTACAGCCATCGGAAGGCAGGTCATTCAGGAAATTGTCGTAGTTCGTATCGGTTGATTTGTTATCTACGACAATCTCCTTCTTGTTGTCGCTCAACTTGAACGTTATGTACTTGAGGGTTTTGGACATCTTCAGTTCGGAGAATGCATCGAGGCACTCGGGGGATGCTACTACTCCTGATGACTACCCAGAGCTACATCAGCTATGACTTATGACTGGGTTTGCGGCTCACCATGACGAATAAGATAATGAGTGAGAGAGACGCAGGGTTGCTGGAAACAATCGATCAAGATAAGTGCACAGTCCAAAGCGGCAGTTGCCATCCAGCTCCGACCCAACAATCACATCACGTGGAGCTGCGCGTCACGGGACGGTTTGCTGTGATTTCGAGACAAAAACATGGAAAAGGAGAGTTAAGTATACCATACCTGATACGATATATACAACTCGTCTACGGATGTCACGATAAGCCTATCCTTCAACCTGAAGGGATTTTGCTCACGAGGGCGAAACTGCGGTCATGTGATAATTGGATGGGCATGGGAGGAGCACATTCTCATTAGGGTTGGCACAGGCCAAGTGCTGTAACCGTCACGCTATGAAAAGACTTCCATGTCTAAGCTAATCAAATTCATTCTTCACAGTCGTCCCTGTTATCACCCCCAGGTATTGATGACTGATTCAGACCCCCAACCATCTAGATCACAGCCGCCATGGTGGCACTGGCGATCAGTCCATTATTTGGTCATGTTAACTTTGAAGGCTCTAGTCAAACATGGCCAAATCATTGCGACCACGCTTCTCCGCCTTGTGTGGGACAGATCGTACGCGTCACGCTTTATTCACCACGACTCTTTCGTTCTGATTCATCACAAGGACATTAAACTTGGACAACGTTGCGTGCACTGAAGAAAATATGTCATCAGCTCCCCCAGTTCCGGTAGAGCTCCCGAAACCGCAGAAACTAGATCTCGATGCGTTCATCGCGACTGCCCTATCAGCTACGCCCGCGGAACTTCATCCGTTTTTTCAATCTTTTAGCGACCTCCACACGAGAAAGTAAGATGGGGTTCCTATATAGTATATACATCACTGATCGATGACATAGACTATGGCACCAATTGACGCTCAAGCTAAATGAATTTTTTGACCATCCGCTGTCACGGCCCTACCGCGTGGATGTATTCGAACGATTCGTCCGCGACTTTGAGTCCAAATTGAACCAACTAAAACTCGTGGAGATGGGGACCAAAGTGTCAAAGGAGATTGACAGTGTGTTGATCCCCCATTTCTGGTTCATCTAACCTGATGTTCGTCAAGACCCGCAAACACAGCTTAGGTTCCTAAATTCCATTCTTTCACGGATCGATGCCGAAACGTCACAGGAGGCATATGTGCTGCTGCTGGCAAACATTGCGTATGCAAAGCTGGTGTATGGCGATTTAGAGGGTACAAAGACAGATATGGATACTGCCTGGAAGACACTCGATCAACTGGAAGGTGTTGACACAGCCGTCAACGCTTCATATTACAAGGTTGCCGCTGACTACTACAAGGCAAGAATTTTCGAGAATGTTACAGGTCGCCTCGTTGACTTGCCGAAATCAGGCCAAGGCAGAATATGCGCCTTATTATAAACATTCGCTGCTGTATCTGGCATGTGTGGATGTATCGACAGACTTGACTGCAGAAGAACGTTTGTTACGCGCGCACGACCTTGGTGTTTCGGCGTTCCTCGGTGACACTATCTATAATTTTGGGGAGCTGGTAAGCAGATACCGTGAATTTGAAACATCCACTTTCGTCGGTCACAGCCGTGAAGATGATTGCTGACTGACTTTATCGGTGGTAGTTGATGCATCCAATACTCGATGCTTTAGACAACACGCAGTATGATTGGATCAAGAAGCTGCTATTCACATTCAACGAAGGCAACATTGGTAAATTCGAAGCATTGGCACCACTATTTCCGCAGGAGGTACGTGCACGGAAACTCGCGCCGTGTTTTTCCGACATCCTTACAAATGAGCTGTGCAACAGCCGATTCTGGAAGAGAACTACCCGTTCCTTCGACAGAAGATATGTTTGATGGCGCTCATCGAATCAGTGTTCAAACGAAACGCAAATGACCGAACGATGACATTCCAGATTATTGCCGAGGAGACGCGACTTCCCGTAGACGAAGTTGAACATCTCGTCATGAAGGCACTGAGGTCAGTGCATTCTCCGTTGAATTGGAAACATAAGCGCTGCGTGTACTGATGATCAAATGTCGATGGTACATGCCGCTAGCCTCAAGTTGATTCGAGGTTCCTTGGACCAGGTGGATCAAAAAGCGCGCATCACGTGGGTGCAACCTCGTGTTCTGTCGCGAACGCAAATAGGCGAGATGGCGACGCGGCTCGGGGCGTGGATAGACAAGCTGGGGAGCGTGGAGGATAGGATTGCACCACAGGTGTCTGCGACTGCATGAACTACATTGACGGCATACATAGAGATGAATGCCAAGACGACTGCCCCGGAGCAAGCAGGAAATCGATATGACATGCTGCATTCATTGTATGAATTTTAGGAAGGACACGTTGCGGGTCCGGATCAGATACGAATAGTTGTTATGGTGGTTAGCGGCCACGTTGGGGCACGATGGAAAATTTGAATGACATAGATGGACTTTTGTTACTGAGTCCGCGAAGTAGGATGCGGAACTGATTAAACCATACGGAAGGAGGGTTCGAGCCGTAGTAGAAGGAGATGCACTGCCAGGCCCCCCTGATTTAGGGTGTGAAGGACTGACAACATGCTGTTCTGCAACCGGTGACGACCAAAATCAGGCTCAGGGAATCTACAAGCTGAATCTTGCCACTCATCGATATTCTGTCCTCATTGCAATCCACGACTCGAACTATCTGCACAGGCTGCACATTACACCGACAACGCCTGTCCATCAACGTGTCCGATACCCTCACGCGAGGTCTGCCTCCTTGCACTTCATATCCGATCCAACTTCTCTATAACTTGTTCAAAAAGATTATCGTTTCATCCAGCTCAAGTCTTTGTCGAGTCTTTGCCATGTCTGAATCTGCTGAATCCTCCTGCAAACCCCCCACCACTGCCACTTTTTCCTTTTCGGCCCCCTTTCCTGCTCTCTCCTCTTCCAACTCCCCCACCTCCCCTACCTCCTCCTCCGCGCTAAAGCAAAGACGCGTGTCGCTTGCACTGCCGTCTTCCCCCAGGCTCGTGCAAGCGTGGAATTTCCGTGACGACACTGGCCTCACCTCGCATGTCGCTGAGACTTCTGCCCCGATGTCCGAACGTAAGGGCAAGATGCGCAAGATTGCGGATGATGGCGACCGCCACGAAAACACCAGCTCCTTCATCATCCAGCACAAGAAACCACGCAAGAAATGGTCCGAGGACGAGACTCGAATGCTCGTCGAAGGCTGCAACACGGCAAGTTCCTTTGTGCCACTTGTGAATTGGTGTCTTGTATTAACCTTCCGTTCCCTCAGTGGGGTGTCGGCAACTGGAAGGCTATATTGAAAGATCCGAAGCTCAAGTTCGACAACCGCTCGCCTGTTGACCTCAAGGACCGGTTGGTACTCCTTAATCTCCGTTCATTCATATTAAGACCCGGGCCCCCACCAGATTTCGCACTTACTTCCCTGATGCGTACAAGGAGCACTATCCTAATGCCAAGACCCATCTATCCAGTAAAGTCCGGTCTACTCTCCCAGACGGACGCTCCATTTTCGAGAAGACACGCAGCAAGAAACGTCGTCCGTTCACAGAGGAGGAAGACCGCGCTCTCAAGGCTGGCTATGAGAAGCACGGCACGGTTTGGGCTACGATAGTCAAAGACCCCGTCTTCCAAGAGCAGAATCGGCGATCGACTGACCTCCGCGACCGTTTTCGCAATGCGTTTCCTGAGCTGTATCAAGCAGCAGGCTATAAGCCGCGAAACGCACCGAAAAAGCGGAGAGAGTGTGTTCCGCCACTTCCCATTCGTTCAGCAGCTGATAGTCAGTTGACTGCGCACAGCACTTTCATCGGCCCTGTCCACAAGAAGCGCGTGCAGTCTAGGCAGGGTATGTATAGGGGCGGGAGGAAGAGTGTCCCGGATAGCACGACGTGCTCTGAAGAGGATGACAGCTCTGGCGGCGAAGATGAGGGCGGCACAAGGCTCTTCAGGTGCCCCCCGATTGTGCATGACGCCTGTAACATCGACGAAACGTCTTCTCCAGACGGGCTTGCAGAGATGGATATGGAGACCATCGATCCATTGTCTGAACCACTATCTATGCCCGACTTCATGCCTAGCGCGTCGCATTCTTTATCGGAACTTACGGACTCCTCGCAGTCACAGACGTGGTCCGGCATTGACACTCCTCTCAACTCTGCTACGTGGTCTGCGACCGGGGCCTCTCCAACGTCATCTCATCTATCCTCTGATTATCTGCTCGGCCATACCACCTTCGATCGTCGCGTGGACACTATTGGCAAGTCGGCATGGGGCCCGCAAGACTGGTTTTCTGCCAACCCTCGGCTCGATACTTCTGCATTCTCCAGCAGTGGGTCGTCTTTCGCAGACGGTTTATCTCCAGCGCCATCATCTCCGTTCTCCTTTCATAACCTCAACCACGGCGTCGTCGACCGCTACGACCTCTTTCCTAGTTCCTTTCCGAGCGACTTTACCTCCGATGTCGGCATTGGGGACTCGCATTCCACATTCTCGGACCCCGAGATGTTTGCGCCGAGCAGTTTCAGGGGGTTCACGCATCACTCCAACTATGCCGGTGACCTCATCTTCGGTGCCCGGACGCATCAGCCACAGCAGTCGTATTACAGTGCTGGATTCAGGTTCGGTACGCCGGGCCTCGGACTTTCTGGGATGCAGCAGGCCACCGCATTACATCCGCTCCAATTGCACACCCCTGCTTTACCGGGTATTGACGAGATTGAGCTGGCGTCGATCACCCTTAATGACCAAGCAGAAATCTCGGGTGAGGGTGCTCAAACCACAAGCGAAGTTAGCGTGTCGAAAGATGATTCCGAGGCGTCTTTGAGCGCCTCCACGCTTGACATGTATAATACCATCGCGCGACGCAGTATGGAGGACCTCGTTGACATGACGCACGCAACCCCTCCTGCGACACCCTTCATCTCGACACGCCCTCTACGCGGTCATCCTCCCATGCACATGTCGAATCATGGGAGGTCTATCTCAGTTCCCCCATCTGAACACCGTGGTATCTCCGCCCACGCAGGTCAGAGTCATGGAGCCTCGCAGCCACAGATCTCGAGCACTCGCTCGCTCCCTTTCTTCGACGCGCTCCTCCACCCACACACCCCCGACCTGGAAGTTATGCATGTGCAGGCTTCAACCCCATCTGCCACAGACCTATGGCGGCCTTCACATGATCCCCATGGCGTCCCCTACCTCGACTTGCACTACTTTAACAGCCATTCTACGGAGGGACATGGACATGACGCGAATCACATCACTATCGACACGTCGCGTCAGGGGCAAGCACTCGACCTTGCACTTTCATATCCCTCTCAGAGATCAGCTCCTCCGGTGCCATTCTCTACGCTATCGCAGGCACTTCAGGTTCAGACGGCACAGGCGCTTCTGGCAAGCACTAGTACACGTCAGCCGCACGCGTCGCATCAACGCGGAACGAGCTTTGTGTCCCCGCAAGACCTGCAGCTGCGAAAAGCGAACGACAACAAACGGAAGAGAGCAAGCTGGGACGGCGGGGCCTTCTAAGCTATACTATTGTCGCTCTGTTGATTTCTTGTCCATGAACTCGCGCTATTTTGCTAATCCCCCTTCGCTACGTGTCCATTATCATTGCATTGCATGTCTCTATTGCATCCCCATACTCAATCCCACTCATATGTCTAGCTCTAGTAGCACGCATACATGTTTTTTTTGCCCGCATATAGCCGTATTCTTGATATGAAGTTTATGAATCATAATTTGCGCATTTTACTTATAGACGCACTGCGGCGCAGAGGAAGTTGGATGTGTGATATCAGCCTTGCTGGGACATGGATGATCTTTGCGGCGAAAGGGCGATAGTGAGCGTTCCAAGATCGCGTCTAGTGCGGGCATGTTTGGCAGCTAGAGAAAAATTTTCTCAACGGGCATGAAATCAGGGATGGACTAGTACTGGGGTAGCACCCTCGGCACACTTGATGGGAGAAGACGGGAATGTAATGAATGAAAAGAAGGAGCGGATAAACAGAACAAGGACTCTGCTCGAGGCGGACCTTGCGTTTTTGCCCGCATACGGTCGATCCGTTGCCGCCCGGATAGATCCGAGAAGGAGTTTCTGTGACGTTGTTGGCAAAATGTGTTTTCGAAACCCAGGAACACTTCGGACCCGTAGTTACCGTAGCCTATAGGGCACGCGAGAGGGGGCGTAAGCAAGCACGTGCTGCGAGCTCGAGTGCCCCTGTTTTGCGAGCTGGAGGGAACCACTGATATCTGATACACATCCTGCGGAGGAAAGTTCATAGGAACAAGAAAACAAGAAGATGCTCACTGGCACGTCGCCTTCGAATTCGGAGGGGTTGTTCTAGGAGATTGTCGTGACGTCAAATGGCTACCTGGCGTCCGGGCACAAATTGCAATGAGAACAACTTCTGGACATACCTCCTTTGATCTTCTTTGCCATCCACAGCGGGGGCGTTGAATCGAGTGTTCATGTAGAGTGTCGAGAAGATTCTTCTGGACGGTGTTTGTTTTTGTTGGATGGGTCCAAGTCCAAGTCTGGGGTATGTAGTGCCCTCGGCAAAATAGAAGATTAAAATGAGAACCTAATAGAACAACTTCTTGTGCTTCAGTTTACCCCATCAAGTATGTCTTTTTACGTGTGGTGATCTGGTGAAATGGTCGTAATCATCGTTCACATCCAGGAACGAACCACCTTGCGATCGACCTCGGCCCAAGCAGGCCACTTGAACCTTTCGACGAGTATCAAGTGACACAGGTAATGCCCGTCTTGGTCAGAAGAATCGTCTCTGCAGAATCGGCCCAAGAGGCCGAGACACGATGCCTCGAATGGACAACGTAGTACGATCATCCGCAGTAGGGAACCCATTGCAACCAGCGCGCATCTGATCGAAGCTGGACCAATCATAATCTTATTAGCACTACGCAGATTCGATACATATGGCATAATATGCCTCGAACCAGTCGTATCAAGATCTACATGACGTCACTCAATTATAACCAGGAAGCCATCCTTGAAGCTTAAGCTTGACCGCGGACTTTGCTGTTCCATTACACCCAGTCGACTTTCGAACCGAAGGTGCAGAGCAACTTGGAATTACTGCCGGTAGCACCGTCTCTGCTGCTATCCGCCCCTGCACATCTTGTTTGAATCAGCAGATTAGCGCCATCATCACAGCCAAGAAAAAAATCGGATTGTTCCGTGACTGATCTTAACGTTGTTCGGCAGGGCACTACCACAAATGACGCATTGCCTCCAATATTCATGAATGGAGCGCTGCGGGATCTCACGGACCACTACACGCACTCTGATCTAGCGCGTGTGCATGTGCAGACATGCCATCGTGGCATGTGGCGCGGCCACGGGTGAACTCCTTCACCCATCCCATGCTACGCACGGACATGATGGCTCGCCCAGATGAAATCGAAGCCATAGATCCGCTCGTTTTGCGTCCGCGATACCTCCCACTTCCGCACTCAGTCTCCAAAAATCCCCCTTCAGATTCAGACGGCCCAGGCGCTTATGGCAAGTTCCAGCACCACGCTAGCCACACGCGATGCACCAGCCAACGCGGGATGAGCGTTGTTGTCTCGCCGCAGGACCCGTCAATCGATCGAGAAAGAGGCATGGATGTCTAGCTTCAGTGTTGCTACTTGTCGGCTCTCTTGTCATTTGTCGACGCAGCCTCAGTACTATAATGCAATACAGTAGCACCCATCGTGTTTCCGCATTCCACTTGGTTTCTCTGATATGAAAGCATAATTACACATCTACCCGTAAAGCATGTAGGTGCGCCGAGGAACTTAGACTGCGACCCTCGAAGGTCCAGCTTCTGCGTTTACTTGTTCATGTCGGCCTCCTCGCTCTACCCTCACGGCTACCTCATCGCCGTGTTCTTCTGCAGGAAGAAGATACTCGATCTCTTCGAACATATGAGGGAAAAGAATAGCCAGCATATCATCCACTCTGGTGCCCGAACATGATAAGCACTCAGAAGAGGGAACGGAGCGGTGAACTCACTTGAAGATGAAGTCGCCCTTTTGCATTTGCTTCTTCTTCCCTGCAGAATCGACCGTCTTCTTCTCGGCGTCCATGGCGAAAGGTGTCACATTGAGTGTTCCGGCGGAATTGTCCGTTGTGTAGAGTGAGAGGCCTTGGCGGGCCGCTAGATCAAGAATATTCTTTTCGACGGTGTCTGTTGGGGACCATGGATCAGGGATGGAAAGTAAAATGAACTCTAGGACTTGGATCGTACCCTCGGCATAATAGCAGAAGACTAGAAAAGCGATAAATTGAGAAGCAAGTCAGCCCGTGCCAGACGCACCTTCTGTTGGCTTAGTTTGGCCCATACGATCGATCCGTGCGATAGCTGCGGTGAATCAGTGAAATGGTTCTCATGTTCAAACCAGAAACGAACCAACCTTGGACCTCAAAACCGTGGTTCACCACGCTCTCGACGAGAAACACGCGGGAGGCACAAGTCACATTCAAGCCCGCATTATCCCTCTCCCTAACAATGGTGAACGAAATGGACAGACAACAATACGCTGCGAGCCTACCCGTGCAACAACAAGACTTGTAATGTAGCATCGGTGCGGAACCGCTTGGCACCGCCGTCCTTACCTTTCCCCTTCGCCTGGTCGAGCCTCAGATAAAAGATACCTGCGCGTCCATCAGAACAACACCAGCAAGAGGAGACAGCAAAAACTCTAACCATTAGATTTGAGGGCGTGTTCTATGACTGCGAAAGAAGTCGGGTTCATTGAAGATACGATCAAAGTTTCGAAGAACGCACTCTGCAATGAATCGGCCCACGCCGAGAATATTATGCTCTTTGCACCTGGGTCGGTGCACTGGATGTAAAGCAAATGCCTGATTAGTGTCTGTATTTTGCTGCCGTAGCTTCCAGTAGATTCCATAGTCTGTATCTCCTTGAAGAGTCTAGGCTCTGACGCAGTGCAAAGGCGTAGATGAGACAGGCCGAGGGCGGTGTAAATGTATCCTCACCTATCATGTTGTATTGGATTTCTCTGCGGGACACCGGCGCAGGCTCATGGTTGGCCATGACAGGTTTAGGAGGAGCAGGCTTGTCCGCTTCGATTGTAAAACGTTGCAATTGATCGACGTTGATGATAGCGCTAATACAGTGGTTTGTTATGATGAACTATTGGTAGATGAATAAACGCACCGACAAACCGGGCAAGCCTTTCCTGCTCGACCGAGCCAAGCCCTCATGCAGCCCTAGTGTGCGTCAAAATAATATCACACTGAGAAATGGACAAACTCGCCTCGCAGAAAGCATGCGCGCTGTGTGCGATGAATTTTGATCAGATCCCGGGAACACTAACAAAAAGAAGTCGGTTTACCATTGGGTGATGAATCCTCGCTTGAAGTCACAACTACAAAGAATGCAGCATTTGTCTTCTTCATCACTGATGGAATCTTTGTTTTTCGCTAGATGATCCAGATACCGCTGGCGCGCCCGAGACGTGTTTATGCTGTTTTCTAATTCCCTTCGCTCGGTTTCGCACTCTTCCATAGCTAAGAACACTGTGCCGTCCCACACGACTTCGGTAACAGTATCGGAGATTTCCTGCAGCTGGCGGAAATAGCTGTTGGGGAGTTTGTGAACATTGTGAGTTAGCAACAATCTTGAACTTACAGGATGCGTTCGTTGAAGACCCTCCGTAGTTGACTCAAGTCTGCATCAAGCTTGTCCGTGAGTGCCACTGCATTGCGAGTCAGCATGAAGCAGTCGGACCATCAGGACGACAAACATTGTTGGGAAATAAGCGTTCGTATTGAGTTTGCACCATCCCTGGCTATGATCTTCTCAAAGTCCCTGTCAGACGCAATGCGAACCGCCACGACACTTAAATCGACCATGACGGACTTAAGGGCCCTCCCAGAACACTGGGCGTGAATTTCCTTACGCTGCTCCATAAGTTCTTGGTGCAGGACTTCATGCTGGGGCTGAACATCCACGTCCTCCGGAATCTCGAATTCCTCATCCTGTATCGCCAGAGCCGCTGCTCTCGCGGCCGCTTTCGTTCGTCGCACCTTCTGTTCACGACCGTCATGGACAGCAAGAAGTGTGCGTTCGGCAGAAATCGCCTCTCTACGATCTGCAAGCAGCGCAGCATAAGCCTGCATATATGTCTCTGCTTCGCCCTGAGTCTCCAGCGTGCGAGCATACTCCTCTCCATCTGCCTGGTTATCATTTGTTGCCAGTTTCTGGGTCAATAAGGCGTGAATATATGTGCGCCACTCCCACAGAAGGGCAGACTGTTCATTTAACACAGACTCTATGATATCATTAGCTTCCTCGAACTGTGCGAGTATCGTCAAAAGAGGAAGGCAAGTGGGATGTCATAAGGAGGCTCACGAGATGTCTTGATTTAAGACCGCCTCCATCCAGAAAAGGAAGCGGGATTTGCAAAGACTGCTCGTTAACACCGCGTCCAGTAACATCAACACGCAGGAGGGTCATCACTTTATTGGCACTCTCCTCGGTCGCTGCATCCGTTATCAATACGAAGGTGGAGGGAAAGTTGATTGAAAACTCGCACTTTTTAGCAGATCTTTTCGGAGCGTCTCAGCTGCAGCATACGCAGCATCTTCCTTTTCTGACTGCGATGCACCAAGAACATGATATACGTCTCCCTGCAGGAATTTTACACGATGCAAAACCATCAGACATTCTCGCAGGCGCTGCTGTAGGGCTCGCCGCTTGACACTATGTTCTTCACCCGCAGGATTCTTAGGGAGATCCCGGTCTTCAAGATCATCGATATCCTCATTTTCGCCACTGAGAGGTGATGCCGATCGTTTCCCTTTGCCCTTGTTGGTCTCCGAAGGTTCTACGAGGTCCTGCTGGCGAGATTCCCGGAGAGCTCGAGCCTCAATTTTCAGTGCTTCACCTTTGACATGATGCTCTGCTATGGCGGACCTGACGTCGTCTATGATTTTGTTTGTCTCTTGTTCGGCAGTTAAGAGGAGATGCGAGGCACGTTGGTATCGATCAAGATTGTCCTTGTTGTGTTGTTGGAGCTGCGCAAGGCGAACAAGGGCTTTAACCTGGGGAGAGATGCATTAATCCTCGGAAGCGTGTATAACACGAACAACAAGATTTACCTTTGCCTTACGATCGTCCATAAAATTACGCCAGTTCTGGTCCCTCATAGCCTGACATCTATTAGTCAAACAGACGGGTTAGAATAAATGCAAAACATGCCTCCAGAACCTCGCCGATACTCTTGAGGATACCAGGTCTAGAGAGATTGTCAGGTCGCTGCAACTGTCCAACCTGAGGATGTGTGCAGATGCCACGAAGCCTTCTCAAGACATTCCGCAGCAGAGCAGCATCAACCTGCCATCCCTCAGAAGCAGCAACCCCGCGTACATCCAAACCAAGCTCAACTAGCGCGGCCTCGAGATTCTGATCGTAAACCTTCACGTATTGTCAGATTTTATTCGGAACAAGCGTATCATGACCTACATGGCGTTCGACTCTTCCCAGCTCAATACCGACAAGGTATCTATGCTGCTGCGGGATAGTTAGTTCATCCTTGACGACAGACTTGAGTGTCCTGAAGAATACTTAGTAAGACTCGTAAGACTCGCCTGGGGTCAGCTCACTCACCGGACGGCATATCGCTGAAATAGGTCAGCGAATTCTTTCTTGAACCCGTGCTTCAACAGACGATTCCACATACGTGCCGGACCGACGACATCGTCAACACGCAGGAATCTGGGACAAGTAGTGTTAGCGGGAGTGCGTCGTCAGTAGTGCCAATATCCAACCTTAAAACGCGGATAAGGTCAGAAACCTGAGTGCGTGCTGGCGTTCCGGATACCGCGAATGAAGATAGTCGAGGGATCAGGGATACCATCTCCCTATGAACAAACCATCTAGTAATACGACGACAAACATAACAAGGATTCATACTCTGACTTGCCGGACCCCATCATTTGCACTTCATCCATGATCACTCTATACCACTCGCACATGACAAGAGGACTTCGGGGGCGGTCAAGATTTGAATACTCCACATCAGCCCGACGAGGACGTTTAGGTGGTGCATGGGCAACAGTCAAGTCCTGTCGGAGCACGTTGTAGGTCGTAATGCACACATCAAATGTGTTAACGTAGGAGCACCAGTCAAGTATGTCATCGTCCTTGACCATGGTCGTACACTCTTCATCAATGACCATGGTGTCCTCTTCGTCGATAGCCTTCGCCTTCCCTTTTGCATTCTTTTTAGCTTTGGATTGGCCATGGCCATTCTTTCTAGTTTTACTGTTCTTGAGATTGCTCCGTCGCTCCCTTTCATCTTGAACGTCTTCCAGGGTGATCGGCACACCAACTTTGGACCACCCGTCATAGATGAGAACTTTTAGGCCAGGAGCGTGAGCAGCAAACTCATCTGCCCATTGAGGAGCGAGTGCGGGAGGTGTGACAATGAGAGTAGTCTATTTCATGCCTATGTTAAGCGCGTCTGAAAGATGGAACACATATACACCACCTTAATTTCCTTCACTTCGATCCTGGCCCCGGCATCCCACCGTTTGTTGGTGGGATTGCGATCAGGTGCCGGGTTGATTAGAATGAGAGAGATACACTCAATCGTCTTCCCAAGGCCTGCACTCGCGTTAACAGAATGCTGATGATCAACAGTGAAGCGAGGTACCTGGTTCCTCGGCGAGTATTCCTCCAAGCGCTGCGTTGCTTTCTGGTGGAGAAGGACTTACAGCGGTAGTAAGTGTATTGAAGAAGTGCTCCCGACCCCCGAGAGAGATCTTCTTCCAGAATGGGGGCATGCCATTGCCTTCCTGAGGCATCAGCTTCCTTTCGCATCGCAGCATCCACGCGACGGTACGCCGTTGAAATGGCAAGAGCGTTGGCAATAAGTCTTCAGGCTGTAGGGACCGATATGTCTCGCCCTGTGGAAGGACAGGTGCTGGGCAAAGAATACCGTAGAAGAATGGGATGCTCGCGTCCCCCCTTTGATCATGCCCAACGGTAAGCAGCGATTGGTTTAGAGATTCCGGAGCGAAAAGGGTAATCAATCGCCTCTGCAATCCTTCGAGTTCGGAGACTTGCTTCTGAGAAATTTTCCTATCATCAAATGGCCGATACAACCCAGGAACAACAATGGACACATTAAGCTGTGCGTGAAGCCGGAACGGTAACTCTTCTGCAGGATCATAGCTACCTTGAGGAAGAGTGATTAACTGAACGTTTGTCTCGACCTTTGCACGACCCAGTGATTGGAAAGTGAAAAGTGCCTCGAGAAGGTCCTCATGAACAGGCGAGTAGTGCACGCCTTTGTCTTCAATATCGACTTTGGATAGGCCATCTGGCCACGGAACCTGAGGAAGGAGAAAAAACCACCGCTCGCTCTTTTCCTTGAATTCCTTGGGACAGGGGCTCCTTGGGGGCTCCGGCTCGCCCGAAAGAGCTAACAGGCGTGTTCGGTAGTTCTGAATCCAGAACCGCCCGAGGTCAAATGTTTGGGGTTGAGATTGGTCCGAACAGAGCGTGTTAAATAGGGCTAAAAGATCCTCTTCCTCCTTGAGCCAACCGAGTTTCTTTGCCGCTCGGTCAGTCACGAAAGAGTGGTCATCACCACCTTGCGCCGATTTCACGTAGCAAATTTCTAGAGAGGACTTGAAAACCGGAAGAAATTGACTTGCAGGATCAAGACTAGGCTCATCGTACTTGTGATGTCCCTCTTCCCATATGGAGGGGTAGATTTGCTTGAAAGCTGTGTTTTGCCGGTAATGGTCTTCACATTCGTGGGAATCATGGTCAGACGACTCTGACCGCATGTCAGCGTTCAATTCACAGTCGCCCCCGATAAGCCTTCTTTTCTTGCTCCTCAGTGGAAAGGTGGAGGCGGCGCGGCGTCGTTTGTTACAGACAAGTTGTTCTGCTTCATCATTATTATCACCTTCGCCATTGTGATTTCCACCTTCATCGTCTTGCTCTTCCTCTGAGGGCTTCAGCAGGGCAATGAGCGTGTTTAAGTTGATGGCAGGGCGAAATTTGTCGAAAGACAATGTAAATTGCTGTGTATCCCAGAAATACGAATGAAGGTGACGTGCAGACTCTGTATACTTTCCATTGATAGTACGGATGTCATCCATTTCAGGGAAACACAGACGTGAGTCTGCAGTGATGGTGGTAGTCAAAAACGGCTCGCACACGCGTATGATTAGAATGCGGAGGTCACGTGATCGGGAACAATGATTTCGGCTCGGAGCTGCGGTGCTGCGGCAGTGCCCTCAAGCCCGATTGCTTATGATGCCGATGCTGTTCGTTGTTTCCTGTAAGTCGCTAGCCTTCTACCAAACTCTGGCCTGAATCCGGCCCATCATAGTTCGTTTTGTACTGGGTGCTCTGAACGTTCCTCAGAAATAGCTGTACGACACTGCTTCCGGAGGACCGGAATAACCCCCGTTTGTATTATAAAGACCATTCCACCGACAACAGCAATATGGTCATCCTCGAGGAGAAGATGCAATATGCTCCACCCCCACCTTACCTCTCTAGCACTGTCCCCCCGCCCCCATTCCCTGGTGGGCACCGTGGGCCAGCCAAGCTACATGACCTCCCTCCCTCCCTCCTACTGAAGATCGTATATATGACCTTCCCACAAACACCTGGGTTTGACGAGGGAAAGATTGAGCGCCAAAGAAAGACACTTGGTTGGCTTTCTACGCATCTACGGCTAGTCAACCGCTCCTTTTACATTGGTGTGTGCTGTACATACCCTTTGACCCGCAAAGCTCACTGTCGTGTAGCGTGCGAGCATATACTGCGTTCCACCTATTTGTCTGCTTATAATTCGATGATACGCCCCCCGTATTCATCCGATCCATTTCCCTTTTCTTCCTCGGCTTCTGATTCCACTGTCAGTGAGGTAGATGCACTGCAGCGCGAGACCAAAGTACTCGACCTTTTCATCGCACTTAAGGTTCATGAAGACGTTATGCTCGATGACTCATCGCTTCATCTCGAAAGAGAGGATTCATTCAAAGACCTTTTTGACCTCATGCAACCACGCAGTCGCTTGGAGGACCTCGTTCGAGAGTACGGTGTCCGCGAAGGGGTCGTGCATACAAACCCTGCTGGAGTGAACACCCTCAGATCCTCATCACCGCTAAACATGGATATCGGTAGGGCCGGATCTACAAGCACAACCAAACGGCCACTCGGCCCTATGCCGGTGTCATTTAGCGCGCTGTCTATCTCGTTCTCACCAAGGCGAGTTGGGCTCGTACTAACGGCTTCGGGTAGGAAACGGACGATTGTGGATGTTGCACGAACGAGAGACGAGAAGTTAGAGATAACCGCGAAGAAACTTGTAAGGCAGTTGAAGACTTGGCTCAGCGATGCTTGATATAGCAAGTAATTATTTTTTGAGAACCCTCTGCTGACTTGTTAACAATAACCTTCAGTGGGCTTATCCCTACATGTAATGATAACCCTCTCCATAGATTTGTACTTATGTGAGTGAACGAGGTCATTGATGCCATCGACCATCATCGACCCTTGGTGGTGGGAGTTCATCACACAGCTTTATTCAGATGTGTCCGTTGTACCCACGAAGTTGTTTCCTATATGTGCTTTCCGCCTAGGTTCTTCAGTCTCTGTAATTCAATGTCCTCATATGTGATCCGCTGACTTAGTGGTTGAACCCATCCGTGCCCCCAGTGGGCGGCTTGTTCGTCCAGTTTTCGCTATTGGCGATACTTAGTACAATGAAACAGAGCGATCCGTACTCATCTGGTATTCAAGATGTTAGACACGCTGGTGTTCACAAAACTATCGTCCCCAGGCGTTGTGATTGTGCCCTTGCATGCACAAGGCATGCAGGATTTAAGTTGGCGTCTCACGGGGTCGGCCCGGCACAACGTCTAAGATCGACTTAAGCATCCAGGGTGTCCTGGCAGCTGGCAGTCGTCCGGTCCGTACCGTCGCTTCCGATCGATTTCAACGCCCCATATGTATTTAGCACCCTCTGCCTGATTACACATGGCTCAGGCGCCTCGACATATGTATATACCCGTAAATGATCTTCGGTACTCCTTGAATGACAAAAACTTCAGCTCTATCGAAGCACTTCGATCTTTCGTGCCTCCCACGAATACCGCCGAAGAACCTGTTTTCTTTTCACTGCAATCCTGGTCCATCTTCCTCGAACGTACGATAAGGAGTACCCACAGGATGGCGAGAGCTTGAATAGGAAGCATTCAAGAACATGGATAATCAAATGTCATGTTGAACGAGGTAGGTTCACTGCTTCTTGTGCACGCAGAATGATATAGACGAAATAGATTGGCAGATGTTCGTAGTATGTTGTACTTACAGGGATTTTACTTTGCGCTTCATCTGATAATCGTACAATCGAAAGACTAGTACATATGGACACCGTCTGGTCTCTGCTTTTGTTGTCATGCCCTGACGTGGAAGGCTGCTGGTTCCGTCACAAGTCAGACTGAGTACTCCATTGCAACGCGTCCTTCATCAGCAGGGATATTACACATGCGGCTACGGCACAACCCTTGAAGGACAAGCGTCCCATGAGCGTCATGCGAGCCAGAACGACGCCATTGTGGATGTGTGCTGCGGTGGAACTTTATCAACGCCTATTGTAGCTTGTCTCCACACATGTCTAGCTTAAAAGGCACAGATGAGGCTTTCCTATCTACTGACACACTATGGATC
>Ga0153978_1000114_pt1 | contig 17230 bp, 17 predicted proteins | sample TSGA062MetaG_FD_104749 | JGI IMG/M metagenome (GOLD analysis project Ga0153978, IMG submission 104749) | Attine ant fungus gardens microbial communities from Georgia, USA - TSGA062 MetaG | ecosystem: Host-associated > Fungi > Mycelium > Unclassified | place: USA: Georgia, Yuchi Wildlife...
ATCCGCTGCTCCGAAGGTAGGGCTAAATTTATTGCCTATGCTTTGTCTCAACCCATGTCTCAGAACAAAAAACTACCCTCTCGTATTCCTTCGGTATCAGAGGACGAGGCTGAAAATACCCGACCTCCCCCGCGGTCTAATGATCAAACTCGCCCGAAGGCCAGACCAATCAAACGCAAGGAGGTAGTCGACAGTGAGATTGAGATGATCGAACCCCCTGGCAAAGCACGGGGGAAACGGAAGGCATCACAGGACGACAGTGCTGATGACGAGGGACTAGCAGCAGAGAACTCAAAGCGTGCGGGAGCAAAGAAAGCTAATGTTGGTGCCCCAAAGAAGTCGAAGGCCCCCAAGAAAGGTACCTTTGAAAGCGAGCCCAAGAATCAGAAGATAGCTGGAGAGTCTTCACAAGCAAAGATATCTAAATCCGCTGTGAAGGCCCGAGGGGACAGTCCCGCAGATGATGAACAGGATTTGGCACCTAAGAAAAAGAAACGGAAGCTCAACGTGGGTATCTTCCCGTCTACGCAACAACAACCTCCGCAGTTTCAGTGGGATCAGGTATGGCATACTAAAATCTTGCTAGTTGACGGGCTTGCTGAAAACACTTTGTCATCAGGGTGGACTCGGTCTAGGCATTCCAACGGAACTTTCTCCGGTAAAAGATGCACAAGCAGTCCCACGACGATTGCATCTATCGAGTTCAGGGCCTAGTTTTAGTAAGAGTCGTGGGTGATTCAAAGTCTATTCGCTGGATGTTCGCTTGAGCCTTCTCATTGGATGGAACATGATGGGGTGATGGCAGAAGTCAATGCCGCTTTTATCATACCACTAGTGGGTCTGAGACAATGTACATTATCTTCCACACGGTTCAAATCTCACCAGGACGCGATACCTCACAGATGGCCAGCTGGCACATACGTGGACATGGATTGAGAATGTCAGATGCGATGAGCACTATTAAATCATATTGTGGAAAGTATAAAATAAATTGTCGCCACGTCATGAAACTCCTCTCAACGTGAAAATTCGTGATTAGAGCGATTATAGAGGCTTTTCTGTATAGACCATCCTGTCATAGATCCACACAGTTGACCTCATTCCATCAGGAGCAGAATGCTCCCTAGAATGAGTTGTGAGAGAAGGTGGTCAAACGGTAAAGAACAACAAAGACGCGCTTCGAGCAAATTTATGGGCATCGGGAGATGCCGAAGTCAAAAGCAACATTCTCACTAACAACTTCAAGTTGGGGTGGCGGCTTCGAGTTGGTTGGCATTATGAACATTGTCATGGACTTCATATATCGCCAGTTCAAGTATTGGATAGATTCTCTGCTGCTCAAATGGGTGCCTCCATCACTCCCAGGAATGCAACTTGGGCCTGAGGGAAGCTCTCAGAATCCAACGATGGTAAGTCGTTAGTGAGCACTTAGTCGCTGAAACCTCCATCTGGGTTCTTTCAAGGTGCAATTTTTCACTTGGGATGCTCGGCACCCAGACATGAGCTGGTGGGAACATGTTGAAAGGGAAGTGTCGCACTTGTCGGCACTGGGTTTTACTCAAATCTGGCTCCCTCCGCCGAACAAAGCAGCGCAACCAGTGAGCGCCAATGGCTCCGGTTATAAGTTCAAGACTTAAATGACTATAGGGAAGCTGTGGATATGATGCTTATGATTTGGTACGATGTCTTGCAACGTGTACTCTTCCCTTTTTCCACACCGACGTTCGTTCGCGTAGTGGGATCTTGGCGAATTCGACCAGAAAGGCTCAGTTGCGACGAGGTGGGGATCAAAAGAAGAACTTCGGAGAGCCTGTGATGCCGCCAGACATTGCAACCTGGATATCATCATCGACGCAGTTCTCAATGTGAGATGAACACTTGATGAGAGTATGCGTGCACTCACTCGTGCACTACGTAAGCATAAACTCGGTGCCGATAGAACAGAAATCTTTCCTGCTGTTCGCGTCGATCCATTGAACCGGTTGAAGGATATTGAAAGCGAGAGACACGTCAAGGTCTGATTCTCCTCCGCTCCACTGGAGATCTTATCAATATCACCCGCAGGGCTGGACTGCCTTTGATTTTCCTGGACGACACGGGAAGGTAAATTCCGCCCAATATTTTCATTGGCTGAAGATAAACGTGCAAGTCAGTATAGCAACATGCAGTGGAATTTCAACCATTTTACTGGTCAGTCTTTACCAGCATCTTTGCCATTTTTATGACCAAATCACCCAAAGGGCTAGACTGGGATGAAGGCACGCAAACCAACGGCATATTTCGCATTTCATCGGAAAGACACGAAGGTTGGTCAAAATGGGTAGACACCGAGAACGGGAATTATGACTATCTCCTTGGACTCGATGTTCGTCGATCCTGCTTGTCCAAGCGTTCGTTGCTAATTATGTATTTGTGAATTCTAGGTTGATCACCGTCACCCTGAAGTACGGGACGATATATTCTCATGGGGCTCGTGGGTCCTAGAAGTACATCTTCGCCATATCATATCTCGCACAGCCAACCAATGTCGTTCTAGACTACAGGCGCCTGCGGATTTAGATTGGATGCTATTAAACACATGGACCGCAGATTTCTTCTCGAGTTTGTAAGGGGTATTTCGTTTTCATTTCACATGTAGTGACATAAGTAACTTCCAAGATCCGAAGAATTCGAAATCAACCAGGCAAGGAGCGGTTATTTGTAGTGTCAGAGCTCTGGTCTGCGAAGTAAGTCTATCTTGGATCCACCTTCTACAAGTTCTCCTGATCGGGAGCAGCTTGCAGCTTCTAGTCTCATATGTCCAGGCGTTCCAGGGCCAGGTGCGTCCTTCTATGGTAACTTTGACTTGAGGCCTCATGATGGCAGACTTCTTTTTTCGACGTTCCACTTCACGCAAACTTCCATAGAGCAAGCAAATCAGGTGCTTCATACGACTTGAGAACAATCCTGGACGGATCTCTAGTGAAGTTGAGGCCAGGAGATGCAGTCACTTTTGTCGATAATCACGAGTGAGTACTGGGACTGAGTATTTACCATTCTATGAGTGACATGTTCTATCCATAGCACGGTAAGCCAGTGTTTTCACAACTGCCCATCATGAGTCCAACGGTTACTTTAGCAAATCGGCCAGTCTCTGGAGAGCTGGGTAAGCTTCCTTCATTATATCTTTGATAAGCTTATGAATGTTATTCTCGACAGGTGGATACCAACTTCAAAGCTCAAGCATATGCGCTCATCCTACTACGATCTCATGGATATCCGTATGTGCCGTCATTTCACCGAAATCCAGCCCTTACAAAGATCATGCAGATGTGTGTTCTACGGCGACCTTTATCCGAATGACGAGTGCTATAATGACACCACTGCCGGAATTCTGAACCAGCTATTAATTGCGCGAAAAGAATTTGCATATGGACCCATGGTGGACTACTTTGAACACAGAAACTGCATTGGATTTGTGCGCATGGGCGATTCCAATCACGCTGGGTGTGCAGTCGTGATCAGTAATGATCCGATGTGAGGCTATTTGTGTCTTTTGCTCACGCACCTGTTTACCACTTTTTGAAGGCTTGACCTGACTACGTACAAAGTTCGAATGAATGTCGGTTCGGTAAATATTTGACATGAACTATAGCTACGTGATCTGCTAATATCCCATTCCTAGCATCATAACACAACGTTCCACAGCGTCTTCGATGGCTCCCGCATGATCACAATTGACCAGGATGGTTGGGGGGCGTTTTCATCGTCAGTAAATGGCGTCGAGGTTTGGATCGAATCCAGAGAATAAACAACAGCCAACGTACACCTGCGTGAAAAATAATACAATGATCGTGATGGCAGTTTTGCCTCGTTATTTGGAAAATGTAATGGCAGATTCCTCTGACTGCGATTCGAGTGATCGTGGTCTTGATACACCGCTTCGGGTACTATGGGTTTCCTGAAGTTCCAAGTAGTCCCCCTGAAGTTCCAAATAGTCTTCTATAGCATCTTTCTCGGGATCTGATCGCCTAGGTTGTGGTGATCTAGTCACTAAGGCTATGGGTGTTTCACGTCGTTCCTCGATATCTCGAGGAATCCTCCGCCCATCAAACAAGGCGGCAGTTTCTTCAAGAGTACATCCTGCAAGACAAGTCTGCTGCCGTTTGACGATGCAAAAAGGCGAGGCTCACCTCTCGTCTCCACGATGCAAAAAATCACGAATATCAACTCCACGGCGAGCCATCCACAGTAAACGAGGTACTGCTCGATATATTAGAGAGTGGATATCACGAATGCATCGGATAACTCACGTATTTCCAGCCCAGGGCTTCGAGTGCCCACGGATTGATATACGAGTTAAAAGCAGTGGTCACACAGACAGTAATATTCTGTAACAGGCGTTATTGATTTGAAAGATGACACACGAGAAGACTAACCATAATTGCAAGTCCCTTGGCGCGAATATTATAAGGCAGAATCTCTAGGGTGTATGACACAAGCATCGTCGTATATGCAAAGTCATAGAAGAAGTAGTACATAAAAATGAGCGCCACGGTAGCTGGAAAACTCGTATGATTTGCATGATTAACGTGGTTTAGGCTTAGGGACTTGCCTCTCCCAGCTATGATATTCCCGGACACATTGAACACAGCTGTCATAGCTGTCCATGTAGAGAACGCTGACCAAATGAGTAAGTAGCCAAACCCTCGAATCAGCTTCACAAGATATTACTCACCAATCAGCATACCAATGTTTGAGATCAAGAAAAGCTTCTTTCTACCCAGCTTGTCAACTAGCATCGTGCCCAACAGAGCACTGCCCAGGTTGAAAACCTATATACATCAATTGAACATCGATGCTAGCTCCATGAAAGCTATGTACAGACCTGCAGGCTGCCATTAATCGCTCCTTTTGTCTTAGTTGTGGTTATGCCGCTGTTGAAACATTACTTGTGGTCGCCTGTGATATCTCAAGATACATACACGCCATCTAGGACAAGGTTGATGTAATAAGACACTAGGCCGTTGCCACTGAAAAAGACTGATTTAGTCCGTGAAATCAGAATAAGAGAAGCTGATCAGACCTCCACTGAGAAAAAACTGCGATCGACATAATCGTAAACATCCGTCGTCTGTTACCGGGAGATGAGAAACACGTCAGGTATGATGATCCGGAGGCAAGCTCTCGTTCCAGGTTCAAAGCATGGCGGATCTGAGCCATCTCAAACATGACAAGGGAGTCGTGGTCACCTCCCCCATTCGCATGATACTGAGAGAAGAACTGTGCGGCTTGCGATTCCTACAAAAGTATTGAGGCAAGTGTATAGAGAAATTCCACATAAATGCTTACCAAGCCTTTAGCCACTAGGAATCGAGGGCTCTCCGGAATGAACCTGAAAGATACTAAGCCGCTTTGACGGGTCATGAACAAGTAGTCCCAACCATATTAGCGCCATTTGAACGATCGGAATTATGGCTTGAAAAGCTGTAGGGAGTCTCCACCATGACGAGATTCCTGGTACATCATAGACGGCCATGCATATCCAAGCCGCTACAATGCGTAAGAAACTATGGTTTTTCAGAATTTAAATGTCACATACAGGTAATGCTGCCGGAATACCATAGTGTATTGTACAGAGAGGTCAATTTCCCGCGCTAAACTGAGGTTAGAGCAAATGAATGAACGGGGCGATTTACACACTTGTGTTGGATAGCTAAGTTCGATGATGAGTAAAGGAGCGGAATTGACAGAGAAAGCTATGCCCGAGCCAGCTGAGAAGCAAGGTTAAAGTCATGGAAGATCTCTTGAATGTTCATCTCACCGAGTACACGAGCGCCGATGAAGACTTCCATACTCATGCATGAGACTTGCATAATGACACCAGCTAGGGTGATGGTTGCTCCAATGAACAAGGTTGCTCGTCGACCTAGTTTGTCCGATAGATAAGGAGATAACGGAGTCACCTATAGAGCTAACGTGAGGAACGGTGAAATACAACCCACTTGCTACAACTTACAATAATGGAGCCAATGCTTTGTGCAGAATTCATGAGGCCTAGTAAAAATGAACAGAAATTACAGGAAGGGCAGCACAATGGTGTACCTAGAGTTCTCTCTTCTGGGTCATGGAAGTAGTCCTGCCACCCAGGTAAGATCTGCAGACCTAAAGTAACGTGAATTGACCGTCGACAACAGCGAATGTTCGTGACTGACCATTCAACATGGAGGAATCAATACCATTAAGTGTTGACGATAGTAGCGGCAATATCAAACAGACATTCAGAATCAATATACCTGCGGTGCTGTCAAGCACATTATCTCTGTTGTTGTGGTAAACAATACGTACCACGATTTTTCCACCATGCCTCCCGATGAAGTATGTCTGCAATACTACACTCCGGGACTGCCATGGAGGTTTGAAATGTGAATTTGACGGGCAGTGGGGAAACATGAAGTGACTGGATAGCGTTGCATTTTATAACAAGCGCGCTAAGGTGTTTCGAAAGATTCAACTGGATCTTGATCGGGGCCAGGCGCAAGGATCTTCGTCTGTTTGGTAGAGTTTAGAACAGTGAGACGTGGCGGACGTTCGCAGCGACTCCGACTTCCGGCTCATCCAATTTTAATGTCATGATACTCAGGCTCGTTTTGGTTTCCAGCGCAGGCACTGTTTGCCGCAATTTCAAGTTGCGATAGGACTTCCCGAGTCCCTATCGCGATGCGTTCAGCTCTCGCTGTAAATTCTGTATTCAAATTGGGTGCACTCAGCCGCGGCCTAAATGTCCACGCCCAACTTGGACTCCGAAGTTGGCGTGATAACCTATATCTCATTTTAGATCCTAGCATTTCTGATTGTGCTACGGTAATACCAGTATGTAGCGTCCGACGCGACACATGCCTACTACTAGTATGTAGGCGCGGCGGTCATATCTCTGCGGCGCTTGTACTGGTTATCGTATCCTGCTTGGGTTCTGCCTATTATGTAGATGGGCCGGCGACCAAGTTCAAAGTGCGAATGCATTACGAGAGCAGGCTCACGGGAAGGTAGAAGCCTGTAGAAACCGACTTTTGGCGAGAACTCCGAGTCGGCAGATTAATTTGTACAACTCATCGAGATAGTAGCAAGATAACATCACATACGGATATTGTCACCACTCCACGTTCGAAGGGAAGGGGCTCACAGGTCACGCGCACGGATCACGGTAGCGATGGGAGATGGGATCCGGGCGGAACAACCAGAACAGGAAGCACCAATGGAACAGAGCAACTGCAACGAACAAAACGCATACCCCACACGCGTCAGTATTGAGTATTAAGTATCTCACGTCAATTTTCCTTCGTACAAAGTCGGCCCGGCTATGTTGTACGGATGTACCGTACTACTGAGCGTAGTTAGCCGGGAGGAGTAACCCCCAGGGAAGAATCAAACCCACCTGGGGCTCTGTTCAGTCCTTTGGCCAGAAATGCTATAGCCCAACGTAGTCCCCAGTCTTCGTAGTTGCGTGATATTCCAAGGAGTCGAGGACTACTATCAGGTACTACCAGGAACTACCCCAGACGGGTCGGGAGTATTCGAGGTCCTGTGCAGTTGCAAGCAACCTTCGCGGATAAAGTCGGTTGTGTCACTAAGCACTTTTTTATTATATGGTTGTTGAGAGTCCTGACTAGTCACGCTGAGCCTATGATATCGCGCCATAACAAAAAAAACATATTTTAAATTATCTATACGTGCTGAGCCATATCGTCGGGTTGCTACCATATCATGGTTGGCCCCTCTACCTCAGAACATGACCTTCTTGTGGTCTGCAGCCGCGAACCTTCGACAGGGGAAATATAATCTTCAGCTATTATTAATTAAATTCTTACCGAGTACGATATCCATGCTCTCACCAGCAGCACGAGTTACAATTAGCAACGTGATATGACTTTTTCGTACGTCGTGGTGGAATTCAAATAGGATGGCATCGGCCCAACTTGACTCCGTTGAACTTAAACTTTTGACGACCTACCCGCGATCGACCGCAAAGCCGCAGAATCACCCAAGTGAAAATCAATTGCGCGCTGCCGTCGATTAAACTTGAAGTGGTCTTGGTCCGAGAAGCCCATTGAATAAAAATGCAGGTGGCTGTCGAAGCTGAGATCTGAGACTCCGGCGCACTTTCCCCTTGGGCAGATCAATAAGAAAGTCAGGTACGTACTTCTCCTAGTGTTCACACAGTGAATATAACATTTCCTGCAACTCGCAGTCTCAGACCGCGTGACGGCCGAGTTGGTATGTCGCGATCATACACCAGATGTACATGTGCGATTTCCAGGTTGTGCTCATCGAGTTCCCAATAGCATTGGAAAAACGAACTTCCAGGTTGCGGTTACAATGTCAGGTCACTCAATATGATATCCCTCATCACTCATGGGGTCGAACCCGACCTCATGCGAATCCGTCGAATAACATATTCAAGGACATGTACTGTAAATCATGTACAACGAAGCAATGAGAAAAAATAGCTGCATTAAACATTTCATGATCTTCGACGAAGCCCTTTTTTTTCTGCCGCATTGTAGTTTTGTTCTCGGATACTTCGACAGATTCGCACAAGGTTACCTCAATTTCCTGCCCACCACTTGTATCAAGATCATAATAGAGCGCACGCAAGACAGAAAAGAAAAATCATTCGTATCGTAAGAAACGTTGCGCAGTACAACAACCCCAGGTACCCTAAGGTAAATATCAACCGGGAACGTCTTCAGCGACAAATCAGAAATATGAATGAGGCACCATTCAACGAAAGATGTAAGAGTAACAGATATAGGCCAGACGGGGAGTGTAAGCGTCAGGTTGCGTCAACTCCAACACTCTAGAAAAGAAGACAGGGTAATGTACTATGTAGATATCGCAGGTAAAACGGTTGACAAAAAATCCATGAATGTCTCTGGGATGTCCGTCGACTGGTATCCGTGTTTTGACTTCAGAGGTAATCTAGAAGAGAAGGGCAGCAACAGCAGCACCGGCAACACCGGCAGCGCCAACGCGAACAACATTGGCATAGGCAGCACCAGTGCTCGACGAGGATGAGGCAGACGTGGAGGTCGAGCTAGATGCCTTAGAAGTGGTACCACTAAGGATATGACATTAACATACGTCGTTGAACGACAAGGTTAACTCACCTGGTTGTGGCGGTCACGTGGGATGTGCTAGTTGAGCCAGTAGCAGTAGTACCAGGGGCAGTGGTTTGGACCGTCGGACCAGCCACGGCTGGAAAAGATAAGATGGTTAACATATTCTCATGACTATGCAAGAGACGTACTCGACGTGGTGTTTGTGCATGAAGTCGAAGCTATGTAAAGGTTAAGACCGCAGTGACAGATCAACTGGAACACCTACATCCGGGGTTTACGGTGAAAGGTGCGGACTGTGCGGTTAAACCAGTGCTGTCAACAAGAGTGAGACCAAGGGATGTTCCCGAGGCAATGTTGCATATCCAGGTCAGGGAAGTGCCATTCTGCATTCCTAGGTTCTCAAGGGCAGAGGAAGTAGGTGAACCTCCAGGCAGAATGCTAAAATAGTGTTATGTCAAGGACAAGTTGGGATATAAGATAACGTTCTTACCTCTGTGTAAGGATGGAAGTGAAAAGGATCGGCGTGAATCATTGACAGACAACCGAGTTAGGAAATTACCAACCAGGTAGTAAGGAGCTAAACCACAGTCAGACAGTTAGAAAAGGATTTAAAAAAGTGTTCGGGTAACTCACCAGTTCCACCTGACCACGAGAGGAGAGTGGGCTGACACTCAACAACATTGGCACTGTTCCACGTGTAAGGCGTCGACAACCTGGGTATAGAGTGGGAGTAAAAATACTCACGGAGTATTGATTGTCATTGACTGTGCGAGAGCACCAGCGGCGAAGAGTACGAAGGAGATAAAAGTCTTCATGGTGAGCACGTCGCTTGAAAGGTGGATGACAACGGGAGGGGGAAGTTGAGCTGCGTGGAAAAAGGTGGTTGTATTGTTTATTTATTCCGCCCGTGTTTACTCTCCCCAAACACACCACGCCAGATCACTTTGCAATGTGCTCCCGGCCATGGTCTCGGGCCAAGGTTTCAGCTTGGATTCTAATTCTCGTCTCCTGTCGCGCGATCTGATCGCCTAGGCTTTGGACTCTGGTCTCTTGCTAGGATTTTTTTTGCATTCTTACTCTTATAATGCTCACTGTTCATTATTCGGCACGTTTGTTCGAACAACGTAAAAATACATCTAATCCGCAGCTCTGGGCTGAGATACGTCAGTGTTCCATGTTTTCGTCATGGGAAGAACCGTTCCCCTCTTGTCACCAGCTTCACATTCCGTCAATCATCACGCACGATGTGCACGCGTGTTACAAGCCCAAAGTGGTCGCTCACCCATGTGTCCTGCCTAATCGCCTCGCCAATTCCAATTCTCTCTGGTTCTTCTACTATGAAGCCTTCTGGTCTGGTGGAAAGAACCTTGTCTAACCGGCCAGGCCGAAACCGATTGTTCGGAGATTGATATCCCCAGGTAAAGCCCTCTTCGTCATCATCATCTCCCTGCCATGCATCGTACAACCCGGCGTCTTCCACGATCCCCCCGTCGGAAGGTCCGATAGCATTCATATCCCCTGCAACAATGCCTCCAATGAGTCCCTGCTCTCGCAGTGCGTCTGCGACGAGTTTCATTTGTCTAGGGCGTGCCGGGGCCCCGGCTGGTAAAGATTCAAGATGCGTATTTGCAATGCGCAGGGTCACGATCCCTCGTGATAGGCGAGGTTCATCCTCGAGAGCTGGGATGCACAGTTTGATATCAACGAATATGGCGGTACGATTCATCGCAGAGTTGCTGAACATGATGGTGAACGCATTGACCACGGGAATTGTACGGGATACCAGCGTGACATTTCCATAGGATGAATGTTCTGGCCACCTGTCCGTGCCAGTGGGAATAACTATGAAATATCGCCGCACCCATTCTGCATTGAGGATCAGTGTGAACACCGACACGTGTACTTCCTGTAAAAGGATGCAGCATGGCTCAGGTCGTTCGTTGGCGGTGGTGCATCCGAAGACGTGTTGTTGGATGTATGAAAGGGCAGTAATGAACCGCTTCTTTCGCTCTGGACTCGCGAAATCGATGTTCCATGTCAGGATGCGGATGGAAGAAGGAAGGGGCTCCCTGATGCCTTTGGCACAATTGGAAGTCTGAGACCATCGCTTCTTGCGAGACGAATAGCGCACTGCGCGGAGCGGAATTTGGCCATCATTTATTGCTGCCCCGGATTGGTGCCGCAAACGCACTCTCACAGGCAGGGGAGGCGATCCTTCCGCCTCCGTGTCATAGAAGTCAGATTGAGGGGGGGAAGGTATGAACGGTTCGTCGATATCAGACGGTGGGGAAGGTATGAATGATTCATCGATCTCATACATCGCTGATCAAGGACGTCAGGAGAACGAATATGAGTGGAGAAAATAAGTTTCGAGGAAATGCAAGAATCGTTGAATGATTCGCTTAGTGGTGAGCTCTGTGATTTTACGATAAGGATTTAAGGAATCAGCCACGCGAACCATGATTGTGGTTGTGGATCCGTCCTCAAGGCTCCTTTCCGAATTGCCGATCTCAAAAGCAACGTGTCGTCTTAGAAGTGTGTACCGGCGTATAATCATTTTGCCACCATAGGCCCAACCATAGTTCCGTCCCCTTCCGTCCCTCACTTTGACATCGTAGTGGTGATTTCATATCTCGGCTATTTCCACCAGAGCCCACCATACGGTGCCCTACTGGATCTGCAAACTTATCCGCGCATTGCAAGCTGCAAGTTCTCTCATTTTGGGATAGCCACAAACTAAGCAAGACTTCCCCACTAATCAGCAAGCTGCGACTTCCTAGGAATTTGGATGCCTCGCAGGTGGGCTAGTACGGGTGGTAGACATTGGAAAACAGGGATTAATGAATCACATCAAGATAGCATGTAGATTAACAACATATACAATGGCTTTCACTACGATGCATAGATTAGAGCTCGGCCGTAGCTCGGCCGATGACACTCTCGACCTTCTCTCGTGCTTCTTCGGCTTTTCTGGCAGCAAATGCGGCAAGAATGTTAGCCCTGATCTTGATCTCATCGAGCTTGGCAGGCGACATTGTGCGCTTGCTGAGGATAGATGCAAGTCTGATATACCGATATATAGTCAGCGCAGCGCCTACACACGGGAACGAAGTTATTACCGTTTGGACTCTTTCTCAACATAGGATTCGCTGCTGTTTTTGATCTTTTCCATGACACGGATGTACTGGGTCACCGTCTCTCCGAGCGATTCGGACAGAGCTACAGCCTCTTTATAAATATGATCGCGAGCATCACCGGCAGCAGCCAAAAATTTCTGTGCAAGAGTATCAAGGTCGGCAATGCGACCAGCCTACACATTTTAGTAGAGGTTGGGTCACGTGTTGGCACATGACTCACCTCATCATTCAGACCGCCACCAACGGCGCGCTGAGTGCCGCAGCGTTCGTTGAGGAAAGTAACAAATGCTTCTTCTGTGCGAGGGCCCTCATAAGCCTCGGCGTCCTTTCCGCCCCGAGGGAAGAACTTGATGGTAGGATAGGACGATACTCCATAGCGAGCGGCAATCTCCTTGTTCGGTTGTGCATCCGCATCAATGTTGGCAACAACACACTGCGAAAGGAATGTTAGTTAAAGCGAGACAGACAGATAGACCATCATCGAGTAGTACGCACGTTGCTTTCCGGTTTGAAGTCAATGGCAACTTTTTGTACACATTTTAGGAAAATAATATAGAAGTGGGTATCAGTACTCTACCTTGCTCATAAATTGGTTTGAGATTCTTGCAGTGGCCACACCATGGTGCAGTGAATGTCACAAGAACGTCTTTTGTTTCGTCCAAAGCGACCTCATCAAAGGTATGGACATCTAGCGTCAATGTCTCGGTTGACGGAGGCCTGATGTTCGACTTCACACCAGACTTCGCGGTAATGCTGAAGGGTATATTAGCACAGAAAGGATCAGATAAAACAGCTGTCAAACACACAAAGCAGCAAGTGCATCAAGGTCACGACCACCTTCATAAGGCTCGGCGTTGCCTTGTTCGTCAAACCATTTCAAAGCTGCATTCAAACGCTGGGATTCTGTAATGTTCGCCGGAACATGACGTAGCACTCACTGGGGTATCCAGTAACACCGTATGTCTGTCCCAAAGGCTTACCAGCGCCATCAGCGTCGACTTTGGCAACCACGACTTTGTTCTTGGCGTGTGCAAAAGCATCCGCGAGCTGCTCATACGTAGGAGCTAGGTTCTAAGTGTATCCTTAGGCCTTCCGCTCTTATATCATTTGCAAGAGACATACCTTACAATGACCGCTACGTGGCGAGGTCATCATCAGCGAGCATTGAAATAACATATCACGCACCACCAAGGAGCAAAGCTGCAAAATGAATTTCAGTAAGATTCTGACCGAAAAAGTACAACGACAGACGTACAATTCGACTAAACCTGGCTTCCCCTGGCCAATTACAGTGTCGAAATTGCTCGGGTCAAGGTCAATAACATTGGAGGCACTGACGCCAGCCAACAGACCCGCAAAAAGGATGGACAATGACAATCTCATGAAGGGGACAAGAAATGTTGAAGTGCGACGTGGAGCCCCCGGCAGGTTCATACTTATACTTTATTGCTTAGTCAGCGGCCATTTAGATAACCGCGTGGGCCATTTTATCTTTCATCATCTTTGCGAAAGCTTTACTCAGCCTAAGAGATTTCTCAGCAAAAGAGGCCATCCGACAGGGCTCTCTAAAAACCACACCGATCACACAATCTAGAGACTGTCGATGGAGCCACCCCACGAGAGAGAAGACTACATCGAAGAAGAAGAAGAAGGGGACGTGTTCATCGACTCCGGCGATGTTCTTGCAGAGGTTCCCGATGACGATGACCATCCAATGGAGGATGATGAAGAGGGGGAAGGTGTCGGCGAGGTTCCATCTGGAGATGTGAAGGACAATTCGTTGCAGCACTTCACTGGTCACAATGGTTCTGTGTTTGCTATATCATGTCACCCCACGGAACCACTTGCAGTCTCTGGGGGTGAAGACGACCTCGGATACATATGGGATATCACGGACGGAGAAGTTCTCGTGAAACTGACTGGACACACGGATAGTGTATGCAGCGCAGCCTTCAGTGCGGATGGTCAGATGGTCGCGACTGGCGGGATGGATGGGAAGGTGAGGTTACGGAGAAGAGTCGGCACAGTGGACTTCAGAAATTGGGAATTCTTGACTGAGCTTCAGGGCCCAGATGAAGTAATAGTAAGTCTTTTTTGTCTCTGTCAACTATATTCATATACTGAAGACATTCAGTGGTTACGCTGGCATCCCCGTGGAACAATATTACTCGCAGGCTCTAACGACTCCACCGTTTGGCTGTGGCAATGTAGGTAAAGATTATACCTGCCGCTCGTCTACTCACATAAATAGTGCCATCGGGAAATACTATGCAGGTGTTCGCTGGGCACACCGGTCCAGTTCATTGTGGTGAATTTACTCCCGACGGTGAGTTTTATGGTTCTGGAGCGCAAGAAAAGAACGTCAATTTTTTACTCCGCTAGGCAAGCGGATAGTCACCGCATCTGAGGATGGGACACTCATCTATTGGGATCCGCGATCGTCAACACCGGTGTTCAAGCTTACGCCACAAGATGCCCGGTTTGATCTCGAGAATATTACATCTCTTGCAATAAATCCCTCTTCCACACTGGCAGTTGTTGGTGGAACATCCGGGAGTGTACGTGTAGTAAGTCTCAGCAAAGGTGAAGTCGTCGGAGCCCTCGGAGGGCACGCTGAAGGGGAGAGCGTTGAAGCCGTGCAGTTCGTTGACCTCATGGGAACAGGGGGAAGCCCTGGTGTTGTGGTCACCGGTGGGACAGACGGAAAAGCGTGTGTATGGGACCTCAGCACGATGAGACTCCGCGCAACTCTCGAACATCAGGTAAATTGATGTTCGCATTGCAAGGCTTCTGCGCTGATACCCTTTAAGGATGCGGTAACTTCATTGATTGCTCATCCGGCGCCAAAGAGTCATTTGATTGTCTCGGCATCCGCAGATAAGACGCTCCGTACATGGGATGCCCGCACTGGCGCACTAGTCAAGGAGCACAGTGGACATCATGGCCCTGTACTCAGTGCATCACTGGGACTTCAGGGGTCTATAGTTGTTAGTGGAGGGGATGATTCGGCTTGTCTAGTATTCACTACAGAGGTCGACGAGTCAGGATAAGCATCTGGATTGGTACCCTAAGTTAATCTACATATTAGATGTGGATTATAAGCTCTTGGTGTCTTCGAATCTGGCTTGAATATACTAGTCGTAGTGAGTCACATGTGCATGACACAGCTGTCACTGGCAGCCGGCCACGGCGCAGCCTGCCCACTCTCAGCCTCCTGTCCTTGTCCCATTCAGTTCTATCCTATATAACACCTAACACGACTGTCTAGGTGTTCGTTCATCCCGATTGGAAATCGACGAACATGTATAACGGCTTTCAAGCTGAGACGTCCAACAACCCGTTTTTGAATGATCCAGCCCCTGCGCATACACGCTTCCCTGATATTTCTTCGTCGTCGGTCCTCCCTGCGTCTCCACAACTGCATCCGGGATACCAGACCTACAGCTCTGGTTATCAGCAACAACCCCAGTTTCAACAGCAACAATTTCCGCAATTCCAAGGACAGTCGCCCTATAGCCAGCCACAGCAGCTCCAACAAAATCAGTATGCGTCTGCGTCTTACACTCCCGGGTATGTATATCGTGTACAGTACATACTACCTCAGTCTGATGCTGCTATATCCATATCTGACCAGGCAACTTGGCCCACAATCAACTGGATTGCCTTTTCAATCGTCCGCGTCTTTCGGACAACAGCCAGTAGACTTCCAGCAGTCCTACCAGCAATACCCCAACGGGTATCAGAACCAGTATGGTCAGCAGCAGCAATACGGAGCATATCAAGGTGGCTACCAACCGCAGCAGCAAGCCCCAAGTTACCTCTCCGAATTCGACCCTTACGCCTCACGTTCCACACCTTCCCATAACAGGTCCCAGTCCCAGCCCAGCAACCTTACAGGCTCGAGTCCCAGCGGTGCAATGCACCCTCGGGAATATATCCGCCAACATAAGTCGGAGTTGGAGGCTTGGGATTCTTACACATGGAAGCAGATGTTCAATGCATGTGATGCACTCAGCGCAGCCTGGCTCGCACGCAAACAGGCGGCAGATAAGATAGTACAGCAAATGGGCGGGAATGCTGCACCGGGTCTATTCGGCCCAACACCGGGCTATCAAGGGTATGCCAATAACGAGCTCCAGGGGTGGCAGGAGGTAAGTACTGACTCATTGGACATTGTGGATACTTGCTCACCCTCACAACCAGATCGCGAAAGGAGCTAACTCAAATTATGGTAACATCTACCCTCTGTTGCGAGTTTTCCTAGTATTCATCTTACCTTTCTGCAGATACTATCGCGGCCTCCACATTCCAGCTGCAAGAAGTTTATTCCTCTTATAGACAATCAGGAGATGCTGTGAGCAAGCGACGCGTGCGTGAATCGTGCAATGCTGCATTGTCGAACCTGCCCGAATGGCCTGCGCCATTGAACGTTAGTCAGCCTTGGTAGTAGGTTTTTGGCGTCTCGCGCCAAGTTGTGCAAGGATCTATATAATATAGATGTCATGATAGTCTATGTACTCAGATCGCCTAAGTGTTGTATGACTTGAATTAAAGTTGCTCGTGCTTCGACAGTTGTGACAATGTGGAGAAACAAAACTTGATTGTATTAGACGCTTATGACTTAGAGCTACATTCACACTGGTGGGATGGAACTTGGATCGGTTGCCCGGACTGTGCAGTGCTTGACAAAGTCAAGAGGGTCAATTCCTGTGGGGAACGCCTTCGCCTGCTTCTAGTCTGCGGGACTGAGCGAAAGTACATGAATAAGACACTTTGCATTGTCAAAATGGCGAGACCCTTGCATCTCATATTACTGTAGGCTTAGAGCTTGCGACCGCTATTTGTCTTAGGTACATGATGCGGTATACAAATGTATGCGGGTTGCGGTGCGTCACCTGGTGACGCCGGTGACGGCCACGTGGCTGTCACGTGTCGGCGACACTTGTTGATATGCAACCACCACCATCGGATAACCCCAACTCACTCCACACTTCC
>Ga0153978_1000115_pt1 | contig 17163 bp, 28 predicted proteins | sample TSGA062MetaG_FD_104749 | JGI IMG/M metagenome (GOLD analysis project Ga0153978, IMG submission 104749) | Attine ant fungus gardens microbial communities from Georgia, USA - TSGA062 MetaG | ecosystem: Host-associated > Fungi > Mycelium > Unclassified | place: USA: Georgia, Yuchi Wildlife...
ACAGAGTACCTTGAATACACACCTGCCTCAATAGTTCCCAGTAAATTTAACAAGCCTGGATGTCTTCAGGTTTTACTTCCGGCTCTCTCGAAAGGATAGGCGACTCACACGCGATACCAGCGACGGCCCATGGGTTGTTCGTCTCGAACACCTTTTGCAACACCAATGCAACTGCAGCTAACTGCACTACGCAGCGTATGGCTGCGGAAAGCAACGACGTCCCGACTCCAAGTTGCAAAGAGGAGGAAATGACAGCATTGAAAAGAATGAAAGAGAAGCCGAGACCAACGTTTGTCCATTCCAAGTGAGTAGAGTATGTGGGTTCCTCCGACATGGTTTCCAAAAGAGTGGAAGTATTCCGCAAGCCTCAGGCTCCAGGGAGTAGTAAGGATAGGGCAGCACCACCTTACCAAAGCAGCAGCCAACCAGCGCAAGTGGATTACTAAGGGACTTATCAAAATTTTTATTTTCTAAATTGTGGATATGCACAAAAATCACACACACGAATGACGTCTATTACTTAATCCTCTCTAATATATACACTTTATCGCTTGTCTCCATTGCTAACACGCTCAACCACTGATGAAGGGGAACCTCCACAAGCGTTGCAATGCCACCTCTTGGGAGGTTCAACCTCCATCTTGAGAAGCCTTGCACGCTACCTACCAATTTCCATCGTCCTGTTCCGATGAACTCTACCGGGGACTCGGCAATGAGATGGGTAACAAACGCTGAATCTGTAAGTTCGCATGGTGATAGGGATTCTGTCTTGTTGTAAATCCAATCTCCTGTTGCTGGCGGGGGTATGGATGGAAAATAAGGTGGTGAGTGATCCTGGAGAAAGAGCGAGGCCCCAGTCTGAGCTGCAAGGTTGGATATATGAACATGTACTGCAGCATTGTGATCAGTTTGACCCAGCAAGCCATTCGTTGTGCTTCATACCATTGTGCCGGTTCGTATACTGGTCATTGAATATGGCGATGGCAGATCCACCAGGGTAGTTCGCCATTGATGCCAATGTCGATGCGATAGTGACTGCACAATTCACGGTGAGGGTAATAATGGCTACGACAAACATCATTCTCCCGAAAAGACCCCCTTTCCTTCGAGATACCCTGTTGAATAGGTTATTGTACACAAATGTCGTGAAAGTCATGAATACTTACATCCACCTAGCACCACGGGCAGCGGCAATGTCAAACAGAGGCACAACATATATAATGAAACGCCACTCCTTGTGACCCAAACCACTGATGAGACCAATAAACATAACTGGTGGGATGATTAGGGCCCGGATACGATCATCCAACACAGCTCCTAGTAAAGCCAATGGAAGTGACCCAAGCAGAAGCTTAGGTAGGTGCGAGAGGAAATATGTATATGCAGGTGATGTCTGTACATCGGGTGAGAAGCGTACATGGACAAGAAAACAGTAACTTACGCCCCACTCAGAGCTCTTGCCATGATAGACATTGAAATATACGCCATATAGTTCGGGCCACACCGGCCATTGATTCCATAGGTATGAATCGACAGCAACGGTCAAAGCTAATGGTTGAACAATTATAGACCTATCAGTGCATGATGGACAACACGCACCGATAGACAAGAGGCCGGATAAAATGCAAACTCTGATCAATCTCAAAACACTGGTATACCGAAGAACTAGTGCTTGGATAGCAAGGGGGGCTAACAATAGCACGACTTCGGAGCGGAAGACAACAACTGTGAATATTAGTAAAGCAAATGCAACATCGACACTCTTCCTTGTAGGGTACTTGGACTGCGGAGCTCTGTTGTAGAGTATGTAGAATGAGAGATTGACTTGGAGTTGGTCTCTTAGTCAGTGGATACCTGTGTCATAAGCAGAACTTACCAGGGAACAACGCAAACATGTTTGGCAGTGTACGCCCCATCCAAAACGGCAGGTGAAATTGCGAGCACGTGAGGAGGACATACATGAGTGCAGTTGTGCGGCCAAACCGTCTCGATACCGCCCGTCGCACCAACACAAGCCCTACGGCATTCATTGTAGCAAGGACCAGACGCACTAGCAAATTGTCAAGACCCTGTGAACGGAACGTTTGCATCGAATCAAACCTGCTATCTGAAGATCCATTTTTGTTCTTAGCAGGCCGCATTGACCCGCTATGAACGCGACAGGTGAAACGAGCCATGCGAGTAAGATGCTTCCTATGAACGTCCGCGGTACAGCACCTGGAAATGTGTTATGGTCGAACTAGACTAATGATAAGATACAGTGAGTCTATTGGATTGAATGACATGCCTTGTATAAGGTATGCTTCCCGACACCATACATAAGGATGTCATGAGTTGCGTGCAAGTTAAAGCTTTCTTCGACTTTCGTGTACGGTGCTAAAAGGACATGGGACCAACTGGTCACCAACAAAAGCACGTCCATAGCGAACTTGTGATAGCGGATGGACCACACAAGCTAGTGACTTCAGTAGCTACTGCAGTCAGTTATTCAAGCAAACATTCACAAACACAGCAAGTGCTTGACCGCGAACTTTTGCTTTCTGAGCTATTTTACATGTACAGAAGAACGGAACAAATTGCCCTCTGGCTTTACTTCATGTCTTGTGGGTGAGCAACTAATTTTGTCCCGCTCACCTCACCTTTCTTCAGTCGCTCTAAGCCACTTGGAATACCTTCAAGACCATTCGGAAGGACTTCGTATCTATTGGGCTGTAGTACAACCAAGGGGGTCAGTGGCATCGAGACATCTATTCAGCGCACAATTCACCTTAATGGAACCGTCCTCAAGCCACTGTCCAAGCTTGGCCCATGATCCGCTGCAAAGGGACTTGTTTTCCTGCGCATGCGGGCTTCCAAATGTCGGAATAGCTCTGCGTTGTTTCCCTTCATTTTCCTTGACTGAAGCCGGAAGCGTCAGGATCAGGGCTCCCTTAGTGCCCAGCAGCGACCATCCAATTTGCTGCGTCCCATCCAGGGAGATCGCATCATATACAACTTCTATGGGACTGCTTGTAACCTTGCTAATAGCAGCCTTGAGATCGTCACCAGACAGGTTCCTGTTGAATACGTGGGTTGCGCCAAGTGACTTGAGGTACGATTCATGCTTAAGCGAAGCTGTTGCGATAATAGGAGAAAACCCAGAGAGGCGAGCGAGCTGTATCACTAAAAGTGGAATGTGAGTATGTATCTTGATCGTTAACTGCACCTTACCGTATGATCCAACTGATGATGATCCACCGATAATGACAATTGGGTTTCCCGAGTACTTCTTTAAGCCTCCTGCCCAAGGGGGCAAAAGACCTATCCCGTATACGTCACTATACAGCCCAGTCGAAGCGGTGTCGAAACCCAGTGGGACAGTAGCTGCGTCATCGTACCCCAAGTTATCCGGGATCTGCATATTGTCAGCCGCAGCGCAAATGTCCTGACAAAGGACATGCCTTCGCAGTAAAATCTGCAACGCCGAGCGTGAACTGTTGGAAAGCAGAATGATCGTTCGAGAAGTTGCCATGCGCGAATCTGCAGCCAATAAGATACCAGTTGCAACTCAGGTGTCCATTATAGTCAATAGCTCACACTCTGTCCCCCTTCACGAACGTGTGGACACCTTCTCCTAATTCATCGACGACCCCGGCGATATCTACACCGAGTACTGCTGGATAGGTCTCTACGAACAACCCAGTTTCCTGAACCTTATAGTCGACTGGATTGAGGGCCGCAGAGGAAACCTTAATCAAGAGCTCGCCCCTCCCAGGCTTCGGGATGCTGCGCGAACCGATGGCGAATTGGCCTTGCTTGGACTGAAGAAAGAGTACTTTTTGTTGCTTGGACATGGCTGTGAAAGACAGTGTGTTCTTCTGGGCTCGAAATACTTATATCACACAGTGAAATGATGACGTATTCAATCACGGAATTAGGAGTTGGTATGATGCAAAACGCAGTTGATATTTTGGAAAAAGGAGGTATCTGATAAGATAATATTATATACGACTGTCCATTCTTTAATGCTCAATACTCGTTTCTTGCGGACGAACTACCATCTTCACTGCATCTACCTTCCCTGCATTGAACCGTGCGAGGGCATCTGCTATTCCACGTAGGCCATCAGGTAAAAGTTCGACGTGATTCGGCTAGGACAAACGTTAGAAAAGATACCTAGAGGTAAGTCACTGATTCAATGCTCACCCGGATGTGACCTTCTTCCACCCATCTCTCAAGATGAGCCCACAACCTCTTCCCCGTTTCCCAGTTCTCATCCGATTGGGGGCTTCCATCTACTAGGACAACCTGCCTGCTGTCGTTGCGATCCTTGCTGATTTGGGATGGCTGCGTGAGAACAAGCTTCCCACCGGGTGCAAGTAATGACCAGGCGGCCTCTTGAGTCTCTTTGGTGGATATGGAATCATACATAATATGTATGCGTGAGCCCGTAATCTTCATTATGGCCTGCTTTAGTGCTGGCAGAGGAAGATATCTGTCTATGACGTAGTTTGCTCCAATACTCTTCAAGTATTCCGTATGTTTCAGCGAGGACGTGGTAATTATAGGTGAGAATCCTGACAACTTGGCGAGTTGGATAACTAGCAACGATAACAATTAATTAATGACGTCTTCGGGCGGTAGGTGGGGATCTCACCGTAGTTGCCGACAGAGCCAGCGCCGCCCATGATCAAGATCGGCCAACCCTTGTACTTGGAGTACCCGCCCCGTTCCCAAGGGGGAATGAGGCTGATACCATTTACCGTACCGTACAAGCCGATCGCAGCTGTGCTAATTCCGCACGATATGGTAGCTGCCTGGTCAAACGACAAGCTTCTTGGGACCTGAGTCACCTCGATCAGCACGTGTATCAGCGATGTCGTCAGATGGATCGACTTGCCTTAGCTGCGAAGTCAGTTGTGACCACTGAAAACTGTTGGAAGGTTGCCAGATCGTTATCGTCGAAGGCACCGTGGAAGAATCTAGGTCGTGATGGATGATTAATTTTACCGTATTGCTATGTAGAGGCGAGACGTACATTCTCTCTCCTGGATCGAATCTTGTAACGCCTTCTCCAACTTCTTCTACTATGCCAGCACCGTCTGTCCCTAGGACCGCAGGATAGCTTTCCACAAAGGTGCCATCTCTGTGGATCCTCGCATCGAAAGGGTTGAGTGCAGTGGCCTGAAGTCTAACGAGGACTTCGCCAGGGCCTGGCTGAGGTATTTTGCGGTGAGCAATGACGAATGGCCCTTGCTTGGTTGGGATAATGAGTGAGAGTTGCTCGTCGGCCATTTCAATTGTTGAATGAATAGAAGGGTTGGTTTCCTGGCCAAGATAAAACGTCGAACTAGGTCTTTTATAACTCAATGACATTTATTATTTACCTGGGATAATCGAAGGGAATGGAATGAAGAATTGACGGATGCCTCGTGCATTACATGAGGCACTCGACCGTCTAGACGAAATAGAAAATGCACAGCTTTGTTAAGAAGCCCCAGCCTCTTACGTCTAGGTTTGATGTGCCTAGTGTCAGTGTGTTTCTACGGAAGGTTGGTGAATCAGTAATTAACACACGAGGCATAGAAGGTTGGAGCGATATACTAACGGTCATTGTGTTCGTGGCGTGAATCCAAAGGTCTAGAGGCAGGGTAAGATATTCCATTGCACAGGAAGGAGTCGCATCCATTTTATAGTCAGTACCATGAGGTAGTAACGCCATTTGTGACATTTTTTAGGGCCGCACGGATTATAATCCATGGAAAATTCTTGCACAGGAAATACCTTCCCTCGCTTACTCCAACGGGTGTAGCTATGTAGAACTGCATCAGAGAAGCACACAAGGTACGTACAGAATGAACGTCAACCTCGAGGTCAGTGGCGAGACGGACGCCGTAAACTCCACGTAGTCCAGTAAATGGTCCCTGGACGTGCTTTAAGGCCAGACCGTGAGCGAAAGCACAGGGCGCCACAATGACCTCACCCTATCCTTGCCGCAACAATAAAATTCTCTGCAAATATAGCGCTGTTTTCATTTCCGAGGGATGATGAATTCTGGGGAACTGACTAAGTAAAGTCAAACGGGCACAGAAGGCATCATGATTACTCGGCGGCTATTCAGAGCCACAGCTTGAATTAATGAGCGTGGACGGTAACTCAGTAAGTAGTAAGTATACTGTGTAGGAGAGCGGATGAAATTATCTGCCATGAGCGAAACTGACTGCCCGTCTGTTTTTGATAGGTATAGCTTACGCACCTGTATTTCGATAGTCGTCTCTTTTCTCTCTCTGCCAGTGATAAGTACGGCACATCAAATGACCTGTAGTGGCGCAGCGGCAATACGTAAAAGTTTATCAGAGAGTGTATGTAAAAGAATGGTTGGTGACTGAACGAGTCACCGGTGAACAAGCGTCTGTGATTCCCCATTAAAAATCGATCGAGGATCTCCAAGTATATCGATGCGGCTGGGTGCAATCTGACTACTCAACACAAGTATCCTCCAAACACGTACTTGCTAAGAAAACGAATAGCAATAGATGATTGTACGAGGGATTGGCCGGAGAATGTATGATTAAGAGATTGCTCGATGTCGAATAACAGAAAGTGAAGACGGGAATTATTATATAAGGCTGTCCATAAACGAGGATATTCTCCACAGCACATGGAAGTGATTTTGACGAAAATTACTACTGCGTAGTTGGCAGGAGCGTGACTAGAGCGAAGGGGCAATTGACACATCACATCACTACATAGTCCGAGTCACGGTGCGTACCGTGACATATCACAGTTTTCCCATACATGCGGATGTGACGGAGTAACTTGAAGCTTAGGTTGAAGGTCGTAGTTGGAGCTAAGGCTGTGCTGGTAGGCGCTATCAGCAATTAGGTATGGAAGACTCTCTATGCCATTTCCCTTAAGTCCTCAGCGTTTAACTGAGTACACTTCAGGTTCCGGCTTCTATTTTTGCCCTTCTGTCACTGAGAAGTTTGACGCTGACGAGGCTCTTGTCGTTGGTTGACATCTTCCGAGTTCCCTGGAACCTTTTCAGGTTTCCCCAACAGGGCCCGGGCTGAATTCGTCATGGCGCGTGTGACACTGGTGGAAATGTTCAATGCAACAAGCCCATGAGTCACATGAGCGTCATCGTCTACCATCACATCAAAATATTCTTCCGACGGATCTTCGTACCCCCGCAAAGATTGAACGAGCAGTGAGTGGGGTAACATAATTCGTCACGAGTCTATCATCTAATGAGGGATGTACCATCGCCTTCCATCGCGCGTATCAGAACATATACAATTGGGAATCCGAACCAAATTACCTGTACCTTGAAGGCACTAGCGTGCACCACGCTTAACTACGTGCTGTGCTGGACTTCGAACCTAAAACTATCGTTCGTGACTTGAGTGAAGAGATACTAGTACCGTGCTAGTGACTTCTGTGAACCTCCGTGAGTTCACCGGAGGAGACTAAATTGCTTTGGTGCACACGCCTGTGATATTAACAAGGCTCTAGCAGGTTTCCAACTTGCATTCTCCAAGTCCAGCAAGCATGGCATATCCGGAACTTAGGAGTTGGACTTCATCTAGTCCGTTTCTGGAGTTTCTGATAGTCCCATGATTTGACCGGCTACTAGCAGCCGAACCTTCTCGAATGCGGACGGACGCACACACTCAATGGAAGGTATCAGCATGCCGACATATTTATTTCTGCAGCGCAACAACGCCATGATCAATGCACGTATTAGTGCATCCTTCCTATCTGCCATTGAATGCCGACTCCTACTAAACGTCGTGGTAGATTAGTGTTGCATGGCATACCCCTGACAGGAATTATAGGAGGATACTGTGCCACCGCATGTTCTAATTCACTGGCTCCACACCCCGTGTAGTGACTAGTCTGCCCTTCAATAGGCAATCAAGCAAATCACACTGTTTTCACATCATTTGAGTCGTATAAGTATGCAGACCTTGATTAATGCTACCTCATAGGATAGTATTGGAGGGGTGTGGACAGCTTTCAAATCAACTTGAACGTGCATACGGCCACTGCAGATGCCGTAAGTGGCGTAAGGAAGGTACTCTTTCTGGGTCTAGCCCCAGTAATTATTAATAAACTTCGAGTTCAGCGACACCCCAAACACGTTCATGTTGTGTGATAAAATTGTCTTTCATTGACGGTTCATGTTCAGGCTATACTGTAAGTTCTATGAAGGCCCTACGTCCAACAACTGAATGTCGTCCATGGCGAGCGATTGTGGTTTGAGTTAGTAAGTGTGCTTGGGAAAACGTACCTCCGGTAATGAGTTTATTACTAGCTTGGGATCGGAATGTAGCACTGCTTCTTGCATGCTTAATCTTCGTAGTTGATGAACATGACTTCGGAGCGCGGCCTAATCGCGGTAATGAGTACAGGCCTTTCAAGTAACAATGGTACGCCAGGACTTGGCAAAATTTCATCTCGACGGTCTAAACAACATTTCCCCACTAGAATCGACAACACATGAGTGAAGACGAGAAGGAGTGGAGAATTCATGTTGCCGATACAACGGGATGCCACCCCGCAGTTTATATATTCTTCCCTTAGTTTCGTTCAAAGATCGGACCGCACTTTGCGGGTAGAGTTTTTCCAATCATGAGAAAGGTAAAATTTGATCTATATATGCAAGTTTTCCTGTGGGTAATTGATAATCCCTGTGTCCTACGGGATCATGTCTGGATCATGGAGGTGTGAAACACGAGGTTTGTCTGTGTGGAATCACGACAGCATTTATGTCTCTGTGGGAATAAATAACCGAGGAGTCACGGGGTGGCCGCGGAGAGTCGGGACATGTCTGTTCACGGAAAGGCTCCGATGGAGCCGGAAAGAGTTGGTCTCAGTCCCAAAATTCTCGATATGTCACAAGCATACTTATTTATCACTTCTCCGAGGTTCATGTAACGCGAAGGTGATTACCTCGAGGTCCCTGCGTCATGGCAGTACGAAATACAAATTGAACAGTTTGGAACCGGTTGAGGAGGTATGTTCGCCTTTCTTATGAGTAGGATACCCACTATTGAGGTTTATACAAGGCGGCATTTATGTTAGACTGACAATTCCACAAACTTAATCCATTTCGTTTTGGTTTTCAGTCTGGAGACTACCATGTTGGTTATGGCCGGTGAAAATCCGACGGAACTGCGGATATTTCAAGGTTTGCAGTCTGGTTAACATCCGGCTCTCCGGTATGGAGCACTTCCGACCAGCGGCCCTAGAGTGATATGCCACCGGTTTGGTGGGGATCCGTGGGAATCACGTATATCGCGGCGATACGCGGTCTTCCTAGAGTCTAGCGAAGCGAAGCCTCACTGCGAAGGGACGAAGGGGTGAAGTGGGGCGCATTCTAAGGCTATTCAGTTAGGTACCCAAAGCTGCTATCATGATGAAGTTAGGCCCTGATAGTATATTAGACTCACATAATTGACCGTTCAGCCTCGCCAGGCTCGGCTACCTCATAATTTCGAGACTTCCCCAGATTGTATTCCTTTCTGTTTGCAAGACGGTTTTTCCTGAGACCGTCAAAACCTAGACTATCCGGTAGGACAATCTCGACAAGAATTTTTGAAGTCGTATCGATGTGGTTAGCGCATGCTATTATCTGATGAATCTCAACGAACTACCCTAGCGTTCCCCTTATATGCTAGAAGTTGTGACGCGCTAGAATTGATCTATGTTTATCGAAGCCTGCGTCACAAGAAAGCATATGACTCCTATGACGGTGTTAATGAGATAGTGGAAGAAACATGAATAACGAAGTTGACAAACTAAGGTAGCACTCAAATTGGTGTACTGTATCTTAGAAGAGCCGAATCCTAGGGGCGAATTTCATGAAGCTGTATTCGCACTAGTAATTACAGAATGTTCTCTGGGATGCTTCCCTTGGAATAGTGGCATGTGAGCCTTGACCAGGGCCAGGACAAATAGGAGCCAAGAAGCCATACCTCAGTTTAATATGAGAGGTATGTTGCCGTTGTGATCCCCGCATTCCAACTTCACACGCGGGATCTTCAGATGGGTTAGTTAGTTGCGCACATAGATACCCTAAGAGTGTCCTGGAAGGAATAATGAGTTGGCAAAAATTATCCTTCGCCGTCCCATCTTTGGCTCGACATCCTTTGAGGACGAAACCTCGTAAGGCCCCCAATTATTTCAATCTCGTCGCCACTGATCAATGTCTTCATTGTTTGGGTTCGTCGCAAGCGCCACGCCTATTCAGTATTATAAGCAAAATGTCTAAATCGATTGAGTAGCCGACATATGCGTTAAACATCTTACTTAAACGCGTACAGTTGAATACGAAGAAAGTCATGAGACTGTATCTGGTTTGACATTGTAGAATCTGATGTGTACCAGACATAGTACTCCAAATTCAACGGATTAATGTTACAGAAAATTGAAATGCAACAAACTTATACGCACATAAGGCAAAGAGAGCATGGCTAGATAGAGCGTCCATATCACTCCCATTCAACTCATGGCGTTGCGAGACCTTTCTTGTCGCTTACTCCGGTTTGATTCCACAATTTGACCGTCCAATGGAGTTGCCATCAGAAATTCAATGCTTGCATAGTGTGTACACTGACCGGTGAGCTTGAGCCAGAAGGGCATGGCCTGGGCCGCCTGGCCCTGGTCCCTGGACAACCATTGATCATTGCTGAGAGGCATGCGTTCCTTTATACCTACGCGACTCGAAGGAACAGCCCATGAATCGATAGCGAACACCATCAACAGAGACCTTTGAAGTGTCACGTTTTCCTGTGCAGACAGGAGAGTGAGGTATCACGTGACTCTTCGGTGGCGAGTGAGACTCAGCTCTTAGTACTCTGTTTCCAATTTCCCCCATGCGGCCGCGTGTTTTCTTCGACTTTGCAATAGGCACTGAGCCTGTTGGACGGTGATTGACATACCTCCATTGTGTTGATCTTAATATCTCATCATTTCATTGCAGAGTTATATTTGACCTCTACAGCGATACAGCACCCAAGACAGTTGAGAAGTATATATTTTAACTGTTCATGTCATTGTGGCTCCGATCTGAACTAAATTTGCATAGTTTTCGAGCGTTATGTACTGGCGAGAAAGGCCTTTCTGCTGTTTCTGAACGACCTCTCTACTATAAAAACAGCTCTATTCACCGTTCAATTCGTGATTTTATGATTCAAGGTGGAGGTGTGTCATGACACCGCTTCGTCCTTGAGTGCTGTTCATTGTTACCAGATTTCACCAAACGAAACGGTACTGGGGGAGAATCAATCTACGGCAGTGCTTTCCCTGACGAAGATCTATCACGCCCGTTAGACTCTGCAGGGTTGGTTCATCGTTAAAGTCTTCACTCAAGTGTACTGAATCCCATGCCACAGCCTCCTTTGTATGGCTAACAGAGGACCCGATACCAACGGCTCCCAGTTCTTCATAACCCTGCGAGATTGCCCGCATTTAAATGGTGGGTTTCTTCTTTTCCACCACACTACCGTTAATTGGAGAATTACACAGGCAAACATGTTGTATTTGGCCGGGTGATTCGCGGATACGATGAAGTTATCAAGAAGCTGGCCCTGGTTCCCGTAGATGAGAAAGATAGGCCTCAGCACCCAATTGTCATCGTCAACTGTGGTGAACTTGAGCTTAAAAGGAAGGAGGAATTGACCCAAGGTACGACCATGAGGTGGTTGATATTGTGTTAAGCCAAAAAGAGTCAGGTGTCAAGATTTCTACCGGAAGACGTCTCAACAGCCGTTCCCATTCCCCAAATTCAGATCAGGGACAAAGGCCTCAAATGAAGAAGAAAAGGAAGTCCAAGCGCCAAAAACTCGAAAACGACAAAGATGTCAACGCTGACGATGACGTGCGCGAGCAGATTGGCGACAAGATTCCTCGGCAAGAAACTGAAGAAGAGTACGATGCCAGACTTGAGCGGGAAGAGCGGGAGCGGTTAGAAGAAGCTAAACGAAAGGAATTGGAACGGATCAAGCGCAAATATGAATCTACGCCACCTGCGGCTGAAGGAGGTGTGCGATTCAAAGGTTAGTAGTCACCAGATGCTACACTTTATGTCGGGCTGAAGCAAGGCATTTAGGACGAGGACGAATGAAGTTTGTCGATCCTGAACTCCACCGACGGTAGATATCCCAAGATTTTGTACACCGTCATTATACCTCAGGAAATCATTGGATAAATGAGAGCGAATGTGAAGATAAAGATATAAACAATATATTACACAGTAACTTCTGCAATCTGCTCGGTAACCTGATCCACGGGCACATCTTCCTTTTCTTCAGCTCTCATGGTCGATGCGTCCTTCTTCGTGCCTGCAGCGTGTGCGAAGCTGAATGATGGTCTAACGGTTGACGAGGTTACTGGAGAGACTCGAGGAGACCCAGGGGTGGGTGGAGTGGCGGCAACCTGGGGAGGCGATCGTGTGACATTGCTTGAATTCCGCTCAGTTGCTTGACGCGAAGAGTTGCGTGACATTGGGTGCGGAACACGTTCCTTCAAGGCTTCACGATCCTTCTCCACGCGGGCGGCAATTTCACGTTCCCTTGTGGAAACGTCGACAGGTCTGCGGAGAACTTCGTGCAGCACTTGTTAAGTAAAGTATTACAAAAAAAACGGACCTGGCTGCACCGAAAGGACTGGCTTTAGAAGTAGATGGGGCACCAGGGTTAGAAGCCATTTTCGGGGAAGAGAGGGGAGAGGGACTGGCGGAGTTGGTAGAAGTACGAGGCAGAAGCTCGAGTTTACGGCGACCCATTTGTGGTGTAGGAGGGGTGGAATTAGTTGCTGTCATACGAATTATCAACCCTGGTTATGTGCCGGGAGAACAATACGCACGCGATATTCTGGATCGTCCACTGCGCCAATCGCCCTCATCAGCAGGGGTTTCTCTCGTATGCTGTGAATCATGACTCCCTCTCAAGCTCCCGAATCTCGATGGAGGGTCTTCTGTGGATGGCTTGAACTTACTCCCAAGGGCCCATTTTTCCTCAGTGTCTGCAGCTGAGGGACCTTCGGGTGCAGAGAAGCCTGAGCCCCTCCGTTTGAATGATGGTGCTTCTGGCTCAGGGATCTTTGCAAGAGGCTTGTTTGACCTCCAGTCATTGACATCGTCGGATATGCTAGGCAGAGGGGGGATGCGATCCCCATCAGGCCGACGCCGGGAAGAATCGCGCGTGTCCTGCAAATTAGGCGTGGGACCTTCACGGCGCCAGTTACCAGAGAACTTGGAGTCGTCTTCAAAGTGAGAACCTGAAAAGCCCGGCCTTTCCTTTGCTGTGCGATGCAAATTGTTAGCGGACCTTTTCTAAATATATAAATAAGCTTAAAACTCACGAGGCTCAGCGACACTGATGCGAACTGTGCGTCCAGAGAGGTTCTAGAATGGAATGAATGACGACGTCGGACGGGTCAAAAAACACTCACACTACCGGTCTTCGCTAGGGCATCTTTTAGTCCGTCGAGTTCAACAAACTCGACATATCCAAAGCCTTTCGGTTTGTCATCGCGGTCCTTGATAATTTTAATGGATCTGGTCTACCCAAAGTCAATTTACAGTATGGGTGCCACGGCTACACAACACACTTCATGTGAACCAAAGAAGGTTTCAAGTTCACCTTCTGTGATATCAAAGGTGAGGTTCGCGACGTAGGCGGTGTAAGGTGGTTGGGTGGGCAGAGGGAGATCTTCTCGAGGGGATGCAAATGATCGATCAGCTGAGAAGAGCGTGAATCAGTACTAAGGCAGATCTAATAATGAAAAGCTTACGTCGCGATGAAGCAAAGTCATCTCTTCTTCCGAAACGATCACCGGGATGAGGCCTGTCTTCATCCGTTCTTATCGACGCTGTAGACGTTCCGATAAGCTAGTCTCAAATGAGCAGGCAAAGTACTTACGAGCACTCGGAAGAGAATCCATCTCATCTGCCCAGGATCCCAGCGCTACGGACACAAGGTCATTTTACACCTAATTTGTTTGAAAAAAAAAGGGATACACACTGCTATCGCCGAGAAATTCATTGAGGGACATCTTTGGTGCCTTCGATTTTTTAGGCGCTGAATCTCTGTAAGCTTGGGTACATTTAACATTAGAAAAATAGGACCGACCCATGATTGAAAGGCTTTGTGCAGTATTTTTGCGGTACGGTCTGCTCGCGTCGCTAGCTGGCAGCAAAAGGAAGAGGGAAATAGCGGACGGAGGTGGCACGAGACCTTTCCCACGATCAAGCACGTATCCTGGACCACACTCGTCGCAGCAAACCTCGACACCATGATCTTACTCGAGGTAAGCAATATCGGAAGGCTCTTTTCAATGTCGCGTTCTGATGATTTCCAGTCCCACAACCTGATTATTCAGACCACTCTTGCTGATAAGATCTCAAAGTGAGATTGCCATTTAATGACAGCTCGTCATGCATTAATGGGGACGTAGGCCGTCATCTCTCGATGTTCTGTTCGTAGATTTTGACGGCGTGAGGTTTCATCTCTCGACGCCGGAAAAGAAAACTGTTATTCAACTCTCCATGAATATCCGATGTTGGGATGAGCTAGTTGCATATGGCGCGATGCAGGTCTTGCAGCGGGAGTATGGCTCGCTCATCAAGGAGCAGGCAGAGCCAGAATATAATATCAGTCTTGATATTGATATTGATCAGGTCCCTGCTGATGAAGGTGTGTGCGCCCCAGTTGATGTATTTGTCTGACTCGATACTGTCTACAGAGGGCCGAGACGCATTCATAAGATCCATCTCGTTAGTCAAGCGGAATGCCCTGGCGGCACCATTTGAGCTCGCTTTTAAGCAACAGAAAGAGCTAGAGATATCAGGGAGTGGTCAGGGGCAGCTGATGCAGATACACTACCGCGACGAGGAAGCCATCTACATCCAAGGATCGCCTGACCGTGTTACTGTCATATTCTCAACTGTCTTCAGGGAGGAGACCGATCGCATTTTTGGCAAGGTGTTTTTACAGGTAAGAGATGATCATCGATTTCAGCCGCATGCTGACATGGCAGCCAGGAATTTGTGGATGCACGACGGCAGCCCAGTATTCAGAATGCCCCACAAGTTCTCTACACAAACCGTGACCCTCCATTGGAAATCCGCGATGTTGAAGGTCTGCGAAACACTGATGACATTGGCTATGTCACCTTCGTCCTTTTTCCCCGTCACTTTGCCAATGCAGATACCTCCTTCAATACGATATCGCACATACAGTTGTTCCGAGATTATCTGCACTACCACATCAAGTGTTCAAAGGCATACATGCACTCTCGCATGCGTCATAGGGTGGCTGAGTTCCAGAAAGTCTTAAACCGAGCGAAAACAGAAGTGGCCACAACCGAACGAAAGACTGTCACGTAAGTCGAGCGATTTTTATTCAGTGCGCAGTCAGATAATAATTTGTGTATGGTACAGTGGAAGAACTATGGCGTCTCGGTAGTCTATATGGACAAAGATACCCTACTCGAGTGTATCAATAACTTTAGCAGTATTTGAGTTTCATAGGACAGTCTTGCGGCTTAAGCTCTTGAAGGTCATGAAAGAGTCACCGTTTTTCATGTAAATCTTACGTAACATTCTTCTGTATTTAGATAAGTTCAGGGGTAAATTTCACCGGAAGGGTTTCCGTGGTTGTTGCGTGGTTTTCACCTTTGGCCAAGTTGAGAACTTCGAGTTTACAAATTATTGAAAATCGTCTCCGAGTTGCTTCAAAGCTTCAAGCTTCATTCTACTGTACGTGTCCATCGCCAGTGACGGCGGCGGCCATCCTCAACACTAATATCAATCTGAATCTTTCCGGTAATCGCTGGTCAGGTTTTTGTTTCGCATTTGAACATCGCCTGAACAGCCGAACCATCTCCGACCTGTTTATAAAGCCCTAACTGAGCTGCGCGCATGCCTCGCCGCACATCTACTCGTGTTACCTCCTCCGTGCCACCCCAAACTACTGCAGTCTCTCTTCAGCTTCCTGCCTCTGTTGAAGATCCCACCATACTTCAGCTCAGACGACACTGGAAATGGGCTGCGTTCAGCCAGTTCTTTTTCACATTTAATGCCCTCTTTGCCATGAATGACGTGACCTTAATCGTGAGTACAATTCTGCTCACATCTGTTGGGGCATCTTATCTTGTAAATACCACAGGACATCGAGAATGACCTGGCACATTCCACCAACCGCGTTTTGGCACGCATCATGACACGATTACTTGTCACATTAACGCAGGACAGAAAAATATCGTGAGCAACTTATGACATGCACACAAATTCTTCTCTGACCATGTTAATGTACCAGCATCGATAACTGGCAAACTGCCCTACGAAAGCAATACGCGAGGCGTGATCCAAATGCGAATCCTATAGGTCCAATTCAGCAAATGTACGCTGATGTGGCAGAGTCCTCGCGTGCATCCACTGCCCCTCCGCTCCCGTCCGACACTGTAGGAGAGGAGGTCGAAGAGAATGACAGGAACATCATGATGCATAAAGATGGATTGTCCGATGGTTTACCTCCTACGAACAGTGACGTTGTGCGGGAGGATTCAGCAGATGCAGTCGAGGACAAGTCAGGGGAACCCAAGGTTGATCAAATGAAGAATGTGGTCATATCTTCCACAGAACCTTTACAAGCGTCCAAGCAGCTACAGCAGACGGACTGGCTCGACCTGCCTACGGCCAAGAAATTGGATTCCTTGCACACTCTTATGGAGTGGCAATTTCAGAATCCTAATCGCTTACGTACCCAAATGAAGGATGATGATGAGGATGCCCAATGGGTAAAACTATTCTTGGCTTATATTTTACAATTTCTGATTTGTCGGTACAGCGTATAGAGCCAATAGGCTATGACGCCAAGCGGAATGCCTACTGGCTAATAGGAGGTGCGTGCTATGTGCTGGTATCGGCACCTCGGTCTTGATTGAGACTCAGCCGACCGTCTGTGGATTCAACGCCAACCTTCTCGCCAGACAACCAAGCGCAAGCGACCTGCAAACTCCAACTCTTCGAAATACACTATCCAAAAATCTTCCAACAAACGCCAGCGAGTTGCTCCAGAGCCGGAATCGACCCTTCTACCCGCGACATCTGCCAGGTCATACCGTCCGCGTAGTCAAGCGCAGACTCAGAACTCTAGCTCGTCGATGTCGCGCGGT
>Ga0153978_1000121_pt1 | contig 17031 bp, 13 predicted proteins | sample TSGA062MetaG_FD_104749 | JGI IMG/M metagenome (GOLD analysis project Ga0153978, IMG submission 104749) | Attine ant fungus gardens microbial communities from Georgia, USA - TSGA062 MetaG | ecosystem: Host-associated > Fungi > Mycelium > Unclassified | place: USA: Georgia, Yuchi Wildlife...
AGGTGCACGTGCCCTCGAGCATGAAAGGGTCGAAAGAACTGCCCGCCAGAGACAAAGAAAGAAAAAGTACGCACCGGGAAAGTACAGGAGACCGCGTATGACCGAGCGCTCCTAGTTGAGACGTAAAGCCGCGATTGTGTTCTGTTGGGGGGAGGCTGACCTCTTGGCGCACAGGAGAAGGACGAGACTCGGGGGTTCCCAAAAGAAGGCCGCCCTCATGTTTAACAGGAGGGCTTTCATCTTCCGATGCTACGGGGGGATGGATTGAATGTGTAGAACTATCGAGCTCAAGAAGAGGGGGCTGTTCTGGGGACCAGGTAGGAGAAGGAGTGTCGATTTCGGTAAGAAGAGAATAACTAGCGGAAGGACGAGCTGATCGACGAGTGGCATTCTTCTTCGATGGCATTAAGAGATGTAAAAGAAATAGTCCTCAGGATGGTGTAGGAGATAGATAAGAGTTCACGACGAAGACGTGAAAGGGGGTCGTTGAATTGATTCAGAACTGTTCTTGTAAATGAATGCAAGAACTAAGAAGGTGTGAGTAGAATTGGAGAGAGACAGACAGAGAGAGAGGAAGACACTTTGTTGGTGGTTGGCTTCAGCGGAACAGGAGACAACCGGTTCAATCAATCACTTCCCCCCGACTCGAGTCACTGTAGCCAACAATACCATTTTGGGTTTCTGACGCCATGTACTGTCCCATGGTCCATCATAGGTCCATGACATTGTAATTCGGCTCCCCCATGCCCTCTAATTTTTCACAGCTCCTGCGTCCGTATGCCTATACCTCCGTTACAGACGCGCACCGTGCCTGAAGCAGCGTCACTTAGCTCCTCCCCCGCCAAAGTGTCCCAGTCCAACCCGCCCCCGAGTAAATCCGTACTCTCTGTCACAGGAGAGACTTCTATCTATTTCTCACCCTCTCGAACACAGACAGGCAAAGGTGTTCCCACCACTCCTCGAAAACTACTTGATGCAGTAGAAATTCTTGTCAAGTCTACAGATGAAGCTCCACTTTTGCCACAGCTGGAAGCATCCGTAGATGTCTCGGAGAGGCTGGACGAAAAGCGCAAGCTCGAACCTTCGTGTGATGCCTCTTATCAGAATAACGTTCCTCCTGCCCGCGATGAGGGTTTCATCATTCCCTCAGAGGCGGAGGCGAGGATTTTATTCCCGAGTCACCTGATATCCCATCAAGTGCGTTCTACATCCCCTACACCCTCTTCTCGACCTCGCAAACGCTGTAAGGTCGCATCATCTTCCCAGTTCACACCTATAAACGATAAAACACAGATTTTACCTCCGGGCAACACGACAACACGACTGCCTACAATCCATGGACATAGTACAGATGCTACCACATTGTTAACCTCAAAACTAGACCCTAATGTTACCCAACCTGACAAACCATGGATACCTTCTTTACGTCCATCAGAAAACCTCTTTACACATAACTATATAGCCGCTTTCCCCTCCTACCACCAAGACCTATTCAATGATCTCATCAGATACATCGCAAACGCCAAACCAATTCTGATACAAGGCATGTACTGCTCTCGCGATATTTTAATCATTATCTCAACCGTACATACTATATTTTTTTTTTCGCTGCAGAGGCTGTTTCTGAAAATCCCTGGCAGCTCATGATTGCCGTCAACTTACTGAATGTGACTACCGGTCGATGTGCCATCCCCGTTTTTTGGAAGCTCATGAACCGATGGTCGACTCCATATGATATTATCAACGGTATCTTTTGAAACATCACCCTCTAGTATCGACCCTAATATGTTTGGCAACAAAGCAGACAACGCCGACCTCGTGAATATCTTGCGCCCACTGGGCCTCTACAACAAACGTGCAGCATGGTTAAAAGCGATGTCGCAACACTACCTAGATGATCCACCTTCCGACATTCTTCGGGTATCCAACTGCCGCTTAGAAATCGCCACAAAATCCAAAATTACTGCACCGACTTATACGAACCCAAGAAAACGGTCGTCTTGTTCACGTTCTTATCGCAAAACGACCATACCCTATCCGCCCACGCCCATCTCACACTATCCAGGCATCGGTCGGTATGCGCTAGATTCCTACCGAATATTCTGCACCGCGGGCGAGGAGTGGAAAGCAGTGATTCCTAAGGATAAGGAATTGGTCCGATACATTGTGAGTGCTCATTTTTCCTATCGCCTGGCGGCTGATGAGGGCTGACACTTATACTTTTTCTTGTATAGAGGTGGAAATGGGCCTATGAGGAAAGGAAAATATGGTATCCGGGTGGTGTCGGCGTCATCAAAGATGTCGATATCCCTTATCTGCTCGTCTTGGTAGATGAGCTGATGGAAGACCTTGAGCCTGATGAATTTTGGGGCCCTACTGATTTTATTAGCGGATGATCAATGTATTGACTCATGACTAATAAAAATTGTACATTTTGTACATTTACATGCATCCGAACACGATGCAGCAGGAATAAGGGGCGATACGATGAGTAGTGGAGTCGAACTTCAAGTTTATCGAACGCAACAGGCTGCCGTAACGGACTAGAATCTTCTCAGTAGACGTATATATATCGCCAGGAGGTCGCGATAAAGCCTTCTGAGGGCACATGCACTTCGTCAAGCAGGATCTACCACGTCGAAGAATGACATAGTCAACAAATAACACGACATGAAAAAAAAAAAAAATCGAACCATGACAACTTGAATTAACCGAAGGAAGTACCAATTTCTTGTAAAGGGTATGAATTTGTGCGCAAGTATCGTCTACTGCTATATCCCCGCCGAGCGTAGCTGAGAGATTATCATGGACTTTCGCGGGAGGATCGCTTGTCAGCCATTTTTCATTATATATTTCAAATTGAGATCCTGGATCTCCTGGGACACAGGAAATGTTCCATTGGACGTGACGACCCTCTACCCTCGACCAGCAGAAGCATGAAATGGCCCTGGGACACAGCAGGCACTCCTCCACATGAAATTGGAACATGAGGAGGAGCACGAGGCTCGTCGCCGCGGGTATGCACGACACGCGGCGGGATGAGTGGAGTGGAGTCATGTCAATCACAATCAGAACTGCGCGGACAGATTCCAGACCTGTCGTGTGAACTTTATTATGGGCCAGAACCTTGCAAGCGTTGTTTCGTTTGTGGGACTTTCAGTCCGGGTGCTTGATATTTAGATACTCTCATTCAGCGACGGACTTACTTGTTTTGCAGTATGGTTTGATCACGGGAAATGGTAAGGCTGATTATGTTAGAGAATTAGTGAGATTGTGGACGCTGGTGACTGGACATAAACTTGGTCTGGAATTGACTATCACATCCTTCAAGTCGACCTTGCGTGAGGGAGAGGCACTAGGATAATTTCAGCGGCCATACAGCAAAATAATAAACTGAATGGGGGTATTTAAAAGAACCACCCGCCTGTTTTCGACCACGAAACTATGCTGGTGAATCGGTTCCAAACAAGGTGCAAAGCATCCAACCCGGCGGACATGACGCGGCCGAACAGAGAACCACGAGAACCAATGGCGCAAGGGACCTCGAGGACAATAAGCCATAAAACAAAAATAGTCAAACGACTACAGAAGCAATTTGAAACTTTCCACGACTATTGAAGAATCCACAGCTGCTGAGGCGATGCGAAGGCGGAGACCAGGCTCAATTGTCACTTGGCTAAGTTCGCAGCTAGAGCCTCTCAGACGCCGCTTCGACAGGGGGAACGTGTCGTATGGTGTGGCAGCTGAGATGTCTAGAAGTAACCCCCTCTCAAAAGGCTGGCAGTGACGAGATTGCCAGCAAACACATTGGCGGGATACGGCACGCATCACCGTTGGGCTATTCAGTCAGTCAGCCGCATCAAAGCCCCTTTCCGATGATGTTACACCGCAATGGAGAGCTAGACAATAAGGTTCAAAATCTTGAATTCATCGCACGATGCGCATTTCTGTCGGGCAGAATTGGCCCTCAGCCGAGTGCTACCGTGTTGGAAGCCATCAAAAGAGTGGAAGGAAGATGTCTAGATATGAAGTGGTTTACCGGGTTATTCAGGAGGCGTCGTTATCTTTTCAGACCCGGTTCAGATTCAAATTTTGAAGTATGCATTATGAATTATGAAGTTTTAGAAGATCACCTGACTCTGACACGGGCCACTTCAAGCCATTTTCTCCCGTCACTCACATCTTGATAAGTTCAAGCAAAAATACCATGGGTTTTGATCAGGAATACGAATTCTTTGACAAATACAGAAAATATGATGAGATAACAGTGGGAAGCAACGACGCCGTCGGACAGATGGACACATGAGCGCCCATCCCGTGACCTAGTTCACGTACATGCGCCAAACACGAGGCAGTGGTGTCTACGCTCGGGGCCCCAACTCAGACCATTAAAATCACCCCGGCCACGCACACCTGCCAGATTTTCTCTTGGAAATCCAAAAAAATCAGCCAACGAAACGCGCGATGTGGCCTGATAACGAAATGCTGCCTGATCGAGTAATAGTGCAGGTGTCACGGAATGAAACGCGATAGGCATGCGGCATCTGAAACGTGAGGTTCTTACATGTCATCCAATTAGCAGTGATGGGAGCGCGTTCTGTTCAGATGAAAACGTTGGTGGTGAGTTGCACATGGTTCGAGCTCCACAGCGCGCTGAAAGCGGGAAAGTGCTGATGCCATGGTTATATTATATTCGTGCAATGCGTATGCCGCAATGCAAACGATGATATCAGGCGTGACTGCGGAATGTATGATGGGATTTGCCGAGATGAGAGAGTGTGGGTTGGTTGTGAGGATAACAGGAATAAAAGAAGACGAGCCTGAGAGGGGTGTAGCAACATGAATGGATAGTTCGATGCCGTTTGTAGAAAGAAGGCATAACAAATGGGTATTGGTGGATTTGGTGTAAGTCCCAGATCCTGACAACCATAACGTTTCGATTCTTGAGGTTGAGATGAACATTCTGTGGACGTGGGAGATCTGAAGTCAGAGTGCATATAATATATGATGTGGACGCATCGACGCAATTTTTATGTCAGTCTGCCTCACAAATCATCGAACCAAAAGTGATGAGCCAAGATTGACGCAAATTGACCATCTAACTTCAACACAAATTGGTGCTTGATTCAGGGGCACGCATCAATGTTCATCTAGGTCTAACCTGGACAAAGAAAGAAGATCCGGGGCAGAAAACCGTGCGAGCGAAGGCAACTTCACAGGTTGCCATCCAAGAACATAAATAATGTCTCGTAAATCCCAGAATGGACCGCATCAGGAGTCCCGCAAGAAAAATGTCGAAAGGGTGGCTGACATCGGAGGAGCGACGAAGTCGGATATTTGGTAGTGCGTGCGTGTGTGCATGCGAGCGTTGAGATTACCTTTTGGCCAGGCTGCCTAACTTATCTGGAGGCGCCTGTTAAAGTTAGGTTGACGTATGAACAAAATATGATCGGTGTTCACAGTGGAGGGGTCAAGATCAGTAGCAATATTTGACAACGTTGAAGATCAAAAAACCACTACGCCTGAGATTGGGTACTGGTCGGCGGTTTTCATCACGGTGAGCAATGAAATTCTGTGATTGTGAGTATATCAGATCATCAGTGTGAGTGAGATGTCCGTACCAGGATTATCATGCTGCCATATACCGCACGCACAATGACGTGCTAGTTCCTGGAGGCCGGGAATAATTATCGAGACATTGAATATACGGTGCCGTTCGGTGTGGGAGGCTGAACACGTCGCTCGTCCCATGCCAATAGGAAATGGGATGCACCGACGGCTCTGTCAATCGATAAAAAATACACCAAAATTGCTTAGTTCGTATGCACAGCGCGCGAAACGCACAGGGGTTTGAAAGCCGAAGAATTTCTTCCGTGACGAATATTTTCAAATGCCGTCCAGTCTCGAGAGCTGGAACAGCAGAATAATATCGCGTGTCCAATTGATCCATAGGTATGCCACATCAGCAGAATGGTTCACGGGGGCTCCAACGGCTGTGTTGCTCGATAAGGAGCGGGACTCGGGACGAGTTGCTTCCCCACAAGCCCATGCACTGCAGTGAACAGCGATTAACCTACTATGGATAAGGTATTTGAAAAATTAATGGTCCCCACGAGTTTTCACCGCGGTATCCAGTTTTGCCTGAAGTGGATCAGATCAGTTGAGGTTAAATTGGATGCTGCGGTGAATGCGATTAAGCTCCATTGTTCATAGGCCCAAAGGGGTGAAGTAGAGCATGGAATACATAGCGCGCATGACGGTTCATATTTGAAGTAGAACTGCCATCAGGCGGCACGCTGTCAAGATTCCATTGCTCAGGCGTAAAGCGGGGAGGGTAACGCGACGTCGCTGGGGTGACAGAACCTTGCCAAATTCATAAAACTCACCGTGGCTACAGGCTAACGTACACTACGGTAAATGAGAACACTGAGCGCGAGTTATCACCGATGGGCGCACCATGGTCAACATTCGGAGGCTTGGACGAGTTTTAAAATTATTCGGATGGAACGATGCACAGCCACTATGTTCTCGAGAGAGCGGCAATTCTGCAGGCAGCTGGAGCGAAGTACTGGGAAGAATCTCGGCATTGCGGACAAGGTAACTGAACCTCGAGGAGGGCACGAGCTATGAAAAGTGATATTATAGACATTGTACTAAGTTGTGTGGGCAATTTGGAAGTCCAGACTAGGTAGGGGCTGTGCCGATTGAAGAGATTGAAGATCCCGGCACAAGGATAGAAGGGGGTAGATAATGAATGATCAATGAAAGCCGGAAAACAAGCATGTTGCATACACCAAAGCGAACAGGATGATGGACTACTCAGGGTATTGGCCTAGGTAGCGCTGATGCCGCACGGAGTGGAAGAGGGCAAGCCCAGGCACCGGACGGACGATTTGGGAGCAAAAATGACAAGGGAAAACGAGGCAGAAGGGGAAGTCAGAAGACGGAAAAGGTGGAAAATAAGAAGGTTTAAGTTGGTGGATGGAATCCTGGCTGTTCCTTCTCGAATACATGCAGCAGGGGTGCGGCGTGTTTTGGGAAATGTCACGGACCGGATTCATCAAGGGCGGGTGTAAACATAGAACACAAGAACGTGGACGTGGACGGGCGGTGCGGGCCTCGTGGATGCCTCGTTTCGGGAAGTCAATGGGTCGGACTCGGAGGAGATAAAGGTACATGGTGTTCGGAACCAGGGATGGCCAATCGGGGGTAGAATTGGCCGACGTTGTAGGACATTAGGCGGAGGGCGGGAGGAATCGGGAGGGAGGGATGGGATTTTGATGACGAAAAAGGAAAACACGAGGCGGGAAGAAGCACTACACGAGGCGGGTTTACCGAAGAGCGCGGGAGGACAGGTGTGTAAATGAATTGAAGGGCGCCCGAAAGGATCCGAGGGAAGTCATAACGAGCGCCGACACGAGGCAGGACCCCAAACTGCAGTGACGAGAGGCGGGAGGGGTGATGTCACAGCTGACGACGATGGGTGGTCGTGGCGGGATGAATGAAGTGGCTGGGGTCCATGGCGTCACTGATGAGCCGAGTGCGACTGATCCGAATTAGGAAGGTGGGCTTTACTTCATTTAGAAATGATGTGCGTCGGCAACGTTTTGTTCTTGGGAGTTGAGCGGGACGTAGCTAATCTGATGTTATACGCAAGATTAACCCGGCTGACACTGCTACCGGCATGATGCAGGTGACAGTGACGCACCCCGTGACAGGGAGCGCGACTGCAAGGAAAAACACCTCTTATCAAGCCCACCCATATGTCTCGCAACTCCCCATGATGGCCCTGTCCCCACTCCCTTAGTTTTAATCGACATCCGCGACACCTAACGACAAACAACGTCCCTAACGTCAACGTCAACGCCAACGACCTCCCCCACCATGTCTGTCTCGCCACAGCCTGGCTCAGCTGTGATCGCCAATCATATCACCTCCCCCCCACTGTCCTCTCCAAATGGAAATATCAATAGTCATTCCAACGCTCAGCTCGCCAGTCTCCTCCATCATAGCTACTGTGACAACGAAAGGCTCACAAAAGAACTCAACAATACAAAGAAGCGTCTCGAAAAAGCAGAACGTCTTCTCTCCGAGTTTCGGGCCGTAACAGTCAATGGTGCTCCCCTCACAGCCGAGGCATGCCGCATCATGGAAGAGGCAGATGCACGTGCTGCCCATGCTGAACGCCAGATGGACGAGGCTGAAGCACGCAGACGCGTTATTTCTGAGTCTTATGATGAACTCAATAAATATCTTGCCACCATCGAAGCTCGTGCTGCAGATGCACGGGCTGGCTTCCTGCGCATCCTTAAAGATACAGGTGGTCATCTCGTCCTTACCCCCATCCCCGCTCAACTTCAACAGGAGCGTTCCCCCTTCTCTGCATATCCGTCAATCACCGTAGACCCTCCACAACGTCCTTATCACAGAGCTCATCGTTACTCCTCGTCACTCACATCCAATGCCCTGCCACCAGGTTCTCTTCCTCCTCCCCCTTCCACTCGGGGTGTGCGCCCTCGTTCGGGCAGCTTCGATGACCCTGCCTATCTTGCTGCACCATCGCAGCCCCCTTCTAAGCGTCCACGCAATGAGCGTGCCGAATACGATCCCAGGCCACCTGTCTCCGTAAGCCTCATTTATTATCTCCATTTTATCTCCTCACATTTCATAGACAACCTCCATATCCCGCGGACGCGACCTCGACCCAAATTCACACCCCCAACAGCTTCCTCACCTCCAACAACTCCAGCATCACAATCGCCATCTCATCATCCAACCACATCACAAATCTCATTCACACTCTCGCTCAAGCAGCCACTCTAGTATCCGTGCTACATCGCAGGATATCGATGACCTCCTCCTTGACGCTGCTACTGACGAAAGAGGAGCTCTAAGTGCTCGAGACCAACAATCCCAGTCGCCCCGCACCGTTTTAGCTGCGCACCAGCAATCCAGGGGAGGTATCCCTGTGGGTCCATTAGAGCAGCCTGGCGAGATCAGGACGTACCAGACCCATATATTCGCTCCCCCTGTTACGGGCGCACCCCAAAAGAAGGGAAAGCCAGGGTCCAGTGCCAATATCAGTGCGTACCTTTTCGTTAAAAAAAGTTACACAACGGGACACCTTAGATTGATGATGTGCTGCCAGCGCAAAACGGCTCTCCCTTACCTACGCCCATCAACATCAATGCTCCTTTCCTCCCACCAGCCCCACCACCCAATATCCAAAATGCGCCCACGTCATACCCGGGCACTAATGCCCATGGCCAGCGCATCTGCCGGCAATGCGGGCATGCGGGGCGGTACAAAGACGGCAAGTGCGTTGAGAAATGGGGGCCTGGGCCTGAAGGACCCGGAACGGTGTGTGACCGCTGCAGAAAAAAAATGAAGCGTGTAGAGCGGCGAGGGACCGCAGATGCAAGCGCAACTACCGGCGCCGGTAATGTGGCACGATTGCACCGTACGGATACGATTCCCATGGGTGTTATCGGACATGGGGGGTCGCAGAGACAGATGCAATCACAATCACAGACACAGGTGTTTGGAGCCTCGGCGTCAGCGTCTTCCTTGGCACCTTCTGCGCCTGTGCAAGAGAAAAAGCGCGCGGGTGGGCCCGCAAAGGAACGGGAACGGGAAAGTGAACGTGAGAAGGAGAAGGATAGAACCCGTGAACCACCCTCCCCACCTGCGATTGCTACACTACAGACGACAGACGATGAAGATCCAGGAAGAAGGCGACGAGGTGTGGTGTCTTCTGGTGGGTGACCCTCCTCGCCCTCCCCCTAGTTAAGTTGACACCCGGCTCTCAGCACAGCACCTCCCATCTCCCCACTCCGACCCCAACCCCGACACTGATCCAGATGCAGACGCAGATGCAGATGGTGAAGGTGATGCGGATGTAGACGCGGAATTGAGAGAAGCGGCCGATGCTGCTGCTGAACATAGGAGTGCGTCTTCTGCGGGGATGAAGGAAGAGGATAGGGATATGGAGGTTGGAGAGTAAGTAGTCCAGATTGGAGAGAGGAATCCACGTTGTCATGTGGTACCGTGCAGAGGCCGAGGACAGGTCCCTTTTTCATGTGCATTTGTTGGGACCATCCCCACGACGTTGGTCGGTGCTTCGACTCGACTCGCCATCGGCTCCTGTCCGTCTTTCACCGGCCCATTTCCTTATCATTTTAGCATATCAGAACGCATCACACTATACTCCACAATCTCCCTTTTTTTGCCTGCATTTGTTATCGGATTTCAATTTTCTTTTGATTTCTCATCGCTTTTGTTTTCGTGCTGTCAAGTCAATCAGTTTGTGTTATATCAATCAATCAATCACATCCAGTCCAAAGTGCTTCAAATTCGCCAATTGATGAGTCCGTGTGGTTAACGTCGGCGAGTCATCCTTACTTCATTGACACGTTTAACACTTACGTCGCCTTACTGGATTCATCCACCGACCAATGTCCGCGCATGCACTGAATTACAGGGAGCTAGGCTATGGTCCATGGACTTTGCGACTCTGACGTGCTTGCACCCTCCAGGAGGCTGCGCCGAACGCATGAACTTGCAATAAGTAGCTGCGTCTACTTATCTTCTTTTACGACACAACACACGTGCCAACCATCTAGCCCACCATTGCAAGCTCTATCCGATCAGTAAGGTCGGACCGTAGCCCATCCAACTGACCTCATTTCAGAGGAATCGAAGCAGAAATTCTACATCTTCACATGGAGGTCCTGCACATTTGGGGCTCGCAGTGGACGATTCTGATCGGGCATTGTCCTACGGAATACCCAAAATATTTCCAACGAAAGAGATAGATGTCAACAAAAAATCTTTAGCAGTGCTTCACGAGCGCCCTGAACTGCACTAGTACAACTCACTATACAAGTACTTTGCCAGCGTCCAGGCCATGTCTTTCCTCTTCCTCTTACTCCTACTCGTCCTGCGAAGTCCACATCGTCTCCCGCGACCCACTGCATATTCGCGACTACCTCACATTCAGTAGCGCAACAAATTCTCAGTCACGCTCTATACACCCCATGTATTGTGCGCCATGGATTCCCGTTCGCGAAGTCGGCCAAAAGTATGCATAAAGTGACGCCTGCTGCGTCAACCAGGGCGGCGATATCAAGGCTTAAGAACAATTTTATGGAATCGCCACGCAAGGCTTACGATCGTCTACCTATCTGATTATGCACCTTGATCGAAGTCTGGTGTGCTGGCGGTGAGTGTTTTGGAACAAGAGAAGAAGGAAGGTTTAATCTTTTTTTTTTCTTCGACAGCATGCGGGATTTGGGGAAGGCATTGCATGTAACTGTGGAACTTTGCCGTGTGCGCTGCCGTCTCATCTGAAGATGGGTACACATCTTGTCTCGTTGCTATGAGTTGCTAAGGTGCTTAGGTCGGCTTTGGAATTGTACGCCATGCTTGTCCGCAGACTGCAGTGCCTTGGATCACTTTTCTGCCATGAAAAGTAGATGAAATCCGTGATCTGAGCGGTCGCATCTCACTTACGACTTGCTACCAAGAAATGCTGATGCTACTCTTGCAAGCAAGCTCGGCGGTTACTTTTATTTGCCCGTCCATGGAATTTCTCAAGCTCAGAATAACGAGACTGATTCAGGATAATAAGTCTTGAGTCTTCGATGCAGAGAAAGCATCGTCGAAAGCTAAGAATACAAGTACAGGCGAGAACCAAAGGCGGAACGTGTCGTGTAGATATGAGTGGGTGTGAAAGCATGACGATGGCATTAAAGCGACATGCTCGGATCTTGGCAGAATTTGCCTCATGGTGACTGGTTGCTTGACTTTCGGTTTTCTGGAGATAAGTGACATCATCAAGTATAGTAGGCACTCAAAAAGTTTGGCCGATAGGAAAGTACTTTACTATGACTATTATAGTTTGTTCAGACTCTAGGTTTTTCCTTGTTGCTCAACAGCCTGAGATAGCTGTATACGCACATTTTTCAATGGAACATAAAGGAACATAGGGAATGACTCCAAATGAGTTGAGACGCGCGGGAACGCGGCCCGGGAAGAACCGTCGGAAGTTCTATAAAATGGATCCCGGAGACAACAGAAATAATTTGTTCTTGGTTGCCAAGCAGCAGCAAGGTTCTTATCGTCACCATCCTCCTATTCATTTGCGCTCAAGTTATTCAGGCTCAACGCGGCCATGCAAGAAAGTAACATTGTTTACACCCACGGGCACCACGAGTCCGTGCTCCGATCGCACAGCTGGCGTACCGCCCAAAACTCAGCCGCCTACCTCCTCCCCCACATCAGAGATGACATGCACATCCTTGACATAGGTTGTGGCCCGGGAACGATCACCGTTGACTTTGCGAGACTGGTCCTTAAAGGACACGTCATAGGCATCGAGCCTGCCCCCGGAGACGTCCTTACCAAGGCGCGCGACCTAGCAACTACGCAGGGTGTGACGAACGCCGATTTTCGAGTTGGGGATATCTTCAAACTAGGGGAGATATTTGGTGATCGCAAATTCGATATCGTGCATGTGCATCAGGTGTTGCAGCACATCGATCGTCGGCGAGTGCCTGAGGCTTTGATGCAGATGAGGGCTGTTACGAAGCCTGGTGGTATCGTCGCAGCGAGGGAGACAGATTTCGCAGCGATGTCGTGGTATCCCGAGATTAGTGGAATGCAGGAATGGATGGATACGTATCAGCGTGTAGCACGCGCTAACGGAGGAGAACCAGATGCGGGAAGGAGGTTGGTGAGCTGGGCCTTGCAAGCAGGATTCGTCCGGGAGGACATCACGGCCTCAACGGGATCATGGTGTTTCAGCACCCCAGAGGAGCGAGAGTGGTGGTATAGGTTATGGGCTGATCGAACCCTATCGTCAAATTTCAAAACGACAGCGTTGAAGCATGGAATCGTGGATGAACAGAAACTGGATAAAATTGCAGCTTCCTTCACTGAGTGGGGTAAATCAGAGGATGGCTGGTTCTCAGTTCCACATGGCGAAATAATGTGCCGCGTCAACTAGCATATACATGAATTCGATCATTATTACCAAGTAGCAGATGTTGTAATGCTACAACAGATAAATGACGGTGTTCGACATACAACAGAAATAGTAAGCGTAAGAAACTGATTGCAAGAAGGTAGGATGAGACGAACTACGTAGCCCCGCGCCTGCACGAACACTCAATCCGCCTCGTCCCTATCAAGTCTGGCGACCTCCAGATAGCTCTGTGGGACGAGAGCATGTGCACCAGTATCCTTCAAGCCATCTTTGACAACTACAGCCCAACCGACCCCGCCACCACGTCCGACGACACGGACAATCTGGTCTTCCTCTAACCGCATCTCCGCCGTTCCTTCTGGCTCGAAAGCATACAGAGCACGGTATAGGCCAGGATGCAGCACGGGCTCTCCCTCTGGTTCCTCATCCAAACAGTCACCTGGCTCTTCGTATACTTCTCCCTCATCATCATCATCATCACCCACATCACCACTGCCATCTCCAAAGTTGCGAGCAAAGTCGGTGTGTGTGGGGAAGTCCTCGGAAGTATCAGAAGAGCGCGAGTCAAAACCCCAGCCAGATTGCAGTTTCTGTAACCCCCACTTGAATCCACCCCACCCATTCGTATCGTTCTCATCATCCCACTGATCTTCTTCCTCTTCCGTCGATGACGAGGATGCTGCTGATGATGTCGATGAGGACGATGACCCACGCAGACGGCGGGTAAGGACCTTGGGACGATTTGGGCGGGGCACATGAAGTCCCTCGCCTGAGAATCGTGGGTCCGATGGTGCAAATGCAAAGTCACGAATCTTGATAAGAGCCTTGGACTCGGTGGCAGAGGCAGTTTGCGGCTCCTTCTCTTTCTCTTTGCTCTCTGCGACCGCAGACATACCAACGATGTCTTTGGTGCGACGTCCACTGGGTGTACGTGAGAGAGCTACACCGGCTGAGAGTGCACAAGACACGGGGCGAGGGGCGCTGGAGACGGGACGAGAATTGACACCTGAAACTGGACGGGAACGTGATTTTGAGGATGTGCGAGAGAGACCTGAAGCACGACGAGAGATCGCTGGAGATGGAGGGGCGGGACGGGAAGAGGTGAGGGATGTGAGAGACTGCGTACTGAGGCGGTTGTTTTGTAACGGAAATAGCTTAGGGTCTTCGAGATCCTGAGCAAGAGGGGAATCTAAATTGCTGGGAAGTCGATCGGGGGGGAAATGCGATGGTCCTGTAGAAGTATGTGGGGCAGAAGTGGAATCCCACATGGTGGGAGAATGAGGATCTAGGCAATCGCCCAGGACTGTGGTAGGAGAGTCTGCGGCGGTAGTTGGTGCGACTGCTTCCTGGAAGGACAGTACGCGCAAGAGAGAGCGCGGTACGTTCAGCATGGAAATGATAAAGCGGGAAAGGAAGGAGCGAAAGAAAGTCAGAGACGCTCGTGTGGGACTTACCGCGCCATTAGGTGTGATTGAACTGGCCTCACCGCTGCAAGTATGGGTTGCGTAGCCATTAGCAGTGGTAGGAGAAGCAGTGCCACTACCATTGTGAGTGAGAGGTGGGTCATTCTTGGAGGGTCTCCTGCCTGCCGAAGGAGGGCGGGCGAACTCATGCGGCCCAGGGGTGGGTGGTGGGAGAAAAGAGGAGCCTGGAGATGGGAATGGAGGGGAAGAATGTAATGCATCTAAAGCTAGGTTGGTTGAACCAGATTGATCTGGAGAGCAACATGATTTAGCATTTACGACAATCAATGAGAATAAGGACATACCCTTTTGTACAGTTGCCATCGCTTCAGAGGGTAGGTGCAATGACTAGGTTCGTCTCGTAACAGTTCTCTGCGAATAAGTTCGTACGAGTTCTTCAAGTTGGCAGATATTCGTTGGGTATAAGTACTCGTTGGCGTCGTTTGTCGTTTGTTTGAATCGTTCCTTCCAGACAAAAGACCGGCTCTGCCTGCTCGAAAAAAATTGAAAAATACAAAGTCCAAAGACTTTCAAGAGACTTGAAAGGCTCAAAAGTCAGGTCAAAGACTCAAAGGATGACCACGCCAGCTGGATTATACCCTTGCGCATTTCCTTGACAACCGCTGCACAGATGCTTGTTTGTCCATATTTGCTACCTACGCCATGTGAACACTGGCAACGCTCCCCGTCACGCCGACTCAGCGATGCTCGGCGCTCCATTCTCCACCGCTACAGTCTGCTCTGTTGACATCATGCTCTTTTAGGACCACCATTTCAGGAGTGAGTGTAGGTGATCCAGCTTCCTCACGCTGGTGAATGCAGAACTAGCGTCAATGATGTAGGCGGTTGCGACGTGGTAGAATGGTACGGGAAAAATGTGTTTTACCTCTTCTTGGACTGTGCCGAAACCGGTTTGGACCGAACTTTGCTTGTGAAAAGGGATTCGCTCGATCGGCGCGGACTCTCTTTGCCAGACAAGGAATTGGACACCCTAAACCCGAACCCATCAAATACTCCACCTCGGCCTTTCTCCAGGCCTTCGAAGCATAGGCCGACTCTTGGCAGACTTTCCGAATGCGAGCTCGCGCCAGAAATTACATCGGGTGTGTAGAGCATAACCGATTCGCCCGCACTACTGTTGTTAGTGGAGTGATGGGTGATTTGGTGGTAGGCATGTTGTTTGGAACACAGGGATTTGGAAGTATACGAAGGATGTGTACGTCAGGTTTGGATGCTCGGGGAATACGTGTGTAGTGAGACTTGTTGGGTTCAGGTACGTTCGTCTTGAAGGTTAGCCGACGAGGAGTATCTTTTGATTCTGGTACTTGCACTCTTCCGGCTGATAGAACGGATAGTTATGTGGTACCAAGAGAGTGATAGATGAAATAGTGGTGGAGATGGGAGGGGATTGCATGTGGTGATCATGCATGGTGGATAGAATGTAAACCTAGGCAATAAGGGAGGAGACACCTTCGAAAACTAGTATGGTGATAAGGAGGATGGACAAAGGCTGACCAGCCATGCCTAACGGTATCACGATAGTTGGAAACAGCGGTTCAGGTTTAAAGGAACGCGTCTATAAATCAAACGAGCAAAACCATGGAGGCCCATGCAACATGTACAGGTGCAGAGGAGAATATCCGATGCCAGTAATCCCGATACTCAGGCTGGACCATGGTACTACAAGGCTTATCGAGTTCACATGACCACATTATTAACATTAGATTCTCTTGCTCGTCCCAACATATACCATGTCATCAGTGGCTCGCACGAACTTTCAAAGTATGTATGGGCTGCATGTAACTGTTACAAAATAGGTTCAAAATTATTTGAGTATTATAGCTGGGAATTATGTAAATGCTTCCTTATCTTATCTCATCATCGCTTTCATTGCCAACTTCTGAACATTCATCATGTCCTCGAAAGATGGTCAGTCCCACTTCATCTGATCAGGCACGACTACTAATGACAACCCTGCAGTACTTGTTGGTGTCATTGGTGGAAGTGGGCTATATCACCTGGATAACCTGACTTTTGAGTGAGTTGTAAACCTGAATAAGTCACATCTCTCAAGCTCACGGCGGCCTGCTCAGGGAGAGAGTGAACCCAGAGACTGTACGTTCCCATATACTAGTTTTCATGATCTTAACTAATCCGCCTTGGTGTTTCGGCAGCCTTGGGGATACCCGTCTTCGCCCATTACCATTTGTTCGCTACCTTCAGGTTGCAAAATCGCCTTTCTCGCTCGTCACGGACCACATCACTCGATTTCACCATCGGCAGTCCCTTCTAGGGCGAACATTGCCGCTTTGAAGTCCTTGGGAGTCCGGGTTATTCTTGCATTCAGTGCTGTTGGCTCCCTCCGTGAAGAGATCGCCCCCGGGTCTTTCGCTATCCCTACCCAGATTATTGATCGCACGAAAGGCATACGCCCAGCCAGCTTCTTTGATGGCAGTATTGTCGCTCATGCCGCATTTGGCGATCCATACAGTTTGAAATTGACCCGCTGGCTGGAGGTGAGAGTAGAGAAGGCACTGGCAGACGAAGGAAGAGGCGTGGTTCTCCACAAGGACAAGTGCATCG
>Ga0153978_1000124_pt1 | contig 16855 bp, 26 predicted proteins | sample TSGA062MetaG_FD_104749 | JGI IMG/M metagenome (GOLD analysis project Ga0153978, IMG submission 104749) | Attine ant fungus gardens microbial communities from Georgia, USA - TSGA062 MetaG | ecosystem: Host-associated > Fungi > Mycelium > Unclassified | place: USA: Georgia, Yuchi Wildlife...
CGTTGGATTGCAGTCCTACTTATACTACTGTTACAGTGGCTGTACCTCTTTCCAGAATGTTCTATGGTCACCTGACCTTGTCACGTGACTTTGGCTTACTCTGTCTCTATCCTGCCTTTTACTCCGTTGTATACTTGGGTGTTTGAAATGCGTGGGGAACCTTTTTCCTACTCGAGGTTCTCACAACAACATCTTGCTTTCAATTCTCAATATCCTATTTAACTCCTTCATTAACCCTGCTGCAAACTAGGGTCCTTTGTCTGATATGATGCTTTTGGATAAACCATGTAGTTTCCATACATTGTTCCTAAATAACCTTGTTAACTCTTCTGCTAATGTTCTTTTTATAGTCAGTATAAAGTGTACCATTTTTGTTAGTCGGTCTACTACTACTAGAATAGAGTCATATCTCTAAGCTAAAGGCAGTTTGGTAATAAAATCTGCTAATATATATATCCAGGGTTTTTCTAGGATAGAGTTAGGCATTAATTTGCCAGCTGGCTGCTCTGTACAGTTTTTGTTTCTTTGGCAGAAATTGTACCCTTCTATATATCTTTTCATCTCTTTTGTTATTCCTGGCCATTAGAAGTTTCTGGTGACTAGTTCCACTATCTTCTATTATCCTCTATGTTCTCCCACTAGTGTATCATGGTGTAGCCTAATTATTTCCACCCTCAATATATTATCTTTAGGCATATATACTTTTCTCTCTTTATACATTATGCTATATACTTCCCTCTACTCTTTATCTCCCAACATCTTTACTCCTGCCCACTTCATTTCCTCAACTGCTTTTATTACTTCATCATCTTTTACCTTCAATTGTCTTACTTTCTCTAGTAGATTGATCTCTTTTACAATGATCTCTATTTTTTCTGTTCTCCTTACTATTAGCTATTTGGTTTTTACCAGTGTCTCATTTTTATTGTCTTTATCCACTTCTATCTCCCAGTCTGGTCTCTTGCTAAGGCTGTCTGCCTTCTCCATCTTGCTTTCTGGGACATATTTCAGTGTAAAGTTGAATCTTGACAAATACAGAGCCCATCTTGTTTGTCTTTTATTTAACTTTTGCACTTTCATGAAGTATTCAAGATTCTTATGATCTATCCAGATTTTGAACTTAGTGGTCATTCCTTCTAAGAAGTGCCTCCAGGCCTCTAAGTATCTGACTACTACTAGCATTTCTTTATTATGTATTTTATAGTTCTATTCTGTATTACTTAATAATTTGGAGATAAAAGTAACTGGTCTCCACAATTCATCAGAGTATTTTATTGATAAAACTCCTCCAGTAGCGTAGTTTGAAGTGTCTGCTTCCATTCTAAATTCTCTGTCTAAATCTAGGGCCACTAATACTAGTCTAGTAGTGAAGATTTGTTTAAGCTCATCAAATGCCTTTTGCTATTCACTTCTCCATTGCCACTTCACATTCTTCCTCATTAACATATTTATTGGCCTAGCTACTTGTGCAAAATCTTTAATGAACTTTCTATAGTAATTTGTGAAATCTAGGAATTTTCTGATATCTTTCATGTTTTTTGGCTCTGGCTAGCTGAGCACTCTATCTATTTTCTCCTTCTCCATCTCTATTCTATTAGGTTCTATAACAACCTCTAGGAACTTTACTTTCTTTACTTTCTACATATATTTTTCTAGCTTGACATACAAGTTATTCTCCTCTAGCTTTTTCAGTATTTCATCTACAATCTCATTATACCCCTCCTCTATCTCTGTTCCTACTAGCACATCATCTACAAATGCAGCAATCTTTCCTTTATTTATCAGATCTCTCAAGATTTTGTTTATCATTGTCTGAAGTGTGACTGGCAAATTTGTTATCCCAAAAAATATTACTGTTGGTTCAAAAGACCTTATATGTATTATAAATGCTCTCTTCTACTTATTCCCTTTCTTAATTCTCACATTGTTAAGCCCTCATCTTAGATCCATTTTAGTAAATACTTTCTTGCTCTCCATATTGTCTATTAGGTCTGTAATTAATAGGAGCAAATAGTTGTTTTTTACCATCTAGTTATTTAGGTTATGGTAGTCCATCACCATTCTCTTATTTCCATCCTTTTTGCTCACAAAAAATACTGGTGATGTCTGAGAGGATTTAGATAGTCTGATATATCTCTTCCTCAGTTGATTGTTCACAAAGCTCTGGACCTCTTTTCTCTTATTTCTAGACAGAGGATAAATCCTTTCTTTTTGTGGTTTAAATGTCTTTTTGAGATCTATGGCATGATCCCAGATTTTCCTTGTTAGTATTCTTTCTGATTATACCTTTCCAAACACCTTTTTCTACTTTAAAAATTTTTGTGGCACCATTTTCTCAATCTTCCTGTAGTTTGCTTTGACTTCTTCTTCTCTTCCTTAATCTTCTTTATTGTCTACTGCCTATTTTACCATCTTTTTCTCTTCTAGGATTACTAGCCTCTTCCCTTTTCTCTTTCTCTTTTCTTTTTTCAACTTCATATTCCTTCCACACAGTGGTAAGCATCTTGTCATTTTTATCTCTCTTGTCTCCTAATTTATCTCTAGATTATGTACTTGCAACTACAGTATTTCTAGTATTATGTCTGTCTTTCCTAGATTATACACATCTATTTTTATTCTTTTTATATGACTTTTATAGTACACATTCACCTCTACTTGATAGATAATAGCTCCTGCACTGTTGTTTGTTCCATCAACATTCCTAACCACTATCAGTTTTTCCAATTTCTGCAGCCTAAATCCATGTTTTACTGTTATCTTTTGATCCATAAACATCCCTGTTATGCCATTGTCTAAGAGTGCTTTTACTATTATACCTCCGTATATATCCATCTTTTCTACTCTAATGTTCAGCCATACTTCTCTCAGTATTTTAAATGTTCTTTTCACTTCTCTCTATTCATCCCTCTCTCTTACTGCACCTTTTGGAGCCTCTGTCTATGTACTGTCTTGCTGCACTTTTTTCTTTATGGGGTATACCACTTCTTCCCAGTTCTACTACTCTTTTTTTCTTTCTACTCTATATTCTGGGCATAGGATCTTTCTTCTTTCCCATTCTGACACCTTTCTTACAATTGTATCCCTTCTTCCACACTTTACACACTCTACTCTTATCATCCTTTTTCTTTTTGCTTCTCTTTCTCTCCAGTTCTATGCTTCTTGGTATAGGCTATACCATATATTTCTTACTTGTCTCTCAAGAAGAAATCCTTGTCTCTGATTTTTGTGGATCTATATCCTCTTGCCTTTATATCCTCTATAGTCCACATACATTGCCACCATTTCTCTTGTAATCCATTCTCTTTTGAGTAAGAGTACACCTTCTAGAGGCATATTCTATCTTCTACAGTACTCTTGCACCTTTTTCCATATAGGATATGCTGGCTGTTATAACTTGGCCAAACGACTAAGTCATTATTTATTTTCTTTTCCTTTTTCTTTTATTTTAATTAGGAAATCAATGGATACGAGAGGGGATAACTCAAAGGAGACATGCAGGACTTTATAAATAGGGGTAAATACAGAATGTGTATAAGTAGTGTACAGCAAACAAACAAGAACTCTATTAAGTTCTCCTTGTCAACTCAGACTAGGAGGGTGATTAAGTCATCTCAGACTAAATTGCTATACCAGAACTTGATATCCACTTCTTGAGCACTGTCTACCTTGGACCTTGCTCACTCTTACTCTCATATAAATCAACCCTCAGCTGGTGGTCATCATGATCACTAGCCACCTCTATATATAGCCAGACCCTTGGCTTAAGGGGACTTTGCAGTCAGTTAGGGACTGCAGGTGGAAATGCAGTACCAAACCTAGGTATTGTGTTCTAGACCTGACCTTACAACTGGGTGGTATTATTAGTTACTGTTTTCTTAGTAGAAACCTTGTGCTGCACTCTATTATGAGTGGTATATGCAGAGGAGTGATGGTTACTTCTAGAAGGCCATCCAGAGTAGGGATTCTCTTCTTGAGGTGATAGTTTAACCCTATTATTAAGGCAGTAGTTAGTAGAGCAGTAGGCACCTGGCTGGGTGAAGATCTTGCACCCCAACAGACGTAGTGGTAATTAGCAAGAATCAACATTACTTCTGTACCCTTGCAGAGACGTAGCACTATGTCTTTGCAATAATACAACTCATTGATAAGCAACTTGCTCAAACAAAAGCATGCCCTTACTTCATTAAGGGCAAAATTAGAAGGAAAGAAAGAACGAGAATGTTGGAATTGCAAAGGGTTCAGGCACCTGGCCTGAAATTGTAGGAATAAGGAAGGAAAGGAGAAGAGGGGAACTGCTCCCCAAAATAAATTTGAAGTGTTGTCAAGTAGGGTGATACAGTGTAATGTGAAGGAGAAGATGATAAGAAAGCAGGAGATGGTGAAAGTAAAATGTTTTAAGTGTGGAGAAGAGGGACACAAGTGCAGAGAGTGTCCTCTTTGGAAAGAAGAAAAGAAGTTGCGAGTGGTAGAAGGGGTAGTATGTGTGACTATACCACCAAAGGTATAGAAAAAGGAGTAGAGGAGGAGTCCAGCATATGTCTTATGACAAAAGGCACAGGAGCACTGTGGAAAGGGCATTCTAGACGAGGTATGCCTGTTAAGAGCTGGGGTGGTATACAAAGAAAGTGATAGTATCATATGTGGAGTGCAAAAGATGTGGACAGAAAGAATGCCAGGTGGAGGAGAATAGAGAACAGGAGGTGATTTCAGACAGATAGAAGTGGTGTGGATGTCAGAAAAGGAAAGAAACAGAAGCGGCACATCCCAAGGGGAGAAAGGCGCAGCAGAGCGGCATATAGGCAGGAGTCCTGGAAGGTGCAGTAAAAGAGAAGGGTAGACAAAGAAAGGTCAGACAAACCTTCAAAATGCTGAGAGAAGTGTGGTTGAATATTAGGATAGAAAAGCTAGACACTCATGAAGGTGTTATAGTAAAAATGCTCTTGGATAGTGGTGCAATGGGGATGTTCATGGATAAGAGGACAGCAGCAAGACATGGGTTTACACCACAGAAACTAGAGAGACCCATAATAGTCAGAAATGTGGATAGGACAAACAACAGTAGAGGAGCCATTACACATCAGGTAGAAGCAAATGTGTACTACAAAGGTCATATAGAAAGGATGAGGATGGACGTATGCAACTTAGGAAAAACAGAAGTAATACTGGGGATGCCGTAGTTACAGGCATATAACCCAGAGATCAATTGGGAAACTAGAGAAGTAAAAATGACGAGATGCCCACCATTATATAGTAGAACAAGATCAAGGGGAGTTGAGAAAGGAAAAAGGGTAGCAACCCTAGAGGAAGAAAAGATCAACAGATGGGCAATTGATGACAAGGAAGATTGGGGAAGAGAAGAAAAAATCAAAGAAGACCACAGGAAAATTGAAGAGTTGGTCCCAAGGAAATTTCTGAAATGGAGAAAGATATTTGGAAAAGTAGAGTCAGAAAGAATGCCGACTAGAAAAGTTTGGGACCATGCTATCGACCTCAAGAAAATGTTCAAACCACAGAAGGGAAGAATCTACCTCCTATCCAAAAATAAGAGAGAAGAGGTCCAGAACTTTATAGAAGATCAACTGAGAAAGGGATATATCAGACCATCAAAATCCCCTCAAACATCACCAGTCTTCTTTGTGGGCAAAAAGGATGGGAGTAAGCAGATGGTAATGGACTACCATAACCTAAACAACCAGACAGTGAAAAATAACTATCCGCTACCACTAATTACGGAGCTAATCAACAATATAGGTAGCAAGAAGGTATTCACTAAAATGAATCTGAGGTGGAAGTTTAATAATGTGAGAATAAAAGAAGGAGATGAGTGAAAGGGAGTATTTATAATGCATATAGAATCCTTCGAGCCAACAGTTATGTTCTTTGGAATAACAAATTTGCCAGCCATATTCCAGGCAATAATGAATGAAATTCTGAGGGACTTGATTAATGAGGGAAAAGTTGCTGCATTTGTAAATAATGTACTAGTAGGAACAGAGACAGAGGAAGAACATGACGAGATTGTGGAAGAAATACTGAGGAGACTAGAAGAAAATGACTTGTGCATCAAGCCAGAGAAATGTGTATGGAAAGTGAGGAAAATTGGGTTCCTGGGAGCAGTAATAGGACCTAATGGAATTGAAATGAAGGAAGAGAAAGTAGACAGAGTACTCAGTTGGCCAGAGCCAAAAAACATGAAAGATGTCAGGAAATTCTTGGGCCTTGCAAACTATTATAGAAGGTTTATCAAAGATTTTGCTTGAGTGGCAAGGCCTATAAACATTCTGACGAGGAAAGATGTAAAGTGGCAGTGAAGAGTGGAACAGCAGAAAGCATTCAACAAACTCAAAAGGGCATTCATAACAAAATCAGTATTAGCAGCACCAGACTTAGATAAGGAATTCAGAGTAGAAGCTAATATATCAAATTATGCTACTGGGGGAGTACTGTCAATGAAGTGCTCAGATTAAATGTGGAGACCAGTCACCTTCATTTCCAAGTCTCTCAGTGATACAGAAAGAAACTACAAGATACATGACAAGGAGATGTTGGCAGTTGTTAGATGTTTAGAAGCATGGAGGCATTTCCTGGAAAGAACAGCAATTAAATTTGAGATTTGGACTGATCATAAGAATCTTGAGTACTTTATGAAAGCACAGAAGTTAAATAGGAGACAAGCAAGATAGGCTCTATACCTGTCAAGATTTAATTTTATGCTGAAGCACATTCCAGGAAGTAAGATGGGGAAAGCGGATAGTTTAAGCAGAAGACTGAACTGGGAAGTAGAAGTAGAGAAAGACAATAAGGACCAGAGGTTGGTAAAACCAGAGTGGCTAGAAGTAAGAAAAACGGAGATGGTGGAAATAATAGTGGAGGGAGTAGATCTACTAGAGAAAGTTAGAAAGTCAAAAGTAAAAGACAATAAGGTAGTAAAAGCAGTGGAGGAAATGAAGAGAGCAGGGGTAAAGATGTTAAGAGATGAAGAATAGAGAGAGGTAGATGGTGTCATGTATAAAGAGGGGAAAGTGTATATGCCAAAAGATGATAAGTTGAGGGTAGAAATTATCAGGCTACATCATGATACACTAGTAGGAGGACATAGAGGACAGTGGAAGACAGTAGAGCTGGTCACTCAAAACTTTTGGTGGCCAGGGATTACTAAAGAAGTGAAACAATATATAGAAGAGTGTAATGCTTGCTAGCGCAATAAAAACCATACAGAATAACTGGCAGGAAAATTAATGCCAAACTCAATTCCAGAAAAACTGTGGATGCATATATCAGCAGACTTTATCACTAAGCTGTCTTTAGTGCAGGGATACAATAGCATTCTAGTAGTAGTAGATTGGTTAACTAAGATGGTCCATTTTATACCAACTACAGAGAAGATATTGGCAGAGGGATTAGCAAGGTTGTTTAGAGACAACATGTGGAAGTTACATGGTCTGCCTGAAAACATTATATCAGATAGGGGACCCCAGTTTGTGGCAGGATTAATGAGGGAGTTGAATCAGATGCTAGGGATCAAGAGCAAAATGTTAATGGCATTCCACCCTCAGACAGATGGCTAAATGGAGAGGGTTAACCAGGAATTAGAACAGTACTTAAGAATGTTCATTGACCACTGACAAGAACAGTGGCCAGACTAGTTGGGAATGGCAGAGTTCGCCTACAACAATAAGGTGTATTCGAGCACAAAGACATCGCCCTTTAAGGCAAATTACGGGCAAGATCCTAGGATGGGATTTGAGGTGAGAAAGAAGGGGAAGTACAAAGGAGCAGAGAAATTTGTAGTGAAAATGAAGGAAATTCAGAAAGAGGCTAAGATAGCTTCAGGGAAAGCACAGGAGAAAATGAAGAAGTATATGGATAGAAAGAGAGCAGAAGTCAATGAGTATAAAGTAGAAGACTTAGTAATGCTAAGTACTAAGGATCTGAAATATCAGATGACTGGGAGGAGGACAGAGAAATTGACAAAAAGATTTGTAGGCCCTTACAGGATAAAGAAGATCATATTATCAAATGCAGTAGAATTGGAACTACCCAGCACAGTAAAAATACACTCGGTAGTTAACGTTAGCAGAATACAAAGATATGTAGGGCAGATAGAAGAGCAGAGAAAGAAGCAACCCACTCCAGTCATAATTGAGGGAGAAAAAGAATGGGAAGTTGAGAGGATATTGAATAAGCAACAGATTAAAGGAAAAGATAAGTATCTGGTACAATGGAAAGGGTTTACGGCAGAATCAGATACCTGGGAAGAAAAAGAAAACCTGGAAAATACTAAGGAAGCAATAGAGGAGTATGAAAAGGAATACAGAAGGGACATGGAGGACGTTAGAAGACAGGAAAAAGAAGAAGGAACATTCTAGAGGGGGGAATTACCAGGAAGATTCATGGCAAGAAAACTATTTGGATGGTTGGATAAGAGGTATGACAAAGAATACTGGGCAAGGTTGGAAAGAAACTGGAGGAGATAGAAAGAGAGAAGGGAAAGAGGATAAAGAACAATGGAGACAATAAAGAAAGAGAAAGAAGAGATTGAACAAAAAAACTTTGGAATAAAGAAGTAGACAGAGGAAGATGATGATGAAATAGGGAACATGGTCAATTCCTACAACAAACTGTGAAGAAATCCTTGGGATGAGGAACCTTGAGAGGGGGGTAGTATTATGACTTGGCCAAACGACTAAGTCATTATTTATTTTCTTTTCCTTTTTCTTTTATTTTAATTAGGAAATCAATGGACACAAGAGGGGATAACTCAAAGGAGACACACAGGACTTTATAAATAGGGGTAAATACAGAATGTGTATAAGTAGTATACAGCAAACAAACAAGAACTCTATCGAGTTCTCCTTGTCAACTCAGACTAGAAGAGCGATTAAGTCATCTTAGGCTAAGTCACTACACTGGCCTTCTCTTCTGCTGTACCTTTTGTGGCATTACTACATATACTGCTACCTTCTCATGCCTTCTCCTTTCTACTTCAATATTTGGGCACTTCCACTTATAGTGCCCTATTCTCCAACATCTGAAATATTTTACTTCTTCCACTACCTTTTGCCTCCTCACTTTTATTTCTTCCCTCACTCCACATTGTATCACCCTACTTGCTATTACTTTAAATTTATTTTGGAAAATTGGTTTTCCCTTCACCTTCTTCTTTTTATTCCTACAGTTATAGGTTAGGTGCCTGAACTTCTTATAGCATTAACATATCCTTTCTCTTTCTTTTTTTAATTCTGCTTTCAGTTTAGTAAGAGTATGCTTCTAGTTGAGCAGACTGCTCATGAGAGAATTATATTAGAACTGAGACATTGTATTGATGCCTCAATGGTATAGAGTAAATGATTGATCTTACTAGCTACACTATGTCTACTGGAGTGCAAGATCTTCACCCAACTAGAGTTCTACTGTCCTACTAACTACTGTCTTAATACTAGGGTTAAACTATCACCCAATGGATGGAATCCCTAATCTAGATAATTTCCTAAAGAGTAACTATCAATCCTCTACATATACAAGTCACAATGGACCCTAGCACAAGATTTATACTAAGAACAGTATAAGTATCTACTAAACACTGCTCAATTGCAAGATCAGGTCTCAGTACCAATATCCAAGCTTAGTATTGTACTTCCACTGTTAATCCCTAACTAATTAACAAGTCTCCTTAAGCCAAGGGCCTAGCTATGTATAGAGGTGACTAGTAATTGTAATAATCACTGGTTAAGGATCAAAAAGATTATGAGAGTAAAGATAAGCAAGGTCCAAGGCAGACAGTGCTCTAGATATGGAATCAAGTTCTAGTATAGCAACTTGGCCTGAGATGACTTAATCACACTTCAAGTCCAAGTTGACAAGAAAAACTCAATAGAGTTTCCATTTGATTCTGTATACTACTTATACAACTACTACATGGTCTGTGTACTACTTTTCCATACTTATCATGTGATATCCTGACATATGACATTGTCATGTAATACTTTCCCACACTCCTTCCTTGTGTAGTAAGTCCAAATAAGAAATAATAATAATAATAATAATAACTTAGTTGTTTTGCCAAGTCATAACAAATGACTCATAATAGTACCCCTTTCATAAAGGTCCTTGTCCCAAGGACTTCATAGTTTGTTATATAGGTTCTGTAAATTACCCATTTTATCTTCTTTATCCTATTCTTCTATCCTATCTCCTTTAAATTCTTGCTCATTTTCTTCTTTCTCTTCTTTATCCTTTTCTTGGATTGTTTCTAATGTTTCCCTTTCTTTTGCTTTTTCTGATCTCCATTGTTTCCAATTCCTTTCCAATCTTCTCCAATATTCCCTATCAAATTTCTTATTATCCCATCTATATAGTAGTTTTACTATATATCTTCCTGGTAATTCTCCTTTGCAATCTTTTTTCAAGTTTCTTTTCTTTATTCTTTTGACCTCTTCTCTGTATTCTTTCTCAAACCTATCTACCAACTCTTGTATATTCCCCAGATTTTCCCTTGGTTCTCAAGTGTCTTTTTCTACTGTAAAACCCCTCCATTGTATCAGGTATCTATTTTTTTCTCTAAACTTTCTCTTATTTAATATTTTCTCTACCTTATATTCTTCTTTTCCTTCAATTATTACTAGTAAAGGTTATTCTTTTTTCTGACCTTTTACTTGATCTTTATACTTTTGTACTCTGTTGATATTTACTACTGGATGTATCTTAACACTACTTGGTAACTCCATTTCAATTGCATTTGTTGAAATTATTCTCTTGACTTTGTAAGGTCCCACAACTTGTTCTATCAGTTTTTCCAATCATCTTTCCTGCATTTGATATTTGAGATCAGTAATACCCAGTCTTCCACTTTATACTCTTCTGGTTTACTTTTTTTTCTATTTGTATACTTCTGTATTTCCTTCTGACTTTTCCTTAATACTACTTTTGCCTTCTCATACACTTTCTTTATTCTTGTTGCAAATTCTTCTGCCTTTTCAAACTTTCTCTTTTTCCTTATCTTGTAAGAACTTAGGCTGAGATGCCTTAGAACTACTCCTAGTCTGAGTTGACAAGGAGAACTCGATAGAGTTCCCATTTATCTTTTGTACAGTACTTATATACATTTTTGTATTTACCCTTATTTACAAAGTCCCATGTATCTCCTTTGAGTCATTTCCCCTTGTGCATCTATTGGTTTCCTAATTAAAATAAAAGAAAAAGGAAAGAAAATAAATAATGACTTAGTCATTTGGCCAAGTCATGACATATCTCAAATCCCATGCATGGACTCTATCTGTTATTTGCTTTGTGTTATAAGAGCCCCAAGAAGGAAATAGTCTCCTATATATTTAAACACTTAATCCAAAAATCTTAAGTCATACAATAAGGTCAAGGTATAAATAGTATGGGAACTCAGGTAACTAAATCACGTGACATAGTCAAGTAACTATAGAACATTCTGGAAGAACATATGATTGTAAACTAGTAGTAGTATAGCCACTGTAAAATAGTATAAATAGCAGTCCAATCCAAGGAAGAACTCCATTGAGTTCTTCTTGAACATCCACCTAGGGTGATCACTAAGAACATTCACTGCCTATTGATAACACTTTGAATAGTAACACTCTTGTACTTGTCTACACTTTGTTGTTATATGTAAACTCTACTATTGCTAGCTAGTTAGGTCATTGCTCTTGCCTGTGATTAATAAATATCCTCAGGTATTGTTCTAAGTCTTAATTTATTCTTTTGGTCTATTTATCTATCTATAAATGGTAGGCTGTTGACAACTTTATGTTAATCCCTAACATATTATTTAGCTCCTTCATCATCCCTGCTGCAAACTATGCTCCTCTATCCATAATAATACTCTCTGGTAGACTATATAGCTTTTAGACATTATTCTGGAACAATCTTACCATTCCCTCTGCCAAAGTCTTTTCTGTAGTAGATACAAAATATGCCATTTTTGTTAACCTATCACATACTACTAGTATACTATCATATTCCTGTACTAACAGTAACTTTGGGATGAAATATGCTGTGATATAGGTCCAGAGTTTCTCTGGTACTGTATTTGGTATTAATTTCTCTGCTAGTACCTTGGTATAATTTTTGTTTCTTTGGTAGGTATTGTATTTCTCTATATATCTCTTGACTTCCTTTGTCACCTCTGGCTACCAGAAGTTTCTAGTAACCAACTCTGTCATCTTCTACTGTCCTCCATGTTCTCCTACTAATGTATTATGGTGTAGCTAGATTATCTTCACTCTCAGTTTCTTGTTCTTTGGAACATATACCTTTCTATCTCTTAACATCAGCCCATCTTCCTCTCGCCATTCCTTATCTCTCAACATCTTTACTCCTGTTTGCTTCATTTTTTCTACTGCTTTTATTACTTTATCGTCTTTTGCATCTGACTTTTTAATTTTCTCCAATAAATCTACTCTCTCTATCATAATTTCTACTACTTGTGTTGCTCTAATTTTCAGCCACTCCTTTTTTACTAATACTCTATTTTTGTTATCTCTCTCCACCTCTATTTGCCAGTCTAAACATCTATTGAGGCTATTAGTCTTTTCTATACTGCTGTCTGGTACATGTTTGAGAGTAAAGTCAAATCTAAATAGATATAAAGCCCATCTTGCTTGTCTGTGGTTCAGTTTCTGATTACTCATAAAGTATTCTAGATTTTTGTAGTTGCTCCAAATCTCAAATTTGTTTTGTGCTCCTTTTAGCAAGTGCCTCCATTTCTCTAAGCATCTGATGATTACTAACATCTCTAAGTCATGAATTTTATAATTTTTCTTAACTTTATTCAACAACTTTGAAATAAAGGCTATTGGTCTCCACTTGTTGTCTTTATACCTCATTAACAATACTCCTATTGTATACTCTAATACATCTGCTTCTACTCTCATCTCCTTGTCTAGATCCAGTACCACTAATATTGGTTGTGTTGTGAACATCTGCTTCAACTCCTTAAATGCTTTCTCCTACTCTTTTCCCCAATTCCACTTTTCATCCTTCCTGACCAGTCTATGTAGTGGTTTTGCTATCTTGGCAAAGTCTTTTACAAATTGCCTGTAGTAATTTGCTAATTCCAAGAACTTTTGTATATCTTTAACCATTTTAGACCTTGACTATTCCAGAACTCCCAACACCTTCTCTTCTTGTATCTTTATGCCATCTACCCCTATCACTAGTTCTAGGAAGTCAATCTCTTTAACTTTCTACATACATTTCTTAGGTTTTAGATATAGATTGTTTGCTTCTATCCTCCTTAGGATTTCCTCTACTACCTCATCATGCTTCTTTTTATCCTCTGTTCCTACTAACATATCATCCATGAATGCTACTATATCTCCTGTGTCTATTAGATCTCTTAATATATCATTCATCATTGCCTGGAATGTTACTGGCAAATTTATGAGACCAAAAAACATCATAGTGGGTTTATATACTCCAAAATATGTTGTGAACATAGTTTTCTACTCATTTTCCTCTTTTATTTGTATATTGTTGTACCCCCATTGTAAATCCATTTTTGTAAATACCTTTCTCATGCCTATGGTGTCAATTAAGTCTGAAATCAAAGGCAAAGGGTAATTGTCCTTAACTATCCCTTTATTAAGATACCTATAGTCTTATACTATTCTTTTCTTTCTATTCTTTTTTTCTACAAAGAAGACTAGTGAAGTCTGAGGTGACTTTGAGGGTCAAATATACCCCTTCCTCAACTGTTCCTCTATAAATTCTCTAACTTCCCTTTTTTCTTCTCTTGACATCAAATATATTCTTCTTTTCCTTGGCACAAAATCTTTTTTTAAATTTATTGCATGGTCCCAAGGTTTTTTGACTGGTATTCTTTCAGATTCTGTCTTCTCAAAAACTTTAAGCCACTTGTGGAATTTCTGTGGCACTATCTTTCTTACTTTCTCTTTATCTAGCTCTATCTTATTGTCAAACTTTTCTTCTATTGTCCCTTTTCACTTATCTCTATCTACTTGCTCTACTACTCTGATTCTCTTCCCAATTTTCTTTCTTTGTTTAACATTTTTCTTTATTGCTGTATTTCTTCTACAAATAGGTAGGCATCTTGTCATCTTCACCTCTCCTATTTCTCAATTTATCTCAGAATTGTGTATCTACAACTATGGTATTCCTAGTATTACATTTGTCTTTCCCAAGTTGCATACATCTATTCTCATTCTCTTTATATAATTTTTGTAGTACATATTTACTTCCACTTGGTGTGTGATGGTCTCTACACTATTATTTGTACTATTTACATTTTTGACTGTCACTGGTCTATCCAACTTCTACAACCTAAATTCATGTTTTGCTGCCATTTTTCTGTTTATAAATATTTCTGTTACACTACTATCCAAGAGCACTTTTATTGTTACTCCTTTATATGTGTACACTTTCTCTACTCCAATGTTTAGCCATATTTCTCTCAATATTTTGAATGTTCTTCTGACATTTCTTTACTTATCCTTCTTCTTTGCTGTACTTTTTGGAACCTTTGTCCATGTACCACTCTGCTGTACTTTTCCTTCTATAGGACATACTACTACTTCTTAGTTCTACCATGGTTTCTTTTTTCCTGTCCTACATTCTAGACACAAGATCTCTCTCCTTTTTGTTCTAATACTCTTTCTCCTACAGCATCTTTTCTTCTATATTCTACACACTGTACTCTTGTCATTTCTCCCCTCTTTGCTTCCTCCTCTCTCCAATTCCATACTTTCTGGCAAAAGTCACACCATATATTTCTTAATTGTCTTTCAAAGAAAAAGCCCTACTCTTGATTTTCATAGGTCTGTACCTCTCTGCTGTCACATCCTCTACAATCCACATAGGTTGCTACTACCTCCTCTATAACCCATCCTCTATCAAGAAAAAGAGTGCCTTCTAAAGGTATGCTCCACTCATCACAGTACTCCTATACTTTTTCCTATGTAGAATATATTGGCTTTTACTATGCCTTTTGTAGTCTAGCTACATGTGTCACCTCTTTCTCTCTTTGCATCTCCTTCTCTACTACTACCATTGGACAGTCCTACTTGAAGTGTCCTACCTCCTAACACCTAAAACATCATAGCTCCTCCTTCTCCTGCTTTCTCACTTTTACTTCCTCTCTTATACTATATCTTATTACTCTATTTGCTAATACCTCAAACTTATTATGGAGAATAGGCCTTTTCTTTTCTACTTTTCTCCATTTCCTCCAGTTATGGACCAGATGCCTAAACCCTTTACAACCAAAATACTTCCTTTTTTCTTTTTCCTCCAGTTCTGCTCTTAATCTGGCAAGGGTCCACTATTGATTAAGCATGTTGCTCATAAGTTGGTTATATTGTTCAAGAAACATAGTATTATGTCCCTTGAAGTGAAATAGAATTTTTTTTTTTGGGTCTCACTAATTACAACTATGTTTGTTAGGGCATAAGATCTTTATCCAACCAGACTCCTACTGCTATACTGACTACTGCTCTAATCAAATAGTAAACAATTACCTCAAAAAGAGGATCTCTACTCTAACAGCACCTTTCTAAGGGATCAATGCTATTTCTCTGCATATATGAATGACAATGCACCCCCAGTATAAGGTTTTTACTAATCAAAAAGGTACAGGTAATCTACTAAGCAAACTACCTAATTGCTAAATCAGGTCTTGAACACAATACCTGAGTTTGGTACCAAGTCTCTACTAGCAGTCTCTAACTGACTATCAAGTTTTCTTTACAGCTAGGGCCCACTATCCAAAAAGACTAGTAGTCAAGCTAATTACCAATTAAGAACAATAAAAGAGTAAAGTTTAGGTAGGGTTTGAAGTAAACAGTGCCTGGAGTATGGTATTGAGTTCTTTTCTCAGCAACTAACTCAGAAACCTTAAGCTAGGGTTTAACTCAAGGCAGTTCTTTAGGGTTAGAAGAGAACTCAATAGGGTTTTTACTTAATTGCAGTCTACTATATATACAGGTATACTATTTGTTCTCATTTATACTACAAGCTGTCTATCAGCTACTGGTTCAACTTTAGTTCATGTCCAATCTATTTATAGTACTTTGTTATAGTCAGGATGGTTCATGATACTTTGTGTATTTAAGAAATGATTGAGATGTATCTAATATGGCTGAGATCAAACAGAGTATAGAGTTGAATTGATTTTTATTGTTGGAGGACAGCAAACTGCCTCTGTTGATTACAACAGGGTTAGAGAGAAGATGAAAGTAGTTAAGAAGATTAGGGGGAGGGTAGCTAGACTCAGAATCTATTGTATTTACTAGATCTCTTATAGGCACTACTATTAAAATAGTGGTAACAAAGAGAGAAGCAATGTTGTATCTTAATAGTAATGGATTGTGCTGACTTGCCAAAAAAATAAATATCAGGTTTATATGTTTTTGTTATATTATCATCAAGTTCAAAGACTATTATTGACTGATAAATTTTTCTAGTCTTTTATTAGATTCTTGATTACCAGATTTAGTTTGTAAAAAAACAAGTCTATTTGAAACAGCATTTACAGGTAATTGTAGAATATTAGAGAATTCAGCTATTAAAGTTTAATTGTAGAATATTAGAGAATTCAGCTATTAAAGTTTAATTGTAGCATTGTCTGATTAAACTCCAACATCAGTATTAATCTACTATGTATATAAGAAGGATATAGAATAATGCAAAAAGAATATAGGATGATAGGGCTTGGTAATTGCTTAGTTAAATTCAGCTAATTATTCCCATAGCTTCTTTTTTCACTCAAAAACTCCACAAAATTCAAATAAATTCATTAAAAATTAGAAAAAATTAAAAAAATTAAAGAAAAATTAGATTCTATTTTTTCTTTTTTTCTCTAAATTTGGAC
>Ga0153978_1000127_pt1 | contig 16825 bp, 22 predicted proteins | sample TSGA062MetaG_FD_104749 | JGI IMG/M metagenome (GOLD analysis project Ga0153978, IMG submission 104749) | Attine ant fungus gardens microbial communities from Georgia, USA - TSGA062 MetaG | ecosystem: Host-associated > Fungi > Mycelium > Unclassified | place: USA: Georgia, Yuchi Wildlife...
AACCTGCAACCTTTTGGTGCCGCTGGCAATCGAAGCCAAACGCGCTACCATTGCGCCAGGTAGCCTTGACAGTTTGCTTCCTCATTCAAGCCTCCAGCTGAGCACAGGCACGCTCAAGCGTTGGGTTTCAACGCTTGTTGGATGCTTTTCCTACAATCACAGTCTCGCGCGATGCGCCAACAAGGCAAACAAGGCAGGCAACGGGAACCGGACCGTTAGGTTTGAAGCCCCGCTAGGTCGCGGTCCCCCCATAGGTATAGCCTAAGTGCCCCAGCTGAACGGGGGACATACCAAATTTAGCTTTTGGTTCGCCGAGACCCTGCTAGTAAGTTCCGCCGATCATGGCTACTCCAACGTTCAAACGCTCATCGGTCGACCAACATTTCCAACATGGCTCTCAACTGGACGATGCTAGATGAGAAGCACCAACATATACCCTTGCACAATGAAACCACCGTCATGTCTGTCGATAGGGATTCCCAAGTGGAGTTCTCTTTGACCATCCCCGATGTTCCACCGTCGGGCTCTGCTATCACTGGCGGCAATGGAGTGAAGAAGATGAAGGAGAGAGGAAGACTCTGGCTGACGAACCAACGGGTACGCTTACCGCTACCTCTCAATATCCGTAGAATTAAGTGACAACCCCTAGCTCATCTTCCTGACGCCTAAGGACGGAAAGACGAAGCCATCGTTTGAATCGCTGTCGGTGCCGCTAGATGCAATATTATCCACCAAGTTCGAACAGCCCTACTTTGGCGCCAATTATTTGGTGCTCGACATCAAGCCTTCGCTAGGCGGTGGACTCACGGAAGGCACGAGCATTGAGATCCGATTTTACGACAGGGGTCTATTCGAGTTTGTCAGCGTCTTAGAGAAAACGCGCGAAAGAGTAGTCTACATGAGGAGGCAGGCCATGGAAGAGGACGAGAATTTACGTGAGTACCCCTAGAGCGCGACTCGAGTTGTTGCTTATTATCATGACGGCGAGACAGCTGCGTATACATCATCGGGTTCCACACCGGGATCGAATTCATATGCTGATACACCCCCTGGATATGATGCTTAAATATGTAACCCTTATCCACTCAACATACCTCCCTGTATTAACACCGTCGGACTTGACAATACTAGGAATGTAATCGATGTACAAACGTTAGTCTAGGCCTAAGGATTTCGTGGATGCGTTGTCTTTTCTCACAATTACTGATTTCTGACAATGCTTATTGGTTCATCTGTCATGGACTCGCGCGATGCGAACAACAAACCGCGGTTGTTAGTCAACTCACAGCCTTGTAAACGTTGATGCAATCGTTGATGTTCAAACCATGATCAGCTGATTAACTGATATTAACGTGGAAGTGTCAGAGTCTGTGAATAAACGCGGATTCCTGAAGAAGTGTGCTGACAAGAAGTACAACTTGGACGTCCGATATCGATATTATAGCCGAAGTAATGACCGTAAGTCGCCAGATAACCTAGGGCCAACCAGACTATCAAGAATTCAGTCCTCACAGACGAGTCACTGTCCACTGAATGACAAAACCATTATCAAGATGCCGTGCGTGCTTTGTTGACACACATCTGACGCAGACGCTCAGTGGCAGTGGACTGCGTGCGAGGCGGGACATGCATGGCTTGCCATTTAATGTTGGCTAGTACCGGCGTCGACGCTTACCCTCATCATGAATGTCACCAATTCCACTAATGTTGCCAGTCTGGGCGAGAGCTTCAATGTATACGCCTACATTGGACCAGTGGTATTGGGTTCACTTGTTAACGCCTCCCTCTTCGGCTGTCTTGTTATCCAGACCTATGTTTATTATGCAAATTTCGCCAAGGACCATCTAGCAACCAAAGCCCTGGTCAGTAAACAAGTTGCACGAGAAGTATGAAACACTGACAGATACGGTTTCTAGGTCGCTGTAGTCTTGTAAGTGGTTAATGCCGTTCTGCTCTCTGCCCACTGAAATTGCATAGCGCGGTGCAAATCGCGCATCTGATTTGCGTGTCTGCTACGCTGTGGAGCACGGCAGTCAATGCCTATGGCGATCCTTCAAAACTCCAGGTCTTCCCAATTGGGTCAGACGCAGCCATCCTCCTCACTGGTATTACGGGTACACTCGTAGAGGTAAGATCCTTCCTCCATTTGTTAGATACACTCACAAGTACATAGTTATACTTCGCATTTCGACTCTGGAAACTTTCGGGAAAACTTCTCCTGCCTCTTCTCTTGCTGACACTCTGTCTAGGGGCTCAGAGTCTTTCATTCGTGATCACAGTGAAAGCTTTCACCATGACAAGCGTCATGACATTCGCAGTGGATCAAAGCACACTTATAACAACTTCGCTCGCTTCACGTGCAATATATGACTTGTCAACCGCCATGTGCCTTGTGTGGTACTTGAGGAAGCAACGGTCAACGACATTTTCAAGGCAAGCTACACCGCTTCAAAATTATCCCGTTTTAATTATTTTTCAGGACAACGAGAATGATTGACCATTTGGTTCTGTGGACTATCGGTTAGCGTCTACTCACCTTCCAGACGATGACTCACGTGAATTCATTTATCCTGCAGAAACTGGCCTAATAACCAGGTATGTGGAGAGTCGACATCTCGATTGGCAAGTTGGAGCTCACAATATACTGAGTCTGGTTGCAATCCTTACGATGGGCTCTGTAAGACTCCTTTCTTGAACTTGTAACACCGAGCTCATTACGAAACGAGTAGTTCATAGCAATGAAGCAGAGTAGTGAGTGAAACCAGCACCTCTATTTCTCGTCAGGAAATGAACTGCCTTTGACAGACGTGTGGGTTGGAATATATGCAAACCTTGCGAGCGGTTTGTCTCCGAAAAATGGACTTATTCGATAAACTTATACCTGCCTCCCAGTGAATTCGAACTCCTTGCTGGCATCGTGAGCCTCTTCAACTTGAAGTCAATCGAGGAGGATGCGCACTCATTTTGTTGCAGGCTAAACAGCAGATTAGTCTTTCGAAATATGGGGAACGAAGGTTTACAATTACAATCACTTAACCAATCGGATGAAAGGCGTAGTAAAACACAGGTTCGTAGACCTTGCCGTATCTTTGTCATGCAGTTTATTGAAGTTACATGTAGTCGATTGTGATCAACGTCACGCGGACTCAGGAAATATCTCCAAGGAAATTCGATGAGTTAATCTAGAAGGGACGAACAACTCTGTGGTTTATATAAATTTATGACAGTCGTACGGGACTGAGACTCAGATATAGAGCTCGCAGGTAGCTTGCTATACTCGACATGAATGTCCCATAGGGCTTGTCGACTCGAGTGAATAATATCGCACCAGCGATCTTCTCTCCAGTTAAAATGACCGGTTTAGCTGGTTTAGCTCAATAGGTCGCAGATTTTGGTAGGTAGAGAACTTACGGGGGGGTATCTAGCCGGCGCGGCCCGGCATACTATCATGGTCTGCAGGTCGTCCTGGGCTTGCATATCATCCGACATCATTCATGGGTTTACTCACTGCCACCGTTTACTGTAGCAGTGTAGCTTATAGAACAAAACCCGAAGCTTATAAGATGAAGATCATCCCCTTTATTGGTTGTCTGTCTCTCGCTTGGTATCACTCTATTCTATTTCGGAGCCTCGCTCAAATTTCTCTCAGTCTTGTAGATATTATTATAGTGTTGTAACTTAGATGATCAGCTGATCAGCTAAAATTAACGTCAAAGGTAAGTGTTACTGTGTCAGAGTCTATGAATACTAACCCGGGCCGTGGATGCCTGAAGAAGTACGCTTGACAGCATCTTTCTTGCTAGGTAAAACTTGAGCGTCTCAACGATATCATAACCGGACTAACGACCGTAAGTTACCAGGTTCCTGCTGGTACTAACAAGACTATAGAAAAGTACTACAAGACATGTCTACGGAACTACGAGGCTAGTATCGATATTCCGTGCCTGCCTGTTATATCTGACACAGACTCTCAGTGGCGCCGCGGTGGCATTGAGTACTACGAGGGTGGGACACGCATGAATTGTCATTTAATGTTGACCAGTACGGTCGCCGATGCTTACCCACATCATGAATGTCACCAGTTCCACTGATGTTGCCATTCGACTTGAAGTCGAGAGCTTCAATGCATACGTCTACATTGGGCCGGTGGTATTGGGTTCACTTGTTAACGCCTCCCTCTTCGGCTGTCTTGTTATCCAGACCTATGTTTATTATGCAAATTTCGCCAAGGATCATCGAGCAATCAAAGCCCTGGTCAGTAAACTTGCACGAGAAGTATGAATCACTGACAAATACGGTTTCTAGGTCGCGGGAGTCTTGTGGGTGGTCAATGCCGTTCTGCTTTCCGCCGGCTGAATTGAATAGCGCGACGCAAATCGCACATTTCATTTGCGTGTCTGCTACGCTGTGGAGCATGGCAGTCAGTGCTTATGGTGATCCTTCAAAGCTTCAGGTCTTCCCAATGGGATCAGACGCAGCCATCCTCTTCACTAGTATCACAGGTACACTCGTAGAGGTAAGATCATCCTTCCGTTTTGTTAGAGACACTCACAAGCACATAGTCGTACTTCGCCTTTCGACTGTGGAAACTTTCGGGAAAACTTCTCCTGCCCCTTCTATTGCTGGCAGTCTGTCTAGTAGCTCAGAGTCTTTCATTCGTGATCACAGCGAAAGCTTTCACCATGACAAGCGTCATGACATTCGCAGTGGATCAAAGCACACTTATAACAACTTCGCTCGCTTCACGTGCAATATATGACTTGACAACCGCCATGTGCCTTGTGTGGTACTTGAGGAAACAACGGTCAACGACATTTTCAAGGCAGGCCACATTGCTTCAAAATCATCTCGTTTTAATTATTTCGCAGGACAACGAGAATGATTGACCATTTGGTTCTGTGGACTATTGGTTAGCGTCTACTCATCTTCCAGACGATGTCTCACATGAATTCATTCACTCTGCAGAAACTGGCCTAATAACCAGGTATGTGGAGAGTCGACATTCCTGAATGGCAAGTCGGAGCTCACGATATACTAAGTCTGGTTGCTATCCTTACGATGGGCTGTGTAAGACCCCTTTCTTGAACTCATAACACTGAGCTCATCACGAACGAATAGTTCATAGTATTGAAGCAGAGTAGTGAGTGAACCCGCACCTCTGTTTCTCGGGAGGAAATGAACTGCATTTGACAGGCGTGTGGGTTGGAATATATGCAATTCTTGCGAATGGTTTGTCTCCGAAAATGGACATATTCGATAAACTTATACCTGCCTCCCAGTGAATTCGAACTCCTTAGTGGCATCGTGGGTCTTTTCAAGTCAATGGAGGGTGCGAACTCACTTTGTTGCAGGCTAAACAGCAGATTGGTCTTTCGAAATATGGCGAACGAAAGTTTCCAGTTACAATCACTGAATCAGTCGGATGAAAGGCGTACAAAAACACAGGCTCGTAGACCTTACCGTGTCTTGTCATGCAATTTACTGAAGTTACATGTAGTCGATTGTGATCAACGTTACGCGAACTCAGGAAATATCTCCGCAGAAATTAGACGAGTTGGTTTAGGGTTTTAGGGTGTAGAAAGGACGAACAGCTGTGTGGTTGACTTATATAAATTATAAATGTATGATGCTTGTACAGGGATGAGGATATACCATCGCACCAGCGATCTTCCCTTCATAAGACTCTGGCCGGTCTAGGGCTCATTTTAGCTGGTGGCTCAATAAGGTGATGGGCTTATTGTAGCTCAATGGAATCTCCTCGAGCAAGGTCTCTTTTCCGCCTCGCACCTGCGTGCATCCGTAATTCTCAAAGCAGAAGCTTGTAAGTATCAAATGTCAATAACCTTGATGTGCACACAATAAAACATTAGTAACTATGCACTACTCCACGTAGTATAATAAATGAGGGAAAGTCTATCACAATATTGTGGTAAATAAGTGAGGTGATATGCTGGATCCATGTTCGATAAATATAGATACTAATCTACATCGCGAAACCACATTATTATGCCGGGTATCTCATCTTGCTTGCTTGCAAGATGAAGTTTCCAGCTTAAGCATCCCTCTGATCTTCGCATCCCCATGGTCGAGGTACGATGGAGTCGTCCCTGACGCTGCCGTAGTACATCGCTCGCGATCCAGAGCGGGAATTCTCTAGCGCAGCCCCAGCAGCCGCCCAGGAAGTCAGCGCCAAGTTCGGGATAAGAGAGGAGAGCATCGGGGAAGCTGCTCTGCGAGGTTTTGGTGCTTCAAGGCTTTCCTGCGGGCCAGCCACCATACCCTCTGGCGCGCGACCGGTGGGGGGCGGTGATGTCAAGGAGCCCGAAACAGTCTGGCTCGCAGCGATGCTGAAATTCCGCACCGTCCTGCTAAGGGTCTGCAATACCGACCCGCGATTGCTGGGCTCAGTAGATGCACTATGTTCGGCTTGGTTCATGTACGTCGAGCGGATAGACGAGTCTGAGAGGCCACGCCGGCGCAGAGTGCGTTCTGGGAGGGGACCAGGGGTGTCGTTTGCTTCGTCGTGATTTAGATTAGCCTCCCCATCTATGACAGTATCCACCTCGCGTGACAGTTGTGAATTACCCTGCTTACGCGGAGGGGGTCTGGCAACTGCTGCGACGCTACTCTGTGACGGCTCAACCGACTTAAAGTGTGTAGAACGGATACGGCGAGGAGTGCGGGGAAGAACTACCCATTGGTCTGCAACATCATCCGGGTGGGGAGCACCCGCAAAGATGCCCATGACGTTGCGTGCATTTGAACCCGCTGACGTAGGTGCACGGGGAATAGTATTAACACGGAACGGTGGACCAGAATCATCCGTGGGATGAGCGGAGAATGTGCTTGTGATCGGTTTGCCAACACTTGCTCCCGAGAATTCGACATTAACTGTCGTAGTTGATGCAGCGAGTGCAGGTGCCAACTTTGGCACAGGACGCGGTTCACGAATGATTTCGCGACCCCGACTCACAGATCTAGGGTGGGTGCGGGGAGAAGGGTGAGTGTCCGCCTCAGTTAATGATGAACCGAACAGCTTCGAGAATGGCGCCATCCAACCGGAATCTGGTCCAGACGCCTTCCTCTCCATTGCCTCTGCCTTCGCGGGGTCCAGTGCCATCTCACTGAGCTTCTGAGCAATAGAAGGCTCTATAATGACATCATTCAGTGTGACACGCAGCTGACCTAGTTCCTCAAACACGTCCTTGAAGAACTTGAACAGCCCACGTAGATCCCTCCGGGTGCAAAGGACAGAGGCTTTCTCATCCTCCAGCAGCAGGCGGTATTGTGCACGTAGCTGGGCGATCTCCGATAGGATGTTACTTACTGTCGTGCGCGATAGGTGTTTGACGTACGAACCACGCAAATGCTGGCGTTTCAACCGGTTAGTCAGCGTAAGTGCATCTGCTTGCGACATGCGCAACAAAAGTGACATCACGCGCTCCAGGAGGGCAGAAAGGGGCGTCGGTTGACCGTCAAACATAGAAGAAGAATCTGAACGGCCATCATGAGAAGAGGATGATGCATGCTCGTTGACAGACGGTGTCAGGTATGCAATTGGGTGCAATCCTGGCCAGCGATCTGTCTGTGTGGCATTGGAATGATCGAGACCGTGCTCGTCCACATCGGAGCTGAAGTGAGAAGGTGGGTACTGAGATTGTTGATAACTGATACTAGTATACTTCGTTTCTGAGGGAACCATTGACTCTGTCGGGGAAAGCGGACGTTGGCTGGTCTCTGGAGTAAGCGGCTCCTTGTGAACGACGTGAGAACCAGATCTGCGCTTAGGCAGGGAGATACACTCACGAAAGTACGAGTCCTTGATTCTGTGCTCGATGGACGCTTGGCAGAGTTCAACAGCTGAATCATATGTAAACGAACAGGAAATGAATCACGTGTGTATGCTCATACCGAATCTCGGATAAACGATGATGGGCCACTTCCCATCCGCGAATGCCTCGAAGGCGTATCCACTGTTTCCAAGACATAAGTTGCCGCGCAATGGTTCCGTGGTAAAACACGAACCTCGTATTGGAGGTGCAGAGACGATGCGTTCTTCCATTTGTGATTGTATAGCTTGAAGGTCTTCTCTAGACTCGGTGAGAAGCGTATGGAGCTCCTCATTGTCGGCCTTGAGGATCTCATTATCAGATACTAATGACTCCAGCACTTCCATAATCTCCGAGTCCTCAGGTACAGTCGAAATAGAGTGCTGAATTGTACATTAGCGATGTACCACTTAGCGTTTTGCATGACCCTCACCGTGCGATGAAGGCCTTTCAAGCGAGAGCGGACATCCTGTAGTAAGGATTCTGACGATTCCAGTCGCTGCAATCGTCGAAGCTCGAGATCAGCTTGTAGGCGACGGACTTCAGCTTGTAGCTTATCTGAACCAAGGGCAAACCGTCAAAAATGAATGATTTTGAAATAGTGAAGCATTCCCACCAGTACGATGTTTCAGAGTTGCAATTCGTGCTTCTGCAGATTTTGCCCTCTGTGTTTCACTGTCTCGTTCTTGCCGCAGGTCGTCATTCTCTTGAAGAGCAGTAGTTAGTCGAGAATCAATCCCAACCGTACGTGCTTGATGTGCGGTAAGGCGCGTCACCGACGCTCGAGCCTCTTCCAAATCCTGAAGTACAGTCTTGTGTGATGCTTCAGCTACTTCGACGTTCAATAATGCCTGTGTCAGTCGCTGGAATCGATAGGGTCAACATCACGCATGTTCCAAAGAAGACTCTAACCTTTTCCAGGATGGCATTGTCTTTGATCAGCTCAGCCTCGCGCGAACTGACTTCGCCATGCACGTCTGAGTCGAGTTGGAGATCCTCCGGAACATGGCATGACGCATGCTCATCAGACTAATGCAAAATGAACGTCGGAGGCATGTTGCAGGCAGGGTTCCGCGTACCTCGTGTTGACGGACATACGCCTCGTGCCGCTGCAGTAGGGCAGAACCAACCTCTGCATGCATGTTTACTAATCGCTCACAGAGACCAGGCAGGTACATACATACCTGCACTGAGATGCAACCGCTTCTCGAGCTTCTCCTTCAAGTCAAGCCAATTCCTCGTCGCTTTACACTCGACACTTCCGCAACAGCAACATATGACTTGCTGGGACTCCAAGGAAGGTACTTGAGAAAAGTTCACGAGAGCTAGAGTTAGGTCGTCGATATTGCTACTGGCATCGTAAAGGCTGCTTGCGTCGACTGTATCTGGAGTAGCTGGACAGTTGTCCGAGGCGGACTCGTGGTGCATATTGAGTTCAGTCGGCTAAACGTTGGAATAAAGAATGAGGTCGTGAAGAGTCAAGGCAACAGTACTAATGTATATATACTACTAACAATCGGTTATGAACAAGGTGCTTAGAATGGAAAGCTCAGCCGCAACCCGCATACGGGGCCTTTTCACCTCAAGTTTCCTCCTTGGGCGTAAGCGCGTACAAGCGGAAATGTAGAGTCAGGACTGTGCTACAAGATCCCGCCAACAAGCCAAAAAATAATAATATAAAGTCGTATATGTATGGCATTAGCAGAACTAGTGCTATTCCCGATAGATCGCGTATAAAGTAAGTGCGTAAGAAATGCAAATTAGAAGTACAAGATTCTACATGATGCCTGTGGGGAAACCAACATGCTGAAAGCCTAATCCAAGCCGACGATTTTGTGTACCAAGTCAGATATCCAAGCAGCAATCTTCGACCAATGACTTCGATTGGGGGCTAAAAACTGGAAGCTCGTCGTGAGGCCATCCATACCCAGCTCCTCCAACCTGTGCTTCAGGTTTTCTGCAGGACTGACTTCTTCCACAGTGCTTAGCGTGGACATAGATGCTGCGCGAATGCCTCCAAGGCGCAGGGGGTCCTGTGCATTGCGGAAGATGCTAGACACAGCTTTAATGATTGCAGCGTTCGAAGAATTTGCGAAGGAGTCTTTTATCCTGTCCTGCAGGGTGTCGTAGCTACAAATAACCGTTAACGTGGAAAAATTGATTATAAGAACCAGACTCACATCATTAAAACCGACTCGAGGTGTACAGCCCCGATGTCTGCCAGCAAATTATACAGGATTTCGGTCTCTGCGTCGTCGCCTTGTGCAGTGGTCAGCATCGTGCACGCAAACGAAATAGTGAGAAGTGCCGATGTGCTGTCTGTTAATGGCAGCAACCCAATTGAAACACGAGGCACGAAGTTATCTTGACTGGACCTAGGTGGCGGCAAAAACTCCTCTCCTTTACATTCTTGTAGGAGTTGCACGTAAGACTCGTGTGTCGTGGAGAAAGGGAGCAGGGCGACGAAGAAGCCAAGCGCATCTGGAGACAGACCTGAAGTGGACCCTTCTGCAAGTTGGCTCTCGCACCGCGCGGTGGCTGACAGCAAACTCCGCAGAACAAGCTCAGCAGATGATTTAAGGTGATTATGGCGAACCCCTTTGAAGATAATGGCAGCGAGTGTGAAGGAGAAACTGGAGTCGAAGGAGAGGCGAAGTAAATGGTCAAGTTGACAGACAGTATCTTCCAGTGGAACACGGCCATCAAGTAGTACGTTGGGGATTGAACTACCCTCAAAAGCACCATGCATCTCCAGTGTCTCGACTGTGGCGCGCATGAGCTCAGCGGCATCTGCATAAAACGCAGTGTAGCTAGATTGCAGCAGAGCTACAGCCAACCAGAAAAGCTGGCAAAGATATCGGGAACCTTCTGTTAAGGAAGGAACCACTTTGCAGATACACCGCAACATGCAAACCACTGCCATGGTATCGACTTCTGTGGACTGTCCCAACGCAGTCTTGAATGCCACTAACATCTGATAAACGAGATCGTCGTCAACATCAGAAGTTGCCAGGGTACCGAGGACGAGGAATGCGCGTGACTGAATAGCCGCTGGTAATTGGAATGCAGTTGAGGTCGCCAGACTCATCCACCGTGCGCGCCAGACATTGAGCAAGCCTAGCACATTATAATTATGAGAGAGCCGCAGCACCGAACATGAGAAACTCACCGCTTGATCCGGACGTCACCTCCATCACTCGAACAAGTAGACGAGCCAAGGCTTCTTGAGAGTCAATTACTGCCTTATCGTTCGGAGGGTCGTAGTTGCAATATTCGGTAGTGAACGATTGACGGGTAAGACCAAAAAGCTGGAGGTTTTCCACTTTGATGAGGTCGTCAATGAGAAGACGTAAATCGGGTCCGCTGGGATCCTCAGCTCGTGCAAGGTATACAGACTGAAGGAAGTTCATAATCACACCGTACACTGACTTACGGATCAAGGTCTGTCCAGTGCCTGCGATGAGTGTAACAATATGAAAGATGTCGGGGATGTATAGCTGATCATATGCTGCTTGTTTTGAGTGGTTGCTGGCTACTAGCGCGAAACGAGCGAGGGTAGCGATCTCGTTCCAGTGGACATTCTCCGGCAGTGTCTTAGAAGGTTTAAGGGAAGTCTTTCCAAGAACTTTTCGCAACTTGGAAAATATTCTTCCCCTAACCTGTATAGACGATAAGGCAGAAGCAGTCCTTACGATGGTCTCACATCTTCGGGACCCAATGCCACCATCGCACGCCGCACGAATGAGCTCTTCGAGAACTATATAGACCAGTGTGCAGTCCAAACGGCCGATTTCGACCCAGATATATTTGTGCACCATAGAATTTATCTGTAATCATGTCAGCACCTCAGGGAGATATTCCGGGAAGTCCTAAACTTGCCTCCAAGTCTGAAATCGTGAGGTCAATCAATGAACGGATGCAGTCTCGCAACCTCGCTCCAGAATGCTCATACAACGAGTGGGTCGGATTACAGAATAGCTGGAGGTTCTTCACCCAAGGACTCATATACTGCAAGGAGGTGATACGTTGAGCGACACTGGCCTTGTCCATGCCAGCAGATACGACGGAAATGAAGTCGAGAGTGAGTTTCGGTGCAAAAGTGGCTAGGCGGTCGCTCAGTCCAACGACGAATGTAGATATGTCCCCAGGTATAATTCCCGCTATGTCAAATAAGAACCATTGGAACAAGTCATCTAAGGAGTCACTGACCTTTGGACGCAATGATGGGGTTCTTATCATAGTCTAGATATGAACAGAGAGCCCCCAGAAGGTCATAGGCGGCTGAACGAAGTCCTTCATCTTCTGAATCGATGCTCAGCATGCCTACATGGAGTAGTGTTGCTGAGATATTGGAGAACCTCGGGAACCTGTCCATGCGGAGATCACGAATGTCCCTCAGTTGGCTTTTAGCGGTACGGATGGACTGAGATGTTACGAGTCAGTTTAAAGGAACACTCCTAGTAATTACCATGGTTTCACCTTGACGATGTTATCACGCTGTGGTGAAGAGAAATAGGATGTTACACCCTGCTTGCTTCTGCGGATGATGAACTCGTAGGGATCGAGGCCCGTGGATACGTTGTAGGCGTCACTAACATCGGCAAGAGAAATGATCTCTGTCGATTTGCAGGTCAAGGACGGAGAGATGACAGCTGCCCGTATCTATGATGAAAAATTTCAGACGTTGCCTCCTATGGTTGGGGAACTCCATACCGAAGTAACCCGGACATGAGTCTTTGCAACTTCCATAGTCACTGGCATACGCATATCATGGGCTTGACGCATCGTAACTTCCGTATAATCAGTACTATCCTCCTGCTCCAGAGAGGCTGATAAAAAGACGTGAAAAACGATCCTCTATGCAGGATAGAGTGCACATACTTGGATATTGAAGTGCCGTAAGGCTCTCCCGTGGGATATATTGCAAGAGTTCAGCTACTGACGAACAAGCCGTCACCCCAGAAAGCATGGTTCCTAGACACAAAGGTTTATCAGTCTATCAGAGAAAAGTAAAATTGCCTTTACCTGACGAAATATTGTATATACGTCTCAGATATTTCTGAGTGAGTGAATTGGGGTTGAGGATATATGACGTCTTAAAACGACGTCGGATATCAATTGGAATGAGTTGAGAGCAGGTGGTGAGCCATTGGGCTGGTATCTCTGATGTCGAAGTGAACGAGGTACAATCCAAGACAATCTCAAATTTCCGGTTTTCGAAAGCAGGCGAAAGCAATGTCTATCATAAAGACAATTTTAGTACGTCCGATCGAGTCGTCAAAGTTGCGCACCTTAAGGCTGTGGTACATCAACAACTCTATGTCCAGAGCTTCGACATCAATGAGACATACTCGCAGAACGAACACCGCAGGCAATTCCTATGCTCACGTGTCAGCAATTTCGAAAAGAATCAATGCATATTACTTACGGAGGGAATCTCCGCAGGCACAAAAATGTTCTGGACAGATTCAATGCTGCGGTGAGCACAGCGATTCATCAGGTCACTAAACTCTCGGTGCTCAGAGCTAGGGAGCTGTGAGAAACGAGGAACCTCAGGAACTTCTTGCAGCTCAACAAGTAGATTGCAAAGGTGGTCCCAAGCACGTTTTGCATTAGCAGTTGATGCATCCTCCTCTCCCGCGGCATTTAGTTTGGCATAACTGAGCAATTCTTTTCCAATCTTGTCGGCATGCTTGTCCAAAAAGCGGTGAAGAACGATGGTGTCAGTGTCATCTGCTGTTGTGCCCAACCACTCGGTAGTTTCTTCGTCGATGGCGGTAACGGAGAATTTCTACGAATGGTAAGACAAATGAGATAAGCAGTGAATTGACGGACTAACATTGACTTCGCTCAAATAACGCGTGACGTTCGTGATATTAGCTTTCAAAAACTCGTTCAAGCAAACCATATGAGCCTCCTTTCCAAAGAAGATGTTGTTTGCCAGGTTCTGCATGACCTTTGCTATGACCATCAAACCCCGACGGATGACACCACCGTCATCTCTGGGGACCTCGACATCAACAAGCTCGGGGGCAACAATGGCCGGAGAAATGAAGCTGTACAAAATTTAGAACAGTTTGGTGGAATAAAATCTATGCACTGACCGAAGAAATATGAAAGCGCCAAGAGCAGCAAACTTCGATTCTGGCCAGACTTGATAGCTAAAACTTTATCAGCCCTCTTCACGCTTTAAGAAGGTAATGCTACCTACACTGATTTCGCAAGGTGAGCACAGACTTCTCGGAACATGCTAAAAGAGAGGTGAGGCAAGAAAGGCGACCGCATTGTTGGGTCATGACGCACGGTGGTAGGGTAGGGACCGATGAACTGATGATATCTAGGAAAGACGAAGCAACCAACTCCACATTCTTCTGGTTCTGTTCGAGTTTTTCTAGACCAGCCTTGGCAGGATCTAGATCGTATGCATGGCCAGGAGGCATGGACGTCATAGTCTTGATGAGGGGAACGATCAGACCCCGCAGATAGTTATACCCGTGTATCCGTGCAAAGGCAGAGAGGAACCTTGTGCAAGTCGAATTCCCTCGGAAAAGATCCGCATCATTAGCTGTTTAACTGCGTGAGTCGTTAGTTTTGAAGCGATGGAGATGAATTTACTAGTGTGAGCGATTTCGCGATCGATCATGGTTTTCAGCAAAGCGATCAGGGAAGCTCTCGTGTCGAAGATGTTCATGAGCACAGAAATCATCATATCGACCTCGCTGGCAGGACAACACTCGCAGATTACCATCGCAAGTACCATCTATCAAGTCTGTCAATGCTAATCGTCGTACTAGAAAAGTGGCGCTTACGTCCGATCCTTTGACAAGCTACATGAGAGTTAACTTTGTTCGAGAGGTAAAGCAATGTGAACGCACCTCCCGCAATTGATTTCGCCGCGCTTGCAATTCAGGATTTCCTTGGGCCTCAAACTTGGTACCCTGTCCCAGCACTCGAGCAAAAACGTGAACAAAAATAGTCCGCTTTTTGATGTCGCTATCGTAGGCAGATGCAATGCAATGTTTGACAGCGTTCTCAGAGTTTGAGATTACCAGGTGAGACAGCCCCGTAATAACCAAATCACGAACATCGGCTTCCTTCTGAGAAATTTGCATTCTCTGAAAGAAATATCAGCCGCTGATAAAAGCATCTAAAATATCGTTGAACTAACCTTCTGCAGAGAAGGGACATCTGAATTACTATCGGATGTCTTTGATTTCCTCAGTATCGCTTCAAGACTAGTAGGGTAAATCTGTGCTTACTAAGGATTCAGGGCGGCAAATGTCCAGAGCTCTCAGCAGGACATGAGAGTATCGAATGAACAAGCGTGAAACCGCATGCCCAGAATCATCGCCATCATTGCCACCGTTGTCAATTGGCTGAAGCTTCAAGCGTTCCAGGAGCTTGACGACAGTGCGAAGAGACGCCGCGTTCAGCTCATATTGGAATTGAATTCCTTCAGAGTCGTTATTCTGGGATATCTGAGAGACCACCCTCAATCCAGAACTGGATGAACATACCACTAATGGATCCTGGAACCAATTCATCACGATATCGACGATACGATTGCGCGATAGATCGTCCTTACGCAGAGTCAAAGTATCAGTGCGTTCGCAGATGCTGTCACAGAGGGCGCAAAACTTGACCCGTATCCGATACGAAACTGGATCGCTGAACCGGGAAATAAATCGAACAAGAAGATGCAAGATTGACCCGAGATCAATGCTTAGAGCTTCATCAGGCGGCATTTGTGCGTTCTCAACGAGCGACTTCAAAACCGAGATCAACTGGAGCAAGTCGTTCAATTTGCATGATATTTGATGGTGGAAGGTCCATACCTGATCCAAAAACAGGCCGTATTCATCCTTGAACTCTGACCCTGCTCCATCTGTAATGTTTCGCGTTATCCTGGTGTTCTCTTCGTCAGAGTTGCAAGAGTCTTTGCACAGATGATGCACCCACTCGTCAAGATGTTTGAACAGCTTTGAAAAGAGACGAGGGCTAAGTTCTAACCCGAGAGCTTCTCGCGCAACTTCTCGAACACGGACAACGTCATCAATAAGAGCCCCTGTGAGGAACTCGACAAATATAGTGACAAGATCTGCTGGATCCCTCAGGACACGCATTTCATCAAGTAAAAATTCCGGTGGGATCGCAGCAGCTAGTGCAGCAGGTTCGTGTCTTTCCTGCACGGTGACACCACCAAATGCGGCTAGGAACAAAGTAAGGTTTCTCCATTGTATAAACTTGTCCTATTTGAAATATTAATACCATTGCGACAAAAGACGACTAAGTGGATGAAGTACCTCGAGAGACATGAGCTGCTCTTGCTTGCTCAGATGAGCGTCATCAAAGGCCGCTGCTTGGGCCAGTGGATTCTGCACAATGAACTCTGAGAGTGCACTCCATCTATAAAAGCACTCTTCCCAAACAGCGAGATTTATAGGCGAGGAGTTGGCAATCAAGCGCAAGAGCTTTCTTACACGTTTCTGCTCTCGCACACGACCTGCAACAAAACTTGTACTGAGAAAAAACAAGAAGAGGAAAAGTGCTCACCAACGATGACAACCCTGGGGTCACCAAGTTGTTCGTATATCGGGTTTCGTTTTGAGCGTTCTTCCTCAGTCAGGCCGTGGTTAACAGGAGCTCCAGGATGTCGCTCGGCTTGTGCTATGAGACGAAGACCTTGGGCAGCAAGCTGCGAGACATCACTGCTTACTGACGTGAGGGACACCAAGAAAGCAATCTCAGTCATGGCGAAAGCTGGCACACGGTCTTCGCAGAATTGTACGCCATGAGCATGATTTCCCTGTACCAGAACGTCGTATGGGTGGCTGAAGTCGAGGAAATGTGACGACTAACCTCGCTCTTCCTGTGGTAGGTCTCGATGAGCTGGTGAGCGACGTTTATCCACAGTCTCTGGCTGTCAGGGTCGAGCCTACTCAATAGCAACCTCTTTGAGGTACAAACCAACGATATCGGGCTGCAGATATAGGTCA
>Ga0153978_1000130_pt1 | contig 16728 bp, 17 predicted proteins | sample TSGA062MetaG_FD_104749 | JGI IMG/M metagenome (GOLD analysis project Ga0153978, IMG submission 104749) | Attine ant fungus gardens microbial communities from Georgia, USA - TSGA062 MetaG | ecosystem: Host-associated > Fungi > Mycelium > Unclassified | place: USA: Georgia, Yuchi Wildlife...
GTTTTCCTCCGATCTGACTATCGTCGATTTCGTTCTTATGGTTCTTGTGGATTACACAATGCGCCAGACGCTGTTGATGGGTAATGAAAATGGCAGAAGGTAGTTGCTGGTAACCATACTGCTCGAGCGACCCCACTTGTCAACCCCTTCTATAGCTAGTTCCTTGAACTAGCTCGCAGGATCACTCCCTAGAACTAAACTGCGTAAAAGTACTATTTCATACTACCACAGACATAACAACCATACATATCTAATTATCCGACCCATGCATAAAGGTCATATCTCTGATTGTGCGACAACTTATGGTGATAGCAATGTATGTTTAAGAAAAACCAATTGCATCCTCAGATCGCAACCTATAGTATGACAAGCGTCGACCTAAGCAGAGATCCCGAGACTGGACAGTTCCTTGCGGATCTCAGCCTCTCCCTCTATTTTCTTAAGTTGTGTTGCTTCCAGCCGATCCCCGCGACTCGCCTTCTCTTTGAGCTCTTCGATAGCCTTCAGCTATGATCAAGGCAAACGACCCATTAGCACGATGCAATACAACGATAAAAAAAAGAACATAGAACACTAACCTTCTTATTAAGATTCCGAACCTTCTTCGCGACAGGGTCCAATGACTCTGCGCCAGGAGTGGGCGGAACAGAACCGTGCCCGGGTGTCTGCGTCCCATTCACCTGTATATCAATCGACGGTCGCACAGATGCCTCCCCTCCAGCGCCAGTAGGTGTCGCAGCCCCCGAACCCGCCTCCCCGGATGCCTTCTCGCGCCTCTGCCCCTTTGCTTTCCGTTTCTCGCCGCCACCCCCAGACGCAGGTGTCTTGGGCGGGGCACCAGGAACATTTCGCTGTCTCCCATTTCCGTTCTGGTTCCCATTACTGTTTCCATTGGGTGGTGTAGATGTCCCGTTCGTATAACCCACACTACCAGGAGGATTCGGTGAACGATTGTTACCCCGCCGTGGGGGAGTTGCACTGCCGCTGCCGATTGGCATACGAGGAGTACCACCCTCATCCTCGCGCTTGAATATTGCAGGCGTTGCAAGGCCACGTGCGCCGGGAGGCCTGTATGCCCCAGCGGGTTTGGCTGCAATGGGTTTAGCGGTCAGAGCGGCGGCCAGTACACTGACTGCAGGCTGGGGCGCGACAGGGATAACCTGGCCAAATGCGGGTGCTTGATCAAGTGGCGTGGGTCTCCACGAGGCCTGGTATAGTTCCTCTACCATCTGGACGTGCATAAGGCCACCGGTACAATGCCAAACTTTAATACCGTTATCCACGCGAAGACGAGGAGACAGGGTAGCCGTCAATAGAAACGTGCCGCAGGGTGACCATTCACAGAATGAGGTGTTTGGAGCGTCGATGGTGCAGACCTTCTTCAGAGTTTTTCTGTCGAAAATATCGATTTTTCCAGCCAGGTTACCGAAGCCAGCAAGTGCGATGAGGCGGCTTTGTGGATTGAAAGAGATGTAGTTATGGGGAGAACATCCAAAATCGTGGAGCGTTCGTTCGCGTTGATCAAAAAGTTTAGTTTTTGCAGGCATGACTATGAGGACAGCTAGCAGTTAGTGTAGCTCTCAATGATCGAAGAAAGCAACTAACATCCATAGACGACGCCAAACTCTTTCGAGTTAGGACTCCATGAGAAGTCATGGATCGGTCCCTCCTTGTCAAGGGTGACGCGGCAGTCGAAGTTACCTGCCGCACTGAGGAGGTACATACTAGTCTCGCCATAGTAGCTCTTATTTGAGTTGTCGACCTCCGTTTGTGTCAGGAGAAGGACTTGCGTGCCTAGATCGTTCCACTTGATCTGGGCACGATCAGCCTTGTAAAATGTTTTAGAGCATGTGGGTGCACTGGAGAGCGTCGACAGCCCATAAATCTTGACACTTGCAGGGGCACCCTGAGGAGAGCAAAGTGAGGAAAATAGGTCTTAGAGGAAGATGAATGGATGAATACCTTCTTCTCGGCAACAAAGACTGCAATGGACGGGTTCAGCCCAGGACTGAGTGAGACCATAGATGCGCCTTCAACGCGTAGCTTATCAACAATACCCTTCCCCCAATCAGCTGGACGGTAGACCTGAATCTCCTGAGCAACAAGACGGATGGCATGTGATTCAGACATGGTGTACTGAAGGTCCCAGTTCTCCTGCGATTTTTGTGAAAAGGAGATGAGCTCCTCGCCGGTGGAGGCAGAGAATACGCGAAGATTCTTGTGCTGGGCACCATCTTCCAGCTTCACTGTGAAGGAGCGTGTGAAATAGTATTTTAATCGATGATCAGTAGATGTGGTAGACACGAGGCATACCTGGCCGCTCCCATGTCGAGAGGTATGTTCCGCGCGGGGAGAACTTGAGTTCGACGATGTTCGGAACGCTCAGCTCTTGGAGTAGCCGTGCACCTTCGGCGAGAAAGATTCGCACACTGTAGTGAAGTCAGGCAAGTTGATCACGCGATCACGAGGTAACACGCACATGGATGGTAGAGTGTATGCGAAGAGGCGTCCATCGGGACTGTAGTGGTATGCTCGAGCTGGGACATCGGGGGCTGAGAAACCCTCCACTGGCAGATATGTGGGTGTACCGCCGACTAGGCCCATGCTCTTCTGCGCGCGGACTGGGTGGTGGTTGCATACGTCAGATCAAAGACAGCAAGGTTTGACTATTTTACATACAAGCATATTGCTGGGAGAGCTGGGATGCCATTTTTTGTGCTGAGAAGACGGAGGGGGGAAGAGGACGAAGCAAGTGAATGCTTCACAAAGGAGATTGTCGGTGTGGAAGGAAAAGGTAAAGGTATAAGCCACTCATGGCACAGCGGCCTCACTCAAACTAGATCCACTTTAGGGCAAGCAGCCTAAAACTTGATCTCGGTTACAAATATAGTCTGTGATGTAATAAAGACTGCATGCAAGCTCGGGGCACATGGTGTATTTGTCGCAGGTATAACGAAAAGCGAAGCCGATATGAATGTACGAAATTCCAGTCGAACAGTACATCCCCAGATGCAACTAATACCACAATAAATAACCCATATCAATACAATGTCCCATCAATAATAAGACGGTTTTCTTGAACGAAGACTGGTTGAATGCCCAGCACAACCTGCACTGAGGAAGGATGATTATGGGTACAGTGTTGATTGAATGGTTGTCGAAAGTGGTTAACACATGATTCACTGATTTTGAAACATGGATAAGCTCAAGTACGGAGAGGAAAGGACAAAACCTACGAGGCGTGATCCTCATCATGCGATGACGCAGTAGCAGCAGTTGTTATTCTGGTACTCCTCGTCAACTGGTACTTGCACCTGGGTCTCTTCAGATGCGACGGGTGCAGGGAAAGTAGCAAGAGTGAAGAATGAATCCATGGCAACAAAGAGTAAATCGAAGATGAATGTGCTTGGAACTGAGGAGGCTTTGAGGACTTTAATGTAGGAATATCTTTGAGCTTGAGCATATTTATTCGTTTCCAAAGACATCAACACGGACATTACATGAGAATCCGAAACCTGGGTGAATGTCCGCGTTATTGTCTGTCACTGGACAGGCACTAACACGGACCAGCCTGGCGACGTGGGGAATGGGTCAACGCGCCTCGCATGCAAGACAAAAAGAACGGACATATTATGTAAGCAATAAGTTTGCCACGGCCAGGCAATTTGTATTCTGTAATTGTCATGGTTAGCTTCGCTGACCACTCGCCGATCCAAAAGAATGCAAGAGAGCTACATCGAAACCAAATTGAGATTTGGACCCGATGGCATGAAATTGCGAGGAACAACAGAGAAGCCATCCCATGAACCATGAAGTGCGCTGGACCTTCTCAAGCTTTTGTCTTCCGTTGCCTAGATGCTGAAGTGAAGAACGGCGTAATTGTTTCGGAGCAAAGTCGGCGGGAATTATTCCCGAATCGGGCAGACATTATTTCATTTCTCACCTTCAAAGTCCTTGCCAGTGAATAGATAGGCAGGGCAATCCCACTGATTCCCACATAGAATAGAGGACATGCTCGATGTGTCGTCTAAAAGAAACCTACAATGGGTTAATTTATGGAAACAATAACGGCAGCCGGCGGGAGGAGTAAAACTAGAGTCTTCACAATAAGTCGACGCACTGTGCACCTCTCTCCTACCAGCTCTGATCCGTCCATCGGTATAAAAATAAGTTGACTGGTTATTGTTAACATTCGACGTACCTTACGCCTGAGAATCTTGCGGACGTTCCTGTCCGCACGGCTCGTCATTGGCGACCCGCGCCCTTAGTCATGACGGACCTTTCGCTCAACATGATAATGATATTAACAATAACAGCAGCGATACAATTGTTCGTTGAGAGATCAAACCTTTCCGTGGTGCTATTTGAACTTTCTGCGGGTCAAGAGCTTACTACCCGAGTGAGAAGGCCATTATTTCCCCTCGGATTTAAGAACTGGACGCAATTCGCAGTCGTGAATGAACTGTTAAATACGCCGAATCCTGGCGCTCGGCGCAATCGTACGAATCGTCTGTAATCGTAGGGGTATTCAGCACTTCAGGCTCCAACCATAAGAATTCTGGTATGTACGCTCTAGTGGTCAGGATGCAAAATATTGAGTAGCAGAGATTTATCACAGACCTATCGTTTCAAAAAGAAAAGGGGAAAAAAGGCTATAACATGCACGGTACCAGGTACATAGCTGAGGAACATTTTTAGCTATTCAGACTCCCTGTGGAAGAAGGGAAATCGCATAAAGATCTGCCTTCGGGGAGACTGGGTGAGACACTAACTTGGACGTACTGCGCAGGAATTCGAAAGTTCATGGCACCAACAGGATGAGCGCTTGTTTACATCTGTTTACATGCAGCGACCCCCAACTTAAATCCTTCCACAGAGTCATGACAGCTCAATTTTGGTTTACGAGTTCAACGATACATTGTTAAAGTTCGAACCTAGAAGTCAGCCTTTTCACTCGCCACACCATAACGACATACCAACGAACGTAGATCAATTCCATGACGCGCTATCGTTTGCCTACTATTGCTTCGCGAAGAATCTCACTAATGTGTAGATATTCCCAGTGATGCATGGATCCTGGTTGACGAATGCTAGGATGACGTGTCTACAATTGCCAAAAGAAAGGTATTATATTTATTTCGTGTGGCCCGTTGACAGCAGCATGATTGATGGATAATAAATGATGGTAAGACATCAGAGGCAGAACCCTGCGTGTAGAGTGTTGACACCAGCGCTGACACGGATACGCAAGTGGGCGAGTACTAGGGCCATTTCGTGCGCTAGCAGGGTGTGATGCGTTGAAAGGCATCGCAGGAATGGAATGAAGGTCAAAGATGTACGTTAGCTATGTCATCTCAATGGCAAGGAAGTATAGTCCAGGAACGCTGAAAACGTACACCGGCAGGAGTGCAGCGAGTGCGAGTGCGATTGCCATACACAATGTATATCGTCGAGTGCATCCGCCCATCTTGGAACGAAAAGCAAACATGAGTACGATGCAATTGCGATGTTGAAGAGTGTTAGCAACCAAGAATCAAGTGTTATCCGCAATTCGGTTTTGCCAAAGAAGATGGCTCGTTAATCGGCTCCTATTGAATAAAGTCAGTTCGAGACATCGCAACTTGAAGGTTGAGGACGGGTTTGAGCGATTCCAACAATCCATTAAATGACAACCTGCGTAGATAGGGAGAAAGTATAAATACCCAATGGAGACACATCCAGCCTGAAGATGGGAGAAACCAGCTTGGAACTTAAAGTCGGTGAACATTAATTACTTACTACATGAGGTCGGAAGTACCCACACAATGTCTTTGACATGTCCCAGAGAACACCAACTGCGTCTTGCGATATGACGAAGGATGTGCTGATAAATTCAGTGATGCTCGGTGGCAAAACATCAGGTGCAGAAGTAACAGAAACAATGCGCGGCTGAGGTAGGAGTATGTCATTTTTGAGCATGCTTAGACAGAGAAATAAGCGCGTCAGCGCAGTGTGGGACATGTATATGAGCTCCGGGTGATGACTAAGAGCCGAAAACATGCTTCCAATATCCATGATGGGCGAGAATCACGGCCCGTCAATTGAGGCGCTCTGACAGATATTATGAAGTCACGTCAAAATCACACTCCGCTTCAATGCCAAGGGGGGAATCAGAGGCTGACCGATATCACTTGCCATACCTCCCCCAGACTAGGACCCAGACTTTCCCCCGGAGTCTGCGCCAGACTCCGGGCCAGACTGTCCATTTCCCGGACGTCCTCCTCTATCCAGTGTCAGAGCTTGCAAACTCCTGTAAAGCACCACACGACCGCCATTTCGCTTGTTCACGCGTAGACTAAATTCTACGCTTGCCTCGTGCCTCGACTAGCTTGGAAATCTTAAGTTATGAGTCGAGCCGCTGAGCGGGCGGGCTGGAATGGGAGCTGTAAGAATAAACTAGTATCGAATTAGTAAAGTAAAAGTTCTAATAAAATAGCTACTCACATCTCAGTCTATTGGACTGAGATGTCTGCTCGTCATCGTCTGTCTTATATACTACGCTACGCTAACTAACTTTACCAGGTCCGTTGAGTACCTGTGTACGATTACTAATTGTCCATGGTCCGTATTACCAATCGTCTCCGTTCATAGCCGATAGCGTTCGACTACGCTTTGCACGGCCATGTGCGCTCAGATTCCAACAAGAAACTCATCTACGTGTGAACAAGCGAAATGACGCAGAGTCTCTTGCACCCATCCGCCACTCCCTTTCAGGACGTAGCCAAATGCACCAAGCATCATGATCAGTGAAATATCACATTCTAATGCATCTTTTTATTGGGCCCACCGGCCCGACAGAGCTCTCCTTGACGTTCAGGTTCGGACTCTTGTTTCGGGCTGGAAAGGCCTCCCGCTTTCGCCCAACCCACCAAACACATACTGTCCCTTCTCTACGGTCTTTTTCCCACTGACTCTTCCAGAAGCCACACAGCAGTGACACGCATAGAGGGTAGAAACTACGAGGGAAAAGGCTGACAAGTGATGAGATGTCGCAGTATTTCTCCCCTCCCCTTCCTCCCAACCACCATCATCTTGCCGGTGATTATCGAGCTCAAGCTCGAGTCTGGAAATTTAAACCAGAAACGCTAACGCTACTAGTACAGACTATCAAACAGCTCGTACCGAGATACATCAGGAAAATCTCCGATTTCATTTTCTTACTTAATGCCATTATTAAGCAAAATTAAGCCCCTGCTAAGGGAGACCGCGGTAAGAGGACCCTCTCTTTTGTAAGGCCAGTCGACCTCTTAATTTCTTCTTAATCATCAGTACCAAGTTTAACATTTGCAGTACATGGTTGGAGTGAGAGCAAAGTGAGGTGCTATACTAATACTAGGTGAAAAGGCCGAAGATATTTATTTTTCTTCTTTCTAAAAATGCGCGCTACTGTCATCATATTTGCAAACAGCTGTAAGATTAAGTACAATTGTACGACATTCAAGTCATGCGCGTCGTAATCGTTATTACTCCGCGTCACATCTACACCGTGACACCACCCCACACCAAATAACACACTTGAAGAGAAGGCTATCATCTATCCTGCAACTCGATTCTTTTGTTTAAGGCCCTCTAATATTTCTGCGATGTCGACAATCGTTGGACGATCTTCTGGTTGTCTAGATAAGCAACATGATGAGAGCTGTTTACAGTCATCATCCATATTTATCAGGACTCCTTGGAAGGGCTCCCATCCACGAAGTATAGCGGGAATGACTTGCGTCGCAATTTTAATCCGCGAATAGGGCTCTATTCCTGAAAGGATCTTGGACCATAATGAGAAACCAAGCTGTCTGGGGTTATCATAATATGACGCACCTGCAGCATCACACAGCCAAACGAGTAAATATCTCCTTGCTTGGTTGGCTTCAGTGGTGATTCGGGGTCATCCGAGAAGTCTAAGAATTCCGGAGACATCCAGCGGGTGTTCCCCGTTTGCACAGAGCCGAATGTAAGATTTCCCGCCTCAGCTGCAATGAGGGAAAGGCCGAAGTCTGCAAGGCGAACATTCCCAGAGCCATCGAGCAAAATATTGGTCTGCCAACGATTCATTGGGTTCAGTAACGTACTACATTTGAATAAGACTTACATACCCCTGTCAAATCACCATGCACAACATCCTTTTCGTGCACTAGCAAGTGTTTTAAGTATGTATACCACCGCTACGTAGCAATGAGACGCACGATAACCGAGGCCATCTGCCACCTGATAAATCTGAAATCGGGGCTAAGTTTATGTCAGTCGATAATGATACACTTACAAGGTCTAACTTTCGATGGTCCGTCAATTTGGAGAACTCTTTCGTCAGGTAGTTACTTAATGATCCATTTTCCATCCACAGAGAGACTAGTGCAGGAAGTTTCCCGAAGCCGTCGGTGATACCTTCGAAAGCGAGGACGTGGTTGTGTCGTAAAGTGATCCAAACATAAGCCTCGCGGCGAATCCTCTGTCAGTAGTGCAAATACTATGTCAGCCAGCGCGAATACGAAGCTTCACAATTCTAACTTTGCCTGTTTTGAGTAATTCTTGTTCATTTAATTGGCCGGGTCTGATGGATTTGACAGCAACCTAAACCATCATTATAAATACTTTTTACCCATTTACAATGTTACCTTGAGGTTCCCCCCTTCTGTAGACCTAGTACATTTCCAGATGTCACCAAGTCCTCCTGAGCTATGAACATATTGTTCAAGTTTTGTGATGGTCGCCGAGGGAATAACAGGTGGAGCGATTTTGAAGTGAATTGGGTTAATCACCTGGGGAAATTAATGTCATCATTGGTGGCAAATGCATGATCATGTCTTCGACGACTTACATTGGGCTCAAGGGAGTCACTCATAATGATTCAGTGTTCAGTGCAAAGGGTGTTACAATAGAAGGAGTCGTGATGAAACGAGATAATATATATGTTGGAATATTGGGCGTTGTCGGGTGTTGGTGTCTGAGCTAGACACCGGAAAGTATCCGAAACTTGCGTGCAATGAGATTCCATCAAATCTTACAGTTCCCGCATCAATCAATGTGATCTATTAAGACCCGAGCGTCTTTGATAACAAGATAAGTATTGATTCGCCCGATCGAGATCGATATTCTTGATCCCCTAAGACCAGAGGGCATTGTTGTGGGTCCGTATGGGTATAGATTAACTGATATTTTCACGGCTTGGAGGACTGCTAGTTTTGCAATACAGGCGACCAGAAACACTTGGACGCGATAGCGTGGCCGAGATTTTCGGTAATGCCGAGCAATTTCAGTTCCTATGTAGTGACACTGTGAAAGGTAGTTGTTCCGATTGCGAAAATTGGCCGCATTAACCAGTTATGATACCTGTCAATCAAACAGCAGTGTTAGTATAGGGAATTGGGGGCCGCGGACTTTGTGTGAAATACTAGCAGACCCTAAGCGTTTCCCTTATAACGTTAGATATTCGGTGGACGAACGTAGTTAGAAGAACCTCGGGCTATGTAGAAGCTAAGTAACTAACGCCTGGTGGAGTTTCACCCTCCTGAGGACTTATCTGGCAACGAGCGTCAGCGCTCAATGATTTAAATCCACCAATTAGGACAGTTATGACCATGGCATATACTCATACCCGAGTCTGAGCGTTTCACATACAGCCACGCACCAGGTCCCTTCGCATGATGCGGCGCTTAGAAGCCGCGAATTATGGTAGGCATTAAGTCATGAATGCATTGTGTAGTTGCGTGATGCGTCTGATGGAAGGTTATACTTACATACTTACCCAAATTTGGCACTGAACGTTTGAACTTTGTAAACTGCCGGTATTGGGCAACTGCCGGTGGCGATGGCGTTGTTCCTGTGGGGATAACACACACAGCAATATTTTGATAATCGGCGAACGTTGGTCTTCACTCAAGTAGTATGGCATCTCACACGTTATTGCCGTCATCATTAATATCACCGAGGATATTTCCATGTGACGATGATACAGAACGACTAGTAAATTTCACCCATAACTTTCACAAGTTATACTCCTCCAAGTGCTGTGCTGTGCTCATTCTTGCACCTGACAGGTTGTAACTTCTGACTCGTGAGTCGTAGATTATCCAATACTGTTGCCGAAATAACGAAATGCCAACTACTGTCCTGTTTTACTCTGATCTAGGTCTTGGGGATCATGACTAGTGATGGGGATAGCGGACTTCGTAACTGCAATGGAATACAAGGCTGGTTGAATAAGTGGAAACGCTTGCTACTTTTCTTGCTTGGTTCGCCGATAATTGATAATAAGTTGCGTTTGTGTATTGGCGCTCGCTGCTGATATACTGAATGTGCCCGGACGTAGTCTTCCTGACCTCACTGGTCAGATAAGCAAAGAATTGTGCCGATATCCCGTTGCACAAGGAAACTCCGGGGACATATGGAAGTGCACACATCGAGCACATCATTCTCGACTAGCAAGTAGCCTTTTTCGGTAGTCAATTTATGATCACTGCGAACCGTCTTCTTCTTCATTAGGTTGCGGTCAAGTGTTTGAGAGTTGACATTCAGGACGATAGCCTCAAGCAAAGATTCACTCAGGTTTGCAAAGTTTCCTGTGATATATACGCATTCGCTAAAATATCATGACCCAGAGGTTGGAACATGACCTACAACAGTATGCTCAACTGGATCACAGTAACCTGCTGCCCTTCCTTGGAATGACTCGAGGATTCGGTCTACTACCTGCCATAGTTACTCCATGGATGCACAACGGCTCCCTTACTATGTTTCTCGAACACGATTCCCAAGATCTCGCGAACAACACAAAGCTGCAAATTGTAGGTGTCTACGTTCATATTGCATCACGTAACTTAGGCTGTTGCAGCTCAGTGATACCGCTTCAGCTCTTCACTACTGTACGTGATCAATAAAGCTTTCGGGACAGAGCTGACGTTGAATATAGTACACTCCAAGCAAATCATTCACGGTGATCTCACCAGTGTGAGTGCTACCCAGCTTTCTCTCACAGTGTCAGTTGTTGACTCAGTTCAGAACAATATTCTCATCAATGAGAATGGTAGAGCTTTCGTAGCTGATCATGGTATACTCACACTCTGTTCAGAGCTCAGTGGCACATCGTATATTACAAATAACGTGCGATGGGCTGCACCTGAAAACTTCAGAATCTCGGACGATGATAAGCCAGCAAGCCCTATCAAACCGGCATGCGATATTTATTCTTTCGGGTGTATTATGCTGCAGGTTCGTGGCCGGTTTGACATAACTTAATAAGGTGATGATGATTTTCTTGCAGGTGTTCACAGGAAGAGTTCCGTTTTCGGAATGTCGGAGTGACCATCAAGTGGTTGTGCAGATACTCAGAGGGAAATTGCCCGTGCGGCCAGTGACTCCACACATCGAAGACGTTATATGGGATTTCATACAGACCTGTTGGTCTGATGCTGAGCACAGGCCTTTATCTAGCGCAGTTCTAGAATTTATCCGGTGTCAGCAGAAAATATCATAGTCTGGGAAACCATTCGATTCGGTCAGAAGTCTGTTGTTTTATTGAACATTTCTTAATTCCTATTACTTATGCCTATTTTATTGCTCCTGGTGGCTCCAAGGTAGTATGTACAATAGATTTATCTAAGTACCTCGAGTGCGTGATAAGGTGTGCTGGATGACGGTTCTGTACATGCCAGATGTACAGCTAAAGGATATTTGGCAACACCGGTTTAGTGACTAGTTGTAGACGACCACATGTACATACTGTGTGTTCATTTGTCCAGAAAGATAGATTCAGCCACTAAACATACTATGTCAGGATCCGAACTGAACAAATTATTATTAATACTATGACCATGATACGCACTTATCTGACGGATTCAGAACACCTACTATATTGTCACTTTGTGCGTGAAATTTCATTTTTGGTATGCGGCTTGCACTTTGAGTAACTCGCCGAGGAAGTGTTACCGTAACGCACAGCATGAACTGTTCCATGGCATGATGGCATCTAATTCAAACCTTAATTACACCATGCATGGATCACACAAGTTGGTGCCGTGATAATGTCCTGCACTGCTCTGGATCGACCCTCGAGTCTCGACCTCAGACTTGATACTTATATATGTTCCCATCGGACACTGCACACCTGGCGTCCGACTTATCTTTCTCGCTGTGCGATCCACACTTCTAGGTACCCATATCGCGTTCTTATAATGGGTAATTGTTTTTCTCAAAGCTCCGTGGTGAGTTCATGTTCAGCCTCCACATGAATTACATACAACCTTCAACAACCTATATCCTCGACAGGAACCTGCCCAACCCTCGCGGCAGATAGATTTTAAAGAAGAGCCTGCACTTATTCCGGAAAAGGCAATGAAAAAGCTCTCTCTGTATTACAAGTATTCAGGGGGACTGGCTGACGTCTGGGAGTGTTTTTGGAGTCAAACTTCTGTGAGGGGCAAGGTTACCGAGGTAAGCGCAGGGAACGAGCGAGAGTTCACAGTACCCATGATTTTCAAGGTGAAGGTTGCGGTCAAATCGATCAGGATTCCTTCAGCAGAAGATGAATCATTGATTAAACAGACGCAACGGGTAAGCACCGCGCTTGAAGTGACCAAAAGATTCTTCTCATTCATAGGCACATACAGAAGATCCGTCGTGAGGCTTACGTTTGGATGCAGCTGGAGCATGACAATATTCTCAAATTTTACGGCATTGTCGAAGGCTTTGGGCTACTTCCGGCGCTAGTTTCTCCGTGGATGGAAAATGGGTCACTAGACAACTACCTAACGAAACAGTCAACGTCTCTTTCCATGGAAGAAGTATCCAGTATGGTACGCAATGTGCCTAAAAAGACCAGTCGCTCTGACAAGTCTTCAGTTAACGCAGATAGCCGATGGCCTCCATTACTGTGCATCAATAATCTCATCTTGCCTTGATCAGACTACTCATTAACTCAATAGTGCACGATACTGCAAAAATTGTCCATGGCGATTTGACATGTGTATGTATGGATAATCGCATGGTTAGTTATCATATCTCACGATGCACCCAACCATTTTCAGACCAACGTCCTGTTGAGTAACGATGGGAGGCTTTATCTCGCAGACTTTGGTGTCTCGATGATCCTTGCAGAAGCACAAAATGCCACGTTTAATTCAACTCATGCGGGAAATATGCGTTGGATGGCCCCCGAAAGGTTTTCTTCATCCGGACAAGGGGAAGAAGGGACAAAGCCGACCAAACCCGCCGATATTTATTCATATGGTTGTATCATGCTTCAGGTATTTCACACACCCTTCAGTTCCAATCGTTGCTGATCATATGCAGCTGCTTTCTGGACGACAACCTTACTTCTGGTTGAAGAGAGTGGAAGCCGTTAGTAATGCAAGAATCACAGGGACGGAACCCTTCCGAACTAGCGAAATTGCTAACGTCAATGACAACTACAAGAGATATTCACTGGGATGTCTTTCCAGAGACTTCCGAAGTCGACCAAATGTCTCTCAGATTGTAGAGTTCTTGCAAACAACCCAGTAATTAAAAATGCCATGTACCTCAAGCGACGCTTGTGTAAGCTTCACAGTTTGCCATTCCCAATAATCGACCAGCTTTCTCCACGTCCATGCCCGCCAGTACAATCCACTGAGGAGAGGTGCGGATCCCGTCCTTCACATTATTTTGCAGTGGATGCCGAAATCCGACAGTAGAGCTTTTCCCGCGGATTTAATGTAACCCAAGACAGTCCAGGATAGTGTGATAGAAGGCGATTTCGGGAGGATCTCAAGTGCTATGACAGGAATACCGTGAATGCACGCAACAGACTCGCCTGGCACAGCATAGGGCAACATGCTTGTTATGACGTAGAGAAGAGAATATGCACAGGATAAGAAATAAGGAATCTAGTGAGACTCTTTCGATGATTCCAAAGGAATTTCAGTACGTCATCCATTGATGGGCGAGCCATTGAGACTCACAAATAAGTTGGGCTACATACTAATAGATCTGGATAGAATGGCGAGATAGTGTTAAATGCAATGCCGCCGAGTTTCGGGGAGTTGGTGCCGATTTTGTGGCTAGTAACGGTGATAGTCGGCAAGGAAGTTTAGCGGAGTACCTTTTAAGTTATATATTACGCTCCACACAATCCAACTTGATGCACTTCTCGGGCTGGTAGCCCGAGCCTACTTAATTCAACGACCTGTGCCACACAGCATGGAGCGCCAACTCGGAAGACCACTTTTGCCTATATCGTAAGGTGTGGTATAGCGCGGCAATGAACAGCCTGCTTCAAGGAGTATTAATTCATTGAACGCTCGCGAAACGTACGTACGTAGTACGCATCCAACGGAACAGTCTGATGGATCGTGTCCTGGGCCTCCTGGCCTCATGTTCGTAGTGTGTTATTTGGCACGTAAACGAATTTTCCGGGGTACTAACTTGAAGTACCGTGACATCCTGAGTCTAGAGTCCACAGGATGATTCATGAAGCGTTTCCGAGTTTCATTCGGAGAATTGTAACAACATGGGGGGTTGAGCATAGCAAGCTGGCTGATGGCAGGCACGAGCTGATACTGTGACAAGCTCGCTGCTCCCAGCGTCTCAATCCTAAATATATCCCTGCAAGACCGACTCGGTGTTTGGACAGCGACATCGCACACCCGCCTTCCTTCGTCTTGGACGTTGTGTGGACAACGACTCACGTCATTGCCTTGAGATGGGCAGTTGCTTTTCTCAAAACCACGTGGTAAGGAAGTTCTTGTTTCGCTTTGCATTCATGGTCAACAACCCATTCTTCACAGGAAGAAAATGGCTCCTCCCAGCCTATTCACTTCAAAGTTGAACCAGACCTCATTCCTAAGAAAGAAGTCACAAAACTTGGGAGGTTTCCAAATGGTACGGGGGGGCTCGGTGATGTCTGGAGGTGTACTTGGCATCGAAAATCCGGGACATGCGAGGTAAGTATTATGCGAACGAGTGAAGGTTCACGATATCCATACTCTTCAAGGTTGCGGTCAAATCAGTTAGGATCCCGCAGTCGAATGATGCACAAGTGGTTGAAAAGGCAGGACAGGTGTGTGTAAGAAGTCTCTCCAGTCATCCCGCTCATAAGTTCGCCCACGGGCCCTACAGAGGATTCGTCGCGAGGCTTATGTTTGGATCGGGTTGAACCACGACCATGTTCTTAAATTCCATGGCATCATTGAAGGCTTTGGGCCACTCCCGGCGCTAGTTTCTCCGTGGATGGAAAAAGGGTCGCTGGAGAGCTACTTGAAACCGCAAATAGTTCTTTCCAGGGTCGAGATCCTGAATATGGTACGCAATGTGTCCAGAACGGCCACTCAAGCTCTGATGTGTTTTCAGTTGAGGCAGATAGCCGCCGGCCTCCAGTACTGTACATCAACAATCCCCAAGCATAGATCGTACAACTGATTAATCTTATAGTGCATGATAAAGGAGTGGTTCATGGCGATTTGACATGTGTACGTATCAAAGACTATGTTATGATATCTCGAGATGCGGCTCAACACTCTTCACTCTTCAGACCAATATCCTGATGCACGATGATGGGAGGCTCTATCTTGCAGACTTCGGTCTCTCGATGATCCTTACAGAGTCGCAAAACACTACATTTAGTTCGTGTCACGGAGGAAATGTGCGCTGGATGGCACCCGAGATGTTTCATATGCCTGAGCCTGAGTCAGGGGATGTGATTAAACCAACCAAAGCCTCCGATGTCTATTCTTATGGGTGTATCATGCTTCAGGTGAGCTGCACATAATAGAGTCCCGTATCCTCTGCTGATGTCATCCAGTTGTTTTCTGGACAGCAGCCTTACTCCTGGCTAACGCAAGCAGTGCATGTTATTACGGCAAGAGTTGGAGGAAAAGACCCATTCCCGGATCACCGAATCACTGGCGTCGAAAACGGTCACAAGGAATATTCGCGAAGATGTCTCGCTACGGATTTCATAGTTCGACCAACCATCTCAGGGATTGTGGAATTCCTAAGAGCACAGTGAGACGTATAGGTTTTGATGTAACGCATGTCGAAAGGAGAGACTTTGTTACCATTCTGTTGTTTAGACGATACCCGGACTTCATGTGTTCTCATGTGTATCCAGCAACCACCATCCATCCTAACGGTTTCCATGCTCAGTGACCGCCAGACTGGCGAGGGGAATTTCAGATATACATCTCGCGGATTATTTGTTCAATCGAATTGAAGTCCACGCCGAATGAAAAACGAATGCTTTCATGGATCTGATCATTCGATCTATTGTTCTGAGGACACCTGCGGAACCGGTCGGAAGGGCACTAGACTAAAAGGAATGTGCAGTTAGTACTGAGTACTGTAATAAATAAACGAGTGTCACCTCAGTCGTACTAGTATACAACGGACTGAGGTCTGCCAGTAAAACTGCCCGTGTGCTGAGTTTTGTGACTATTAGTAAACTGTACTTGACGCACTCCAATATTCACAACTTCACGATCGTGGTATGCGGCCCACTTATAGGTATGTGGTCCCAAGACAGGCCATTCGTCACTGAATGCAATCTCAGGCAAGAGATCATCATCAATACTCCATAAGAAAGCAATCGAACGCGGACCTACGTATGATCGTCAACTACGTCAACCACAGCATACTACTAGGCACCAGGCCAGCGACGTGCGAACGAAGAAAATACAAGACACGCGATGAAGTAATACTGGGGTACGCATGAAACGGAAGTAAAGA
>Ga0153978_1000132_pt1 | contig 16684 bp, 25 predicted proteins | sample TSGA062MetaG_FD_104749 | JGI IMG/M metagenome (GOLD analysis project Ga0153978, IMG submission 104749) | Attine ant fungus gardens microbial communities from Georgia, USA - TSGA062 MetaG | ecosystem: Host-associated > Fungi > Mycelium > Unclassified | place: USA: Georgia, Yuchi Wildlife...
AGGAGACAACAAAACTCTTCGATTTCTATTCTCAAGTGTTCGTTCTCCTTCAAAGTACCATCAAATTCTACCGCTCCTGTGTGGCTTTTTGTCTTATAATAAGAGGCACACATAAACCGCATTAGGAGACCGTGATTTGCCCTCATGAGGTATGGGTTGTTCTCATATCAGAGAAATATTCCTCATAAGATAGAGACAGAAAGGGATATGATGGGCAAGAAACCGGTGCGTTCAGTACGCATCCGACCGTTCCTGGTTCTGTATGGTGATTTTATTGCTTGCTTCAAATCCAAATAGCTAGATTGGGCGAGCGAAACCATCAAGAATGAGGATATAGTCGATGGCTGAGCTACAGTAACGTCGCCAAAGCTGAACGACTCATTAAAGATTCTGAACTTCTTGTTTTTGACTGGATCACAAAGCTCGATCTTCCTGGTAGTCCATCGTATCTCCACGAAGTTGAAATTGGGTACTCATGAGGCCTAAGATAAGCTGGTTAAAGAGAATATTCTAATTGTTTATATAATTTGATAGATAGCTTGTACTATGTACAATTGTCAAATCAAGGATGGTCGTCGATTCTCAAAAAAAGGACTGTGATAATTCAAAGGTCTATGAAGGTGAAATGAAAGTGGTGTAAATCATAGCGGTGGGATTTAAAAATAGTAATGAATGTATGGAAGCATGTACGCAGGAAAAAAGATGCCGCAGATAAGTGTACATGGGTTCCTAGTGGCCATCATGGCTGCGTCGCAAAGGATGGACGAACTCCGCGAAGCTGTTTCCGAGAAGATGGGACACGGCAAACGGGACAACGGCGCTGATTTGCGAGTACCCCGGTGATGCACCTGTGGTTCATGAAAAAAAAATTATCAATCGGTCCGTGTCAAAGTCTATGGTTGTTACCTATCGCAAAATAAGTGCCCACACACAGTGACAACACCTTGTTGGGGGAATTCACGGCAAAGTGGACAGATAAGTTGAGTGCTGGGCAAGTCCAATCGTTCTTCGACACCATCCGGCCTTTGCCGCTGTGCAGGCCAACCAGCATACACATAACCTGATTCCGCTATATCGCCAGAGACAAGAAGGGTATGTTCACATAGCATACTCTTGTCTTCCATTGAAGCACCAGAAAGAAGTCGTGATCCTGATCGCATAGCACAGCCATTCCCAATCTTGAGCCTGTTCAAAGCAAAAATGCCACGAGAGTTGATATGAGCTACGACTGAGCTGTCGTCTATATTGACATCATCTCCAATCTGAGCAAGAATATAAGCAGAGCTCGACTGCATGTGTTGAACACCGACTCACTTCTACCAGGTCAGGTTCCGTCATCAGCCCGCTTATTCCTCCAGCAAAGAGGGCACAGTTTTTCCCAATGGTTGCGCCGAGTGCACGATAGAACCAAACAATGTAAGCTGAACCGTTAAGATAACCAAGAATGCCTCCGGCGCCAAAGCCTTTGTATAGAAGCCGGCATAGTGAAAGATGGAGTTGCCAGCGTTGACAGTAGTCGCTCTTGTCCCATTCATATCGCCCTTCGCGACGTCCACCAATGATGAGCCACTTGGTCACAATGGCCCATAAAATGACTAGGAAGGCTTGCAGGTTAAGCACGACAACAAAACAGATGACAATGAACATATAGAGGACACCTTCACGGTACCAGGCGGGTCGAAATATAGTCTGATGGCCGAGTGTCAGGTGGAGATAACGGAGGAGTACAGCAGCAGAGACGGGGCCGATTGACCAATAAGCAGCAGAGACGGCCGCGATTGTGATGTTGGAGGTGACGATGAGCCAATACGGGAATACCCAATAATTCGCTTTGCCTTCATAAAATGCACGACCGAATGGACTGCTTTTGATGTTCTTTTCATCAAACTCCTTGTCGCCTCTTCCGAAACAGATAGGTTCGCCATTATCTGACCGAAGGGTGAATAAATGATGTGATGTTTAGGAGAACTACGCGTACCGCATCCCATCCAGGTTGATCCGTCCTCGTAAACTGTATCCCGCTTTCCAAGAGCACCAGATCCCATTACTGTGCGCCGTCCAACGTGGCATCCTGGAAGTAGCACAACTCTATCTGCAATCATTGCTGAGGTACAGTTAGCTAAAGAGAAAGTTTGTACCGGACAGTCACGCACCTCCACTGCTAATGACGACCTTCTTGCAACCTAGACGATCATTCGTAATAACCTCGGAACGAGAACCGAACACGACATCATCTCCAATCTCAAGAAGCTCAGGATCCTCGCAAACAATACCAGACCCCGGCCAATAGATACGTTTCCCGATTTTTGCCCCCATAGCGCGATAGATAACCTGCAATGAATCAATAACCGGAGCACCTCCAGACGATATAAACTCACAGAAGTCATCTCATAGTGGGGACCAAGGATGGCAAATACCTTATGTAAAGTATCTTGGCCAAGGAGCATGTTCGCTACATGTCGTCGTAAAAGCATTATTTGAGTATAATTTTCCGTTGTACAATTTCGATTGAGTCCAAGGAGGCGCTTGGTAACAATACCAAGGACAATTTGAATTATAGGTTGACAGATGGCCCGGACAACGCGAGATAGGGCGTGATATGCGATCCGTCGAGGGTCTGCGAACCACCATACCACCGACTGCAAGGCATTAAGACCAGCTGACGAGAACTGCACCTCCTTGATCATAAGCCAGAGACAGAAGAACCAGGGTATATCTGATAATGGTCAGCGACAAATCACCCTGAGGCAAAGTCTTGACTTTACATGAGATTCCAAGCGCAAGAACGATGATGGGTCCGCCAAGGAGTAATTGGAGCAACCAATGAGGCTTGGGACAGAGGCCACGGTTATATGCGGCATAAGACTTGGATGTAGGTTGATCATGAGAGGAGGCATGAGGGCCATAGACCGTACTGTCTGATATACAGGCGCCAGGGGCAATGCTTGTATAGGTGTTGATTACAACGCATCTACCGAGCGTAATACTCTGAAGGCGGAAAAGCCCCTCTCGTTCTACGCAGAATGGCCTTATATGGGATCTATCAATCCGACAGCCATCATGAATCGTCAGCAGGTCGTATTCGCCAAGTCTTGCCTTGGGGTCAATCGAGACGTTGGTGCCAATTTTAGCGCCCAGTAAACGATAGTATAGGATTGTCAGTAAAGGGTGCATGGAGAAGATACCCTTTCCGGAAGCACTATTGGGCATGAAGTAAGAGATTTGAGAGGAAATTATGCATGTCAGATACGAACCGAATACTTTGCTCCACTATCCAACATCGTAGGTAGTACGTGGACCACCTAGGTAAGGATGGGTCGAAGTCTCATGCCGACAAAAAATTCACGCACATGCGATAAGTTCCCTCCTTGTATTTTCCTATGACAATCCATTTGAATACTATGGCAGTCACTGGAGCGACAATCCTGACAGCTAATCTGGAGGCCACGATAGCTGCCAGAAGCGTACCCAGCTTGACCCAAAAGCCACCTTTGAGGAACTGCGCAATATAAGAGAGAGTTAAGAGCAAGAGTGACCCTGTGATGTATCAGAGCCTGTGTGGTTAGCAGCAGCGGTGACTTACAAGTCAATGCCGCTTTGAGTGGATAGAAGAAAAGAAGAGGCATCGATTGTACAATCAAACAGAGCGGGTGGTTTTGACCACGAGCTTTCTTTTTTTCAAAGACTTGGTACTCTTGATCGTAATCATACTCGAATCCGAAGGCTGTTAAGGAGGTCGAGGCAGAAAGGTTGCGAGGAGACAACTTCTCGTCACTTGAGATAAAAGAAGTGCCCTTGGACGTGTCAGCATCAACAAGACAGGCCATCCCAGCAATGGTGCAGTTGTTGAAAAGAGCAGAAACCCCAACTTGTGCCCCTGTTTCTTTGCGAATCTGATATGCCAGTTTGCCCAGAAGAAGGGAAGTGCCTCCAAGAAGGAAAAAGTCTGACTGAGCCATTATGTTTGCAGAATCTATTGAAAGCATCTCAGCGATAAAGTCTCGAATGTGTTGCTCCGTTTTCGACATGGAAGATGCATTGAGCAGAGCCGATTTCCGCTTCGCTTCTTCGAAAGTGGCTTCGCCAGATTTGAAACGCGTCAGAGAGTTATGAAGAACGTAGATATTCTCCGGTACAAGGTATCCATCAACCTCTTTGGCAATTATGGCCCTGATTTGCTTCGAATCCATGAGGCATCTCGAATCCACGCTAAGATATAATTCAACAGACCCATCCGCACACATATTGAAGGCGAAGTCATTGACTTCATTCATTCTCTCAAGCACCCTCTCCAACTCTTGAGAAGAAAGTGAAACGTGAGAGCATTGGATTTTTTGCGAAAGGGGTGCTTTGGGGGATGGTACTTCAGCTTCAAAATGACGCTGGGATACAGGAATTTGATCATTGAGCTGAGGAAGTCCAAGCCGTTTTGCGAGGTTGATGCGGACGGTTTTGCCAGTGCTAGATGGAGAGAGTTCATTGAGGTTCTTCGTAGATATATGGAGATTACACACATGTTTTTGGGGAGATCGTCCATGTAGACAATCACTGAAGGCCATTTACTTGGGTGGAGGTGATTCCTTATTTTTAAAAGTCAATTACCCTATTTTCTGCGAGAAGCTTAATCTCACCGAAGGCAATCTTGAAGTTGATGAATGCCTATTCTTGGATAGCCGGCATTGCAAACCACAATTACGCCGATAGCTTCTTGTAGGACGCTATGCTCAATGGCAAATGCCAGAGTACACTACATTAAATGAGTTGATGTTCAAAAGCAATAGCCAGGGAAAGATCCGACCTTGACACGATCCCTAGCTACTGTCACAATTGCCTCCTCTACCTCGAACGGCGAAATCACTTCACCTCCTTTGTTGATGATTTCTTTTGATCGACCAGTTACGTATAAATATCTGCTCGCCCGTCAACCCTTGTGATCTAGGTTAAAATCAGAGCATACCCATCAACGTCCATATATCCCATATCTCCAGTGTCAAACCATCCTTCAGATGAAAAGCAAGAAGTGTCCAAAGGTATATTCCGATCTGGTGAGACCTCATAACCAGAAAATGTAGGGAAGCCGCGGACTGCAATAGTGCCCATCTGTCCTTGGGGCAGCGCTAGTTCCATGTTACTTGGGTCACGGATCGAAATTTCCGGACCACAAGCAATCCCCGAGCACCCGGAACGCTCAAGTCGGTATTCTTGAGGAGGAGAAGCAATAGGCATACACCTGGGAAGCAAACAGAGTAAACCTATTGTGGTCACATACCGAGAGTGGAGAATCAACCTACTCTGTCATGCCATATGACGGAAGTATGGTTGCGTTTCCAAAGGTTTTTCCCATTTCGATAGCCAACGACGGCAAAAGTCCTCCAGCTGCATTACAAATCATGCGGATACGCAAATCGTGTGCAGGATTGATATGGGTTGGTTGAGAAGCGAGGATAGCATGGTGCACCGTTGGTGCTCCATAATACCTATTCAAGACTAAGTCCCTCCCGATGTCCCAAAAGACTAATCACTCACCAAGTTGCACCAAGCTGTTGTGCTATGGTCCAAAACTCGAGTGCATCAAACCCACTGCAGACAATTGTACTTCCACCAGAGAGAATAGGGGCGCACAGATTTCTTATGAAACCCCCGACATGGAAGAGGGGCATCATATTCACTGGTTACGCTCAGTTTCGGTTGTGCCAGTACTGATAACTTACTCTAATACTCACAGTTAACATCACGCTCCCGCAGAGCCCAGGAGTGAACGACTGCCATTGCTCCAACAACCAACACACGAGGAGAGTAGGGAACAACCTTTTTCTTGCCACTAGTTCCAGACGTTTGAAGAACAAGCGATAAATCGTCCATGGCATGAAGTTGCGACGGTTGGCTAGGGAATATAGATCGTCTGTTCAAGCATGCCATATCAAATAAGCCTGCGGGACCGTCGGATTGCGCCTCAAGCAGAACCACGTCACAACCAAGCTCTTCTTGCAACGTTGAGAGCTCAAGACGCTCTACTAAATCCTTCGAGGACACAATCACCTTTATCCCTAGTCTCTTGACATCCTCACGAAGCTCGCTTGAAGTACACGAAGCGTTGACTGGCGCACAAGTATGATAACAAGCGATGGATAACATTGCAACAGCGTTTAGCGGGCCATTTGGAAGAGCCACAAGGACACGATCATTGGGACCTATGGGTATATGCGTTGGGGAATGGGGTAGGACAAATTTTGATATAAATGTGCGTAAATGTTCATGCGTAAGAACACGTTGAGAGGCATCCGGGGCAAAGATAGCAGGATTTTGAGTCGAACAAAGGCAGTCCAAGAGGGTAGTTATGTGTGGAGACCCAGCAAGGCAGTCAGCCACCCAACGGCCCAAGGCGAGTTGCTTTGGTGGCGCCGGTGAACGTAGAAAGGAAAGAGGAACCGACATGAGGCAAGACCAGGGGAGCACCTTGAGAAAGGCGGGAAACAGAAAGAGGGTGGGTAGTGGTAATAAAGGAGTGAGGGTATAGTTGTAGAAAAAGCTGATTAAACAACGTCGAATAAAAGGAAGAAACCAATCGATCAAGTGTAAACGTGGGATCTGAGATGACGACACGATTCTGAAACTTCTGAGACCGAATAAGGCTTCTAGTGTAGGAGTGTCGCCAACCATCTAGTGAACAAATGGCCAAGATTTTTGACTATTTTGAGTGAACCCTTTCTAAATTAAACGAACCGTGGAAGTCAATATCGCCTAGCACTGCGATGCAAGCTCGATCTTCATACACCATCCAGATAGCTAGCTTGATTATTTGGTTCAATCCAGTGGTGTGAGCAAGGAGTCTAAGAACTTTAGAGGAGACTAAGTTGGCGTCTAACCTAGAATAGACGAATCAAAATTACAGAATTTGTTTTCATGGAGACGAATAGCTGACGATTTTCACCGAACAACGATTCCCAGGATAGTATTCAAAGACAATGGGAAGACAATGGAAGTCTGAATTATCGAATTTGTCTTTCAACTGCTCCTATCAAACAAGAGAGGGTCTGGGTGAAGTCGTAGTATCCCATCATGAAACATATTGACAAGTAGAAAAAAATTACTGTCTAGTAGAGAGGTGAGGTGAGATGAGTTCATGGTTTGTTTACCGCACGGCTCGGGTGACATAGTGATGTCACATCTAGGGACCCTCGGACCACAGAATAAGTCTCGCACAAAGATTCCTCCAGAAAATCACATTTTCTGCATATCCTTGGATGGAAAAGGATAGGCGGCGATCTTACAAACTCCCGTGGGCCTCTTCGATGCAGAAGCTGTTTTCTACACTAGCTCCTGGGCTGACATTATTTTTTGGAAACATTTTTCCCGCTAGCCGACCGATCCCGGTACGGCTTTCTCCGAATTCTGCTCGCGTGCATTGGTGCCAAGTCTAGAAAATCATGATCCGACGCGCAGTCATCTTCTGGAATGGTTTGCAGGTCGCTGACACATATACCAGCGGCATAATCTTATCTGAACATTCAGGGAGGGACATGTTTTCCAGCAAACTTCATTTCTCGAGACAACCGCGGAAGAAGGTATTATCAACCATGTGTTCAAAAGGTCATCAAAACACCCGACAGTTGTGGAGTATTGTGCATGTGGAGCCAAGGCCAAGACAAGTTTAAAGAATCCAATATCAAGTTCCCTGACATCTTTCCCAAAGAAAGGATCAAGTTCGATTATCCGCCAGCCAAGTATTTACGCTGAGTATCGTGAATTAGTACTTAGTGTCAATGCTGGTGGAGCTACTACTTGACTCGCGCTCGTCCATAAACTACGGCTCTAGTTCGTTCTCCGGGATCACATTTCTTGAGGGAATCATAATCATACCAGACTAAAGACTCCCGTGAATGAGCGACGAATGCTGACTGTGCAATAGAATACGCCGATGCCTTCACATCAAATGTCGCCTTGTCTGTTGTGTTATCCCAAGGAATGACAGGTTGATATCCGATCAAAAGCTACTGTGATGTTAAACTCCGAGCATGTCAAACAGGAGACATCACTAACCGTGTCTGGATATTTCACTGGTCGTCTAAAGGTAACTTGAATGGACTTGAGTATGAAGGAAGTCCCCTGCGCTCTGAGCATAGCTTGGGCCTTTTCAGGACCCCCTAATTCGTTACCCAACGAAGACATCCATTTAGTGCGCGACTACAAGTGTGCTTTGGTGTCCTCCTGATCAATCAATAATGGAAGTTGCTTACGGACTCAAAGAATCGTGCTCAAGAAAAAGTAAGTTTACGTGTCTTCTACTTCGTAGAATGATGCTCACCGTAGCGGACATTATTCACATGTCTGTCTACATATTAGCGTACTTGTAGTATAACAGAGAGACGGCTTACTGAAACGCATCCTGATCTCCCCAGACGATGTGTTGCTCCCAGAATGAAAGGGGGTCAAATCCCTCATTTTTCAGCTCCTCCTTAGCCTTCATGAGCAGATCCGAAGAGTTCAGAGCCGCAGCATTGAACCCATAAGTGTGTGGAGGAGAATCCTCAGCTTCTGGCCCTTGTGTGCTGGGCGGTATGAAGTACGGTGAAGTTGGATCACGAAATGCAGCTTGCAGCTCCTGTGCGTACAAACATTATGACGGTAAGAAATGGATCGGGCTCCTATTATACTCGGAAGAACGCACAGAGATGGACATTGTTTTTGAACGACATGCTGCGCTTTTCAGTCTTCGCAGTGACACAAGTGATACACTCTGTCGATACGGAGAAAACATAAAATTCAGCAATATCTACGAAGATCAAGAAACAACAAAAATCCGTCGCTTTACGAAACAGCCATCATCATTATATAATACGATTCTACGATGCCCTTCGTAGACATCGCGCGCATCTAATTGCAACAAACGTCACACAACTGCTTAAAAAAATCCCAATTAATGTCCTGGAAAATGTAAAATATATTTCTCGGAGAATATCGGGCTGGTGTACTACATTCTGATAGTTGAGGCTCTCATTCCTTTTCCTTCGACTGCTAATTTGACTGGGGTTGTGCAATAGATGGCAGTCAATGTCGGTTTGTATGTTAATGAGCAAGACTTGCTGCGGATCTCCTGTGGTGGTTCTGCTGCGATGAGTCGGAGATCCTGCTGCTGTGAATAGAGACGTAATCTGAGGGGTCTCAGCCTTTGCAGTCTTGTCGTGGCAGATCAAACCTCGTGAACCTTGGCGTTTGGTGCCGACTTTTTTTTCTATGGTATGTTTGACCGAGAACATCATTCACTTCATCAGTGGGTTTCCCATTCTGAAAACTACTCCTGATTCACAGATTGAGAATACGGCTGGGTGGCTGACAAGAGCACAGACTGAAACCAAAGACAAAAGTATATAATCCCAGGCCGTCTGAAACCACTCTCAGTTTCTCCTTCTTTCTTACCTTCTGGTCCTGGTGACTTCACATACTACCACACACTCCCTCTCTCTCTGCGACTGGTCGCGATAAAAAAATCTTATATAAACTCAAATCAATTATCATGGTCGTTGTCTCTTCCCGTTTCGCTATTCTTGCAACTCTCTGTGCTGTCGCTTCTGTCTCCTATACACCACTGGCAGCGGGTGCGGTGGCTCTGGAGGCTCGCCACTCTGACAAGAAGATTGCCGAGAGCCTTCCCAAGCAGCCGGTCATCCCCCTGCCTCACAAGTTGAGTAAAACCACAGCTAAGAATGCTGCAAAGCATAATGCCGTGGAGCATGGCCGCACGCACAAGAGTAAGAAGGAACGAGAGGTAAGCGACAAATACGCATATAACTGGTGAAGGGTACTGATTCGAATGCAGGAACCCGTGGAACAGACTGTTCACCTCATTCAGTTCCCTGTTAGATCTGCACACAGCCTTTACCAGCGACACCACGATGACGATGATTGTCCAGACAAAGTTGTGGTGAATGGAGACAGAGATCATGTTCACCTGTCTTGCCACCATGACCATGATCACCATGATCACCACGATCATGACCATCCCGACGAGATAATTGTGAATGGAGACCGAGATCACGTCCGCGCCCGTCGTGAGGATATCCAGTCTCGCTCACCGCGTCATGCACGCCCTCTCTTGAAACGTCAGAACGATAGCAGTGACGGAGGCTCAACGTCAAATGGGCCGATCGGGACAGTGGTGGTTCAAGTAAGTAGCAGGCTCGCTGCGGAAGCTGTTGTCTGACATGTTGCACCAGGGTCGGGACCCATCAAATAGTCAACCCATACGATATGGAGAATTCTTTGCTGAAAATCAAGGGGCAATCAAAGTGTCGAAAACCAATCATACGTCTTTCAGAATGGTCGATTCAAATTCTACACCCCAATCCAACGGACCAAGGGATCATGGAGTGTTCCTCGAAGCATTAATTCCTGGAAGTTCAGACCGACTGTGCTGTACATACGACGCAAATCCTTCCAGCTCGATGCCAATGCGCTTGAATAACTGCCAGGGACTTGATAATGGAGGTGATGGGCACTCGAGTCAAACGTTCAGTTACGACGCTGTGACGGGTCGCATAGGGCTGATTTGGAGCGGTTTAACCAACCAGACAACGGCCCAGACATCGAATTCGACGGTAGCAAGGAGGGACGATGCTCATACTAGCAGCATAGGCGGCGTGGGTTTAATTTGGCTTCCCTCTCAAAATGCTACAGCTCGGGTGGGGGCAACCTCGAGTGGAGTCCAAACTCAAACCGTCACCGTCACCGTTATTGCAGAGATGGAAACCGGATCGGTGTCAACTACTTCTGCTGCTCGAGGGGCGTCTGAAACGAGCTCGTCTTTGTCGGGTACCTCTTCTCCGACGCAGGTTAGTGCAAGCTCAGATATGGTCACTCAGACTCAGACACCGACGACACAATCTACCGGAGAGGCACCGTCAAGTACGGCAAGTGAACTGAAGATCGAAGTTGCTCCTCCTGACGCGTCTTCGACTGGCCCGGCGACGCCATCGTCGGCGTCGGCGTTGGCTGATGCTACTCCATCTGACCCTTCGATTGCGACGGGTTCAGGAGCGTCTTGGGGTGTGCCCGTGCGAGACGGTGAGGTCATCGATCCCATTCTGCAGTCTCGACACATGTAATGTAGCTGTGTGAATGATAAACGATTTGATCCAAAATTCCCACCAGGAACGGTTGTCAGTGATCGACAAAATTGATGGTAACATGTTTGTCAGCTGGTCCTTTGTCTCCCACAATCTTTCTCGTTCTTTTGCTCACCACATTCCTTTGTCTCTGTACCTATGATTGTTCATGGTTCTTTTCATCATAAACAATCTGCAAAGGCTTTGTTTGCCAAAGTCAAGAAAAGATTCAACCCCATTGGGATACCGGATGTAATCGACCCTTGTACGCCTTTCCACTGTTCACTTTGCGCTTGCTGATACATAATGTATCAAAAAAAGTCCCAGGCATTGAGCATCACGATGGCCCTCGTCTTCAGTCCTCTGAAATTTCAGATCCCACGGACGTAGATCCCACAATACCAGTTATTCCAGCCACTCCAGTGGCAATCTCGTCGTCGCTTACAAATTCCACGCTCATCCTCTCTCAGATGAGCACATCCTCTGCACTTCCGATTGCGCTTCCAACGGTGTGGTCCTTATTTGGAAAAGATCCTTCCATTTCTATGCTAACGGGCAGGATGGATAGATTTCGATCGTCAGCTCGCCCATTAGCTCGATTCTCAGCTCACCCATCAGCTCGACCATTAGCGTGACTCCCAGTTCGACTATCAGCTCGGCTAGCAGTAGCAATGTTGCAATTGGTCTGACTCCTGAAACAGCAGTCAATCTCTCGGTCTCTTCTGCTGTTCCTAGTGCTTCATCATCTTCAGACTCTTCAGGCTCTAGGGTCGGCGCAGGGGCTATTGTGGGTGGTGTTGGCGCAGGTATCATCATTGTCGCCGTGTTCGGGTTTGCAGCTGCCTTCCTCGTTGTAAGTGTATCTGATCCATAAAATCTTTGCGCTCTCGTTGAATCCGCCTCGACAGCGTCGCGCGCGTAAACACGAGGTGGATGATGCTGCCCGTTTTGATGTTCGTGGCTTCCGGCGCTCGGCGCTCATGCTTCCGGACCCGCCTTCCCCTGACCATGGTGTGAGTGATGGATTTAATCCTCCTCCGATGATGCAACGAAATCATGAGACCTTTACACCGGTTTCTCCGTGGGCTTATTCTGGAAGTAACATGGCAGGCCATGGAGTGCACAATCAATATCAGGATGTCTCTGGTCACGTCTTGAGCTCTGCCCCGCAGGCTGAAGCCACAGCATCTGGTCAACATTTTGAGCCTATTGCATCAGTGCCTCTTCCTTCGCCACCCGGTCAATCTGCTTCCGATAGCCGGGTCCTCACGAGGCACCCTTCAAACAGCTTACCACGGAGACAGGCAAACTCCACAGCTGGAGCTGTCCCTCGTCCAACCTTCACCACTCCGCACACAACGAGAAATGCACCCATCCCGGCTGATGACTATGTGGACTTGAGTCGTTCTAGTGTTTCTCCCTTCCAAGCTGTCCAGTATGCAGAGATTTCCCGTCGTTTGAATTATTCGGGCTCGACTTCATCATCGACTATGATCTCTCCGGCTCAAATTTACGCTATTCAACAAAAGGAATTGCCTCCGGTTCCCACTGTTATGCCCGTGCGTGAGCCGTCGATTCCTGTCGTTGATGATAGTATAAAGGCCTCTCCTTTCGACGATCAGGAGCCATCGTCCTCGCTCTCTTCTCAGGAGAATCTCGAGGTTAAAGCTGTCGCTGCCCCCGTTGCCCCTCCTGCAACTGAGCCAATGCCTCTTTCCTCTGCTGTGGCGCCTACTACTCTCACAATTGCAAATGAGGCTCCCACACTTAGTGTTCAGACGATGCACCTCCCGGCCTACTCTTCCGACTCTAGTTCTCAGGAAGTGCTTGAATTTCCTGTCCCACCTTCTCCGGCGATTTCCTATTTCTCTCGTTATCGCACTGATTCCCTCCCGCATGTTTTACCTGAGATCAAGATCCATCAGCGCTCGTCTATTTCGTCCTACATCCCTGGGAGCTCATTTAGTGGTAGTGGATATAGCAGTGGGATGACGGGGGCAAGCGAAGATAGTAATCTGGGCTTGCCATCTCTTGGGCTCAAATTGGATAATCGATTTGTTTACACGCCTAGTCCTTTGGCTAGTAGTTTTGCTGTTCCCATCACGCCGGCGATGGAAGAGCACGAGGGGAGGTTTGTCCAGGCGCAAGCAACTACGTTGAGAGATGGTCGTCTTGGTGTTGATTTTCGCGAGAAAGGGGTTGTTGGTTCTGCTTCTTCCGTTTCTGTCGAGCTGAGAAACTCGAAACTCGAGAGGCCGGAAACTGTTTATAACCCCGATGATGTGTATGGTGGGATTTAGAGTTGTATGTGGACTGCTTTTTATTTGCTCCGTCTCTTCTCTCTCTCTCTCTCTCTCTTTTTAATGCTCGCTGCGTGAGCTATGCGATCTGTGGTCTTCTCCGATTTGCTTGTTGCTCGGGACTGGTTATCCCATGTGGTTTCTTTTCTTTTTTTCTTTTTGGATATGCTTTTTCACTTGCTATTTGTTGACTATTTGTTTGTCTTCCATGGGGTTATCTTTATTTGGGTTTATATTTTTCAGGGTTGGGAATGTTTGTTTTCGTAGCGTGTTGACGGATTGTTGTACTTTACGGTTCATGGCCTTAATTTACCTGTGGTGAAGGGCCCGAGTTTGGTTTCATCCGAACTCATTCTATATTTGTGATGAGCGAAAGAGTTACTCGCAAGTTAGCTATTGATGCCAAGATAGCCTCTATCAGATAGGTGAGATATGCCTTGTTGCCAAGGAATTCTGCCTCAGGTCAGGAGGCGAGCTTATAATTTCATATACCCGGAAGCGGTTATTCTCCTACTCCTAAAATTGATGGTTTTCCCGGTGGCTGTACATCACGTGCGTATCGAGGGTGAGTTCGTTCGTTCGTTCCCACGGACTGTTTTCTCCCATCCTCCCGTTTTTTTCTACGCTAGGTCACGACATTCCGCTCATTTATCTGCCCCCTCATTTCTATCATGGCTTTCCAACACAGAATTGCTGCTCGTCGAGTCAAGCGCCAACACAGTCCTGTTGATCCAGGGGTACCGGTCAGCGGGTCCAGTGGAGGACCAGGAGCCAGCGGAGGGACTGAATCTGGCAGCGACGGCGGCCTCAGCAGCACCGTCAATACTCCTTCGCCCCCAACTTCAAGCCCAAGCCCTGCCCCTCCAAGTTCTTGTAAGTTCTGTCCTGTGTTTTTGCTTCTTGTCAACTCATCTCTGCAGCCTCCAATCGTCAAGCTTCGAGCGCTGCCCCTCCCAACACTTTAATCCTTGCAACCTCCACCTCCAGCACTCCCGACTCTATATCCGCTCCCCAATCTACTTCTACAACTAGCAGTAGTGCTCTGCCTACTACTAGTGGAAATACATCTTCTACTTCTACCGATACATCCTCTGCTGCTGACTCGCTTACTACCTCCTTGTCCTCGTCCTCTTCCATCGCAGATACGACGAGCTCTACTGTATGTTGATTTCGCATCTTTGATTTGTCGCTGTGACTCACGGTTTCTCTTGCATCAGTCTACCAGTACTGTGGTTCTCACCGCTCCCGCTGTGATTGTCACTTCTTCGATTGGAGTGTCTTCTCACTCATCCCTCACTATCGGCACCCTCTCGGTTACCCACTCTGCTTCCGCCTCGGCTGCCCCTTCTGGAGGGGTCAAGGTTGGGACTGTTGTGGGAGGCATCATTGGCACTCTTGTGGGACTTGCCGTTATTGGAATTGTGTCTTCGTTCATTCTCGTGAGTTGGTTTTTATCATTGCTGCAAGTATTGCTGACGCCTTTCGATCGCTTTTTTCTAGCGCCGCATCCGCAAGCGAAACCGTCGCGACACCATCATCATCGACGACGATGACTTTGGCAACTCCCAGTTCGCTCCCACAGGTGATATCGGAATCCGTGGCAACGATATCCTTGAACCTCCCAATATGGTCGAGAGCCGTCATAGTTTCGCCCCCTCCGTCGCCAGTGGTCCTGGCATGGCCGGTCATGGTGCTTTCCAAGGCAGGGCTGCGTATAATTCTAATGTCCCTAATGCCGCCCCTGGGTACGGAGCAGGTGCTACAGGAGTTGTTCCAAACCGTGTTATGCAAGAACGTCCCAAGTATACTTATGGTCAGCAAACCGAAGAAGAGGTCGATGAGGTAGCACATGGCATCTATAGTTCCCAGCCTCAGCCTCAGGTCTCCTACAACCCCGAGGTTTATGGTTCTTATGCTGCTTATAATGGCCACAGCACTGGCTACCAAGAGGTCACGAGGGAATACCAAGGTCAACAACAAGATGACTACAATGCCCACCCTGGATATGGCGTTGCTGTTGCCGACCCCGGCGCGTCAGCTTCATCTGGGGCACACCCTTCCAATTCACGTGACCAGGCTACTTTGACCGGGAACAGGGGTCAGAATACGAATAGCGTCGTTGTCCAAGACGATGACGTGTACGGTGGTATCTAAATTGTCCTCTCTCTTTTTCCGCTACTATGCCAAGGTCACCATCGCCTACGAATTTTTTACTTCTGGTTATTTGTGATTTGTGAAATATCTTGGATCTGTTTTGTGCTTCTTTATTATCCATTCAATCCCCATCCCCCCAATCTTCTTTCCTCGTTGACTTTTTTTTCCTTCCAAAGCGCTTGCGCTCGTGTCTGTTTCTAGCTGGTGCCTCTTTTTTTTTTCCTTGGGCCATACTCTGTCTTGTTGTGTCTTTTGGGGCTCGCGATGATTTTTTGTTTTGGAAGTATTTGTGGATTTATCCTTTGTCTTTCCCCTCACTCCCCGCACCCTTTGACTCTCGATGCTCAACATTGCGTCTTTCGTGGATTGTGGATTATTCCCCCGTCTCTTGTGTTCCTTCATCGCCGACCGACTTTTCTCGCACTTTGGAAGCCGTTCCCTACGATTGCTCCTATCGGATCATTCACGAAATGCTACGAGTACTCAAAGGATCGACAAAGAGAGTTTTCTGTTGTTTTTGGAAAGCGAGAGCGGGCCGCTGATTTGGATAATCGTCTGTTGTGGCTCATTATATAGTCTGTTATTTTCCCTCGTCGTCGTCGTCGTCGTCGCTCAGCGCTGTGTATAACTGGGGTGGATTTGATATACCTCTTTACCTACTTCTGGTGGAGATACTGCACAAAGGCAAAAGAAATGGTGCTGGTTTCGTTTTATATATATATAAATATATCTTCTTCTTGGTTACATATGTATTGTCTTTTTCTTTTTTTCTTCCATTCTTTTTTTCCTTTGATTTAACTGGGTCGATAGGGAAAAAATGTATTGCAGGATACCCTTTTCTTTTCCCTTTTTTTTTTTTTTCTTTGACTGGTTATTTAATTTTCTGTGCAATTTGGGGGTAGTGAATGGTAATAATTTTCTTTTGGGTGGATTAATCTGAAGAGGAGTTCAAGCTGTTAGTATCTCTCATTGTCGATGCTCGAGGTTTTTTGTAGGATTCCAGAATTGATGATTTGATTTTGATGTGGGGATGTGAGAACCTGTAATACCTACGTTTTGGGATCATCGTTCCTCGGCAGTTGACATTGCCCCCCCCCTGAAAACTGTGGGTGTGAGAGGGAGAGAGGG
>Ga0153978_1000136_pt1 | contig 16543 bp, 25 predicted proteins | sample TSGA062MetaG_FD_104749 | JGI IMG/M metagenome (GOLD analysis project Ga0153978, IMG submission 104749) | Attine ant fungus gardens microbial communities from Georgia, USA - TSGA062 MetaG | ecosystem: Host-associated > Fungi > Mycelium > Unclassified | place: USA: Georgia, Yuchi Wildlife...
CTTCGGTGGACCCTTGTTGGCGTGATCCATGCCATGCTGTTTGAAATTCAGCACAGAGCGTAAGTCTAAAGCAATCCCGAAGAAACCATCACTGATATGTCTTCCTTGCAGGTTATACGCCCCATGGCACCTTTCAATCGTACAGACTATTCTATGCTCCCCCTCTTGTCCCCTCGTCGTCCGACGTCTTTGTAGCCCGAGCTGTCTTAGATTATTATCTGGAAAACGGATACAAGCTATTCCGGTGAACCCCTTGTTGGATATCAGCGTCATACGGGCTACGTGCTTCCAAACTCTCGGAATCAAGAAAGACCGTGAGTGACAAGTTGGCAATACGTTTTGCCTACCGACTAAAATTTTAATCGATCATCCGGCGCAGCATCTTGCAAGGCACTGGAGGATCATCAGATCAGCCCTGCTACGGGATGGTTAGACTTCCCACGGCAAGAGATCCATGAGGCGCTCACGTTAGCACGCGGCCACAAGGCCCCTCGTATTGACGTTACCCGCTGTCTCACCGCTACTTCACCTTCCAAATTCCTTCATCTCCTCTGGTCGGAGCTTAGTGTTGCCACAAGTCTGGGGGAGATGGAAATCTGCAAGCGCCTGGCGACATTCGTTCTAGCAGTACCCCGCCAGTTATCTTCGGCACCACCTCTCCTTCCTATATTTATGTACAACGTTCTCCCATCACTCATCGCGACCATAGACCAACAGCAGGCAACAGAGAAGAGTATGAACACACAGTTGTTGGTGACAGTCATTTCGTCGACCCTTACCGCTGCGTTGCATATCGAATGGGCGGTACAAACAGTGTGCGAAGAGCAGCGCTTTGTGCTCGGACAACCAAGCGCTGCTGTCGCTAGACGACTCGCAACTGATCTACGAGCACAGAAGACCAGTTCATCCACCAGTGCAACTATTTTGCAACGTCTTGGATCATGCCCTGTTTTCGTGACGAATTTCCCTATATTTGTTATGTAGTGAAGACAACAGGATTGATATTATCTCGCAGAAATTTGATCCAGGTCTTTCAAAAGACTGTTGTGACTTCAAAACGTTTTGGAATTGATAAACGGTGGCTGCAGAAAACATGAATACGTCATAAACACACGAACTGGGCCTGACTAGCATCTACTTTAATATAAACAGGAGGGTCGGAACATATGTAAACAGTCTAAGAGTAGACTATGGGTGACTGTTTGTCAAACACCTGGTGGGGGTCGGGCTGGCAACGCGCGAATGTAAACGACACTGTAACAGACAGATGTGAGACTCACGGCAGCAGGCATTTTCTACTGGATCACAGTTTTGATCCGCCGGACACAGTATCAAACATGATGAATTTGTGGATACCTTGAAACCATCAGCCGTTGCGAATGATCACAATCGGTACAGCACATACCGTGATGTGATCTTCTGGGAGAGGGTGGTATTCCGGCTGAATGGTACTAGAATGTATGCCATGATGATGAAGAGTTTTCCTTATGTCCGCAGCAACGGGCATGAAATCATGGTTTCGTGACGCCATCACATGTACAGATGCGACAATCTTGGACTCCGAGAGTTGCCAAACATGCAATTCATGCACGGACAGGACTCCGTTTACCTTCATAATCGATTCCCGAACCTCATCTAGGGATATAGTGGAAGGAACGCCCTGAAGGAGAATGAACGATGCACTCCGGACTAGAACAGGTGAGTCGATACCAAATATACACGGAAGAAGACTTACCCAACGGCAGGGCAGATGAGAAAATAATAGCGGTGATTACTAGACTGATGACCGGATCGAAGTAAAACTTGTATTTCCATTGTGTAAGCCAGATTACTAGGCCGGTTGCAATGACTCCAACATTGCCTAGGGCATCTCCTAGCACATGCAATACAAGGGCTTGCATATTCATAGAACCATGCCCGTGACTATGGTGGTGAGAAGATGGAGCTTCTGTTGGCCGGTCCCCGAGAAGTGGGATGCGCTCATCTAACACGACAGCAGATGAATTGAAACTTTCCTCAGAGGAAAGGCGTGGAGGAGGAGAAGGAGATTGAGGAGAGGTCAATCGTCTCACATGCGTAGGAGAGGATGGGCTTCCGGACAATGCGATGTCTTGAGCAGCTTGCACAACTGACGCACGCGTCGCAATGGGGTGTCCATACAGGGAGGAATATGAGTCAGAGCGCTCACGGGTACCTGACCATATAGGTATATTTTTTGCTGGAGTGACAGCAGCACCTACTCGTTCTTCCTGAGCAATGCTCTGAGGATGGGTGGTAGACGGAGAGGTCTTATGTTCGTGAGGATGGGCGTGACCACCTTCTAGAAAGGTATAATGATATATGAGCAGTGGCATATGCGCCACTAGTGCTAAGACTAACCGTGAAAGAGAAAGAGGCCAACAATATTAGATGCCAGACCAAAGGATCCAACTATTACGATGAGACGAGGGTTCGAGATTTCTGCAGGAGCAGATACTGAGGAACTACCTCAAAATACATGCAAGTGAATTTACCTGGGGTGCTGAAGAAGCGCTCCAAGGCTTCCATTGTAATAGAGAAACAGAGCGCAAGGAGGAAAACGCCGTTTACAAGAGCGGCAAGGATCTCGGCTCTGTGCCACCCATACGAATATCTGGAATCGTTGGCACTTCTTTTTGACAGCTGTAACGGATTGATCTGAACATTTGACGCTCAGAACGAAAATGTAGAGGTACCTTAATCGCGTAGAGAGCAACCACTAGACTGATGACATCACTGTCGCAGGAGATTAGACATATATATGCAGCTCAAGTTGGAGGAGCTAACTTCAGCATATGAAAACTATCGGCGACGAGGGCAAGTGAACCGACAGCATAACCTGCAAGTTTTGCTTAGGGGAATTCCGGTGGTTGAGAATGAGATACAAGCTCACCTGAGATGAGTTCAATGAAGAAGAATAGTATGTCGATGATGAGCAATACGGTTATTCGAGCTGAACGGGACATGGCCATGGTAGCACGACACATGTACGAGCGTTCACTGAGTCGTGTATAGTACTGGTATTATGTAAGCCAGATACATTTTTTCGACCTCGACTCCAGACGAGAATTGCACGCTAGGAGAGACTGAAATGGCTGCCCCATCAATGGCCGCAGCCTTGGCTGCATCACTTCCCGCTCCCCAGGATGCGCCTACCCCTGCAGCTCCCACATATGAAGCCATCCCTGCATCGATGTCAAAGGCGATCGACATCGAGGCTGAAATACCTCTTACATGCGTCCAGCTGGATGGTCTGGTAAGGATCGTTTCGCTTCCTTCGATGATTTAATTTATACGGTATCCTAGGTTATTACCAAAATTTTGAAACACAGTCGTGAAGCACCCTCCGCGACAGCCCACGGGCTTCTCTTAGGCCTTGACCTTGATGGCATCCTCGAGGTGTCCAACTCGTTTGCATTACCGAATCATACCAATGATGACGATGAAAAGGCAACAAAGGCTATCTGTGAGCGTGGTTACTTTCTCTTATACAGGTATTGATAAATACCTTCATGCTGGCAGTTCGCTACCAGGCATCCATGCTACGGTCCCTGAAGGAGGTTCAGGGAGATGACAATGTCGTTGGATTTTACCAAGCGACCTCACTTGGTGCTTTCTTCAATCAAACCCTGATAGACACACAGGCAATCCACCAAGACAGACTTAGACATGGTGGAGTTGTAATTGTTCATGGTAATCGCACTTGCTCGACGCGTTGTAGCTGCATGGTGACCACGAGGTTCTAGATATCTCACAAACGGCACGAGGGAATGCGTCATTCCGTGCATTCAAGCTGACGCCGTCGTTCATGGATGCCTACAGGAGGGCTAATTTTAGTACGGCCGGGTATGCTTTTCTCGCTTTTGATCATGACTATCGGCCGATTATCTGACTGCAGTATAGGCTGGTCAGCCATAGATTGACTTTTTCTTCTATCCTGGAAGAGATTCCGCTGAGAGTTCGGACAAACGCATTGCTCAACTCGTACTTGAACCTGCTTGCAACACCATCGACATCAATGTCCTTGGGTGCTCATCCTGGGGAGGCAACCACATCTGCGTTGCCTCCGTCTTATTCAGCACTTGATATCGGCAATACAGGCCTCACGAAGAATCTCGAGCAAGTTGCGGAAGCGATCGACAATTACCGGAATGAAGAAGGAAATGTTGCTTACCTCTCAAGACAGATCGCTCGAGAGAAGCTCCGTGCGGAGTCGTATGTTGCGAAGCGGAAAGAAGAGAATGCACGGCGGGTTGCACAGGGACTAAACCCACTCCCTGAGGAAGACATAAGCAGGTTGTTCAGGATCCCGGCTGAGCCAAGCCGGCTGGAGAGCATGCTGTTACTGGGACAGGTGGATGCATACGCGAAGAGCCTTGAAAGTAACGCAGGTACTGGATTAGTGAGGATGTATGCAGCCAAAGCTAGCCCAGGTGTATAAGTTTGTGTTTTTTCTTTACTTTCGCAGTGGTGAAATGCTACACAGGGGCTAGGCCTATCATGGACAAGTGTTTGTAGTAGAACAATGCAGCAATCACTAAAAGTACTATTGTTTGACACATTTTCTCATGTGAGTTGCTATTGTTGGTCGATCTCAGCGTTGCCAACTGTACCGCGACGGACCCCCGAAGATTGAGTGGGGGGTGATAGGATCTGAGATGAAAAGGCAGCAGACCCTAAACGTGGCTGACGGCACGGGCACGGAGGTTTGACAACGTTGGCATAGCCATTTTTTTTTTGCTGCGGGCAATTGATGGAGGGAGAAGTGATTACATAAGCAAGCTGTTTTGAGATATAATATCTAGTTTCGGGGACAAGTTACCTTCGACCCGCATAGCCGTTCGTCCTACTTGTTGGTTCTTCTCATTCTTTGCCTGCCTGGTTGTCGGCTTCGCTCTTTTTTTTTCAACGCCCTTTCCCTGCTATAAAGCCCTGTCAATCTTTCAAGTCGACCCAACAAGTGCCCCTCCTCCCGCTCATTCTAAGCATCAGTCATGGCCCCAATTGCCCGCTTCTTCGCATTCTTTACTCTTATCCTCTCCGTATCCGCCCTCACCATCCCTAACTCTCACAACATGTTCAAACATCGCCGCGCAGTGGCTCATGCAGGGATTCAGGTAGACACCGCTGTTCCAGTCGTTGCTCCCAAGGCCAGGCGTTCTCTCAACAAGCGTTGCGTTCCTATGCCATCTGGAAATTCAACTACATCTGCTTCCTCATCCTCTTTCTCGTACACCTCTTCCCTGTCCTCATCCTCTTCCTATTCCTCGGTTGCTCCTTCATCTGCCACCCCCCCGGTCAACGTTGCTCCTTCCCCCGTGCTTCCTTCTTCCTCTTCTACCTATACCCCAACTCCTACACCATCTTCCTCATCCTCTTCATCCACCCCAGTTCAGACGACTTCTGCATCAAGTAGCGGTTCGTCGACGAGCCCCAGCTACCTGGTTGGCACACAGAGTGGACAAGGTACCTTTTTTCGTCTTTCATTGCCTGTTACATGGGTATAATTTCACGGCAGGAACATACTACGAGACTGGTCTTGGCGCTTGTGGCATCACAAACAGCGATTCTGATTACATCGCTGCCGTCTCTGAATTGTTGTTCGACACCTACCCGTAAGTACCTTCTCTTCGCATTCTTCCGCAACCTTATCTATTTTTGTAAACAAGCAATTACAACGGTGTGAACCCCAATGACAACCCTGTGTGTAACAAGAAGGTCACTGCTTCCTGTCCGTGTCTTTCTGTTCCCTTAAACGACACCGTATTGAATACCTTTTCAGATGGTGGCAAGAGTGTTACAGTCGCGATCACAGACCGATGCACGGGCTGTGCAATTACTGACCTGGACTTCTCGCCATCGGCGTTTTCTGCGTTGGCCGATCAGTCTTTGGGACGTATCGACATCACCTGGAAATGGGACTAGTCGTCTCATCCTTGGAATTTTTCATTAGTTATTCGGTAAAGGCATATATTTTTTTTGACGGGTTCTGCGCCAGACGTCTCTCTGCGAGCAGAGAGCTGGGGAATCCCCGCTGATTTTTCTCATTCCACCTACACTCATGAGTGCTACGTACCTAGGGTCACTGGATGATTCCTAAATACTTGGTTGATGGTCGAATGGGTTTGTTGCTTGGTTGGTCTTGCAGTGCTTTTCATTAGAAATGTTATTATTGTATCTATGAAAACAAATAAATGTGTACCATTTGTGCATTCAAAACTTGTTTTGTCTCATTCAATCGTGATCAGACTTCATTTGGGCAAAATTCAGCGCTCCGCGGCGAGCACTTTATTAATCAATAAAAAATCGTGCCCTCGGATAGCAATCAAGTAATCAATTAACCAAGTGATCAAAGTGTCATTTCATTTCCGTATCGCTGCCGCTCTGCAAGCACGGTGATTACCACGTGAACACATCCGTCGGGCAATGCGACAGAAGGCAGGTCACCTGAAATGCTCAACAGGGAAGGCCGTGACTCATGTCCACGCCTGCCCGAAAACGACCCCGTCCTAGTGTAGGCTGTGCGATGAAAAAAAGACTTACGGGGTCATCTCATGACAGCCCCGTCGCCCGCACAAGCTGCCGCCAATAACTTTCCTCGGGCGTGCCTGATACTGCACTAGTCACCGCGTTCATGAGATTATCTTTCTCCTCTACTTCTGGTCTTGGCAAGACGGAAAGAAGCGTAATTACGAGGTCCACGGCTAGTCTTCGGATACGGGTTGAAGAAGCCTGAATTTTTGTAAACGGGCCAGGAAGCCGGCCACGAACTGGATGAGCCACCATGAAGAAAGGTGCGAGGCGAGATCGCAATCCGATAATTTCCTGTACGACACAAGGAAAGGAAAGACGGACAATCAACCTCATCGATCAGTCGGCCATCATATCAATCAAAGACACACCTCGTGCTTGATCACGACGGAACCACGTTGAATGAGACGTAACAGGGATCTAACGATAGCCTGGTGCAAGAAAATGAGTTAGGAAACGGTAATAGGCTTGACCAAAACTCACCTCAGAAGCGGCAAGGTTGTGGGCACCTATCTCCCAAAGCGTCCTGGGAAGGTGTAAAATCCATTCTTGGAATTTCCTTTGCTCCCCAGTTTTCTGTACGTCAAAATGTCCGCAATAGTCCGACTCCGTTTCAAGCTTGGTGATGTCAATGATAAATTTCACAATCGTGAGTGAAAGCGCTCACCAAAAGGATGCGAGCTACGAATTCAACAGTGAGCGCCTTAACAGCAGAATTGGATATTGTTCCAATGGCATGGTCGAGCACCGCTGATAACACGGTACGTGAATTATCCCCGTCTTGAGCCAACATGTGGTTGTCCTTCGGTTGGTTTAGGAGAGCCCATATTGTGGGCAGCAGAGCAATATACATCCCAGGAGTTAATGGCCTTGAAATCTGCGCGCCAGAGTGGTCTTCACCCAGTAGAAGTCCAATAACGTACGTTCTAACAATTCCCGCCTGTATGGTCAACTTGCCTCCATGTTTCGCCTGGGAAGACGTTAATGTTCGAGAAGACTGGAGACGGGCTTTGCGCGAATTATCTCCTAGTTGTCGGCGGGACGATACGAGGACCAGCAGCGCTGTGAGCTCGCAGTAGATTACATTCAGATCTTGGAATGCATGTTCCACCTGGTTGTGATCAGCTGGGTAAAAACGTCAAGACGTCGATAAGCTACTACCTTAATCTCTCGTCGTGCAGGACGGAATGGAAAATACCCTGTCATGTAACCGAGTAAGGTCCTCAGCTCGTCGCAAAGGGTTTCCTCTTCGGGGACGCTGACGGAGAGCCTATTTTGTAGGACAGATCCGTAAAGTGTCTTCATGATCCGCGCAGTCACGGTGAGAAGGTTCAGTTCCGCTTCGGGAGGGTTTGTGGCAGGCGAAAAAACTACTGGAGCACAATCAAGATATGAAGCAATTAAAGTCGAATACAGCGTGCGAGCCAAGTGCTATAAGTTATATTGAATAAGATGATGATGAGGACAATCAACGACGCACGATGAGAGAGGTGGTATTATTGCTTGGATGAGTCAAAGGTTCAGTATGAGCCAGTGATAAATCGGAAAGGTCATTTAAAGACCACGCTAAGGTCGATGCGCCAGTCACAGTGTTTGGTATACATACAAAGTCATCATGAAGGTAGTCAACATTCAATTGAGGTTGTACATCGGATCCAAATAGTCGTTCGTAGGCAATGAATGACCGAGCAGACATGAAAGAAGGAGCAAAGAACCACGCTGGAAAGTGAACCATGGCAGGCACTAAATCACTGGTGAGATTACTTGGTGATTGCAGCACTCGTGATATTGCATGAGTGAGAAATGTCGAAAGCGACTTCAGAACAACCAACTTCGACTGCAGGACACGTCAGTATTGGTCGTATTGCACACTGGATAGTACAGTCATACCTGCGCCGAGAGGACTACACTGGCAGTAGATGTTGCCTGTGCCGCACCTTTGTGGAATGCAAAGTTACGTATATTCGAAAGACATTTTGAACTTCATTTACCTTCTGTGCCGCCATATCTTGTACCTGCACTCAGTATCCCTAAGTATCCCTCTAGAACCCTTCTTCCATGTCCCGAGTTTTCTTCCATCCAACCACTAACCACGCTCTCTGGTATTAATTCAAGAAAAAGGTCCAAAAATCGTACCGCATCGATCCTGATTTCTGGAAAGATATTGGTCTGGGCGGATGTGGTGAAAAGGATGAGTAGTGGAACATGCGGAATCAGTTCCTCCTGAATAAAAAAGGTTAGACATTTGGGCATCCGTAGTGCGAGGTATCATATATCACCTTTGGAACAAGAGGTAGCAGCCAGCTCAGGAACGAAAGAAGTGTCTTTCGAACGCCTGCGTCCTATACATACCTTGAATTTCAATTCATGAACGCACCACTGGACAAACCTCGTCCCCAATCAAACGGACACAAGCACCTAACAGTGTGGTCATTGATGATTCCACAACTTCGGGATGCAATTGAAACAACTCCCGAAGACTCGAGACGGCATCTATTAAGTTTAATAAGCTTCTCGCTTTGTGAAGAGACAGGAAGTACCTTTTCGAGTGTTTGCATTGTAGTGCTTCATGAGAGAAAGCAGGTCATCAAATGATTGTTTCTTCCTAGTGGTAGGAAGCGAAATATCCTTCTCTATGGTAATGCTCTGGGTGGGGAGTGCAATACCTGAAACAATAAGGTATATATGGGCTCGATCGCTGCACACAGTCTAGTACTCACTACGAGCTTTGAACGACGTATCGACCACATTACTTGGTAGCTGCCTGCCCTTTCCAAGTTTTAATTTTGCTTTCTATACATCAAGTTTAAGATGTTGTGGAAAGAAAGGATGTGCAGAACTTACGGAAAAGTCGGCGACCTTCTCCCGCTTCTTTTTGGAGCCCTTTGGCATCGTATCAGACAAGGAAGAGATGAAGATATTAACTTCAACAAGTTCTACCATCAAATGATTTGTTGCTGCCTATTTAGGAACCCAACAGCATACGATTCGTAGCAACATATGATAATACAGGAATCAAGGATATAACTGTAGATGCGACTGCAATCCACATCTACCACTCCAATCTTAAGAAGGGACTCTTCATAAAGTCAACTCTAAGATCCAAACAGAGCATGTCCTCGTCGTCTGCGGTGTAACCTCTCACATTGACAGTGAATTTCGCTGCAACGAAGAATTCAGCCAGACTCATCTAAGTACATGATCAAGAGTTTTCACATACCTTGAGGGATTTCCTTTGGCAATGCAACCGTTTGAACCACGGTATACTTGCCCTCCTCAACTGGGCACTGGATGGTTGCATTTGCTCCACGTCTGTAGTGTCGCTTCAATCAGAATCCAGGACAATGCCAATACACTAACTCACGCTTCTTCGCAAACATCAAAGGTCTTTGTAAGAAGTTTAATGAGTCCGAGTTTGACAACAACATCGGCGTAGGCTCCGTCCTACAAAAATAAACTACGTGGATTGACGACAGGCAGTAGTAGTGAAACAAACCTCAATTCGTTTTTGAGCAGTCCCAACAGCAGTGACAGTCAAGTCTTGGCCTGGCTTAGGAGGATCTGGAGAGAGGCTTATTGATTCCAACTGAACGACATCCGACTCAAGGCCTGAAGGACTTTAGCTTGTGGTTTATACACTTCAAAGTGGATCTCACCACAATTCACCCAAGACCAACCCTCCATCGTGTGTACTGGCTGAGCCAGAACCTCTTGCTCGGAAAAGGGCTTAGCAGTGGTAAAACCCACTAAAATGGCGAGCAAAGAAATGGAGAGTAGATGAACCATTGCTAATGGGAAGAGCAAGCACTTGGCTGGAAGGCTTCGATTCAGAGTAGAAGGTCCGATGGCGTGGGATAAGAGTACCTTATTCAGGATGGCACTATAACGTACCCGCTGCGCTCTGCGACTCGGTTCCCTGTCTTCTCAACCACCATCACAGAACAAGAGCACAGACCGATTCGGTGGATTGACTAGCAGCGATATTCAACCCAAGAAATTTCAAGGTCTCATCTCCCAGTCCGTGCCACCTAAAATGAAAGCCAGAGAGTATTGCTGTTGCGCGATCCCGCTGGTCAATGCTGGTATATACGCCACGCTGGTCGAACAATTCTCTCTTGGCCTTATCATAGGTACCCTTGCAGTCGCAACGCCTTCCAGTGAGTCCCACCCACCTCTCATCTCCAGTTTATAACCGTAATGGCGTAGTTGTTGGAGCATCAACTCCTTCGTTCGCCCCTTGGCTTCTTGCGATAGCATGTTACGTGGGTGCTGCAGTCCAAATTCTTGGATTTATTGGCGTAGCTCAGGTGTGTTGTTTCTGGCATGTAGTCGCTGATGTTGATTTTTTTTTTTGTCGCCAGGAGAAACCTACCCTTTTCCGCCGCTACGCTACTCTTAACTTTGGCGTTACTGCTGCTGCTTTCGCCATTGCCATCGCATGGGTCATCCTCTCAGCCAATCGTCATTCGACTGCTCTGTCAAATTGCGAGGCGACCTTCTATCCTCCAGCGTCCAATGGCAGCAATACTTCGGAGGGCCAGACTCTTTGTGACATTATCACGTGGGTCGATATCGGGTTGATGGCTGGAGCTTGGGTGTTCTTTGCTCTTGTACAGGTAATTTGCCTCAGCCATCGCTTGCTTGGCAGATAGTTGATTGTTTCTCTGCAGGCATACATGCTCTTTGTCATTTCGTCTTATGGATCCGCCCAAAGCCTGGACCGTGAAAAGTACGATGCTCTCAATGATACCACGAAGCCACTGACAGATAATATTCCAATGGCTGATCGTGGCGACCCTTGGGATTACAGAGCGTCTGCCGAGGAAGATAACGGCCGCGGCCATTTGCGAAACGAAAGTACGGCATCAAACGCCATGAACGCTCCTTTACAGAAGGAAAATTACGCCGACAGTTCGCCTTATCCGCCGACCTATCCCCCTCAGCAAACAACTGTTTCGCACCCCTCAAATGCATTTACTCAGACCTCTCAGCCTACTCCATATGTTAATAACTACTCCGGCTCTGGTGGTCCTATCGGACAACCTGCGCCTACTCAGGCTCACCCTGGTGGGTATTGATGCGTTAGATGCTCATCACAATCGTCATCTTATGCCGACTTGAATGAGCGGGTTTGTCTATTCTCCTGAACAACGTTGTCATTTTAAGCTGAATCCTTCCTTTTTAGCTGAAGGCTCTTTCGGTCGCCCTACACCACAATTGGTCAAAACTACCACATTCTTGTAGGAAAGGGAAATTACGATTCTGTCGCTGCTTCGTTGACTCTACCTTACTCTTTTCCCATGGACATTTTTCTTGAAGTTAGTATACCTCGACAGCGATACATCCTTCTAGACGAGTATTCATCTACGGCTATCTCTTTGGATTTAAACTACGTCAGACTCTGAAGTTCCTTCTTCATCTTCCCAGGGTCCTATCTTTAGGCGCTACAAAGTAGTACCCGTCCTCTCGGCCATCCTCGGGCATGAGCCACCTACATGGAACCACAGTGTGGCTGATTGCCGGCATAGAATTCCCTCACAAGTAGACAGGGGCAATGATTGCATGCCCTGTGTGAGTTATTTGGAGCGGCACCGGACCAATAAAGTTTTCACACTGCTTGTTCACGGGAAATGAGGCAGAGGGGCGAAGCATCCCAGAGTAGGCGTGCTGCGGAGGGTATGAGAGCCCGCTAGTACGAATTTGCTCGTGCGTGCCAATCCCTGCCAAAATAGAATATGGATGGACATTTCTCACCTCGAAGACAAGTCTATGACCGTGGCCTTTGGAGGGGTATTCAATTAAACGAAGGCGAGGAAAAGGTGTGCCGGTTTTCAAATGACCACAGCAGTGAGCGAACGTAATTGAAAGGAGTTTGAGTGGTAAAGCTCGTATATTAACTTGTGAACTAAGAGTGGTAGTACCCCCCAATTTCGATGACGTCTCACCTACTTGAAATTATGCGGGGGTGATATTGATGCTGAAGACTCGCAAGTGACGCGAGCATCCCGAGATATAACTGGGAAGCTAACCCAGTCTAGCCATCGACAAGATAACAAGTTTAACGACCTCCTATCTAAGGAGGCACGAGAATAGAGAATTACATACCTGGTCATCATGGTAGACTTCAAGACACGTCCATCGTTGGCAACATCGGCCCAAAACACTTGGGCGCAACCGCGGCGAACCCAAATATGCGAATTTCAGGGTAACTCACACCACCTCCAGATAGTTCTGCAGAGTCTCGGCAGAGATACATTGATATTGTCCAGGCTTCCTAGAAGATTCAAGTTGGTATGAAGGATACACGTAAGTATGAGCAGTACTAGTGGAAGGCTGGTGACCTTATAGATGCGTTTTAGTAGACTGGGAGAGACAGGTGCTGCTCCTCGTTTTAGAACCGGGCTTCAACGGCATACATGCCTGAAAAAGGATCGCCACACTCCGTGACATCTGGAGGGAACCGCCTCGCCACTCAAGCGTGGATCTGTCTTCCCCTACTTCTGATCAGGCTGGGCTGGGGCGTTGCATGTATCGGAGGCCGCTATACCAGCGCAATTCCTCCGCACGATGACAATAAAGTGAGCAGAAACGTGGCAACACACCTGCCCATTTGTCCTTGAGCGTCCATTTTACATTTTCTCAGGAATGCCTCGAGGTACATAAAACAGCGTAGCACTTCATTCCGAAGCGCGTTTTTGTTGCCCCCTTATTTTTGACAGCCCACATCCGACATTGAACGCAGCGTGTGTACTGCACGACTATAGTCTCTGCCGTAAGGCGAACAAAAGAAGGCAAACGCATCAACGCTTCTCCGAGTGAAGTGTCTAAGATCGCGTGGTCACTATTATTACTACTGTTTCGTTTTATCCTGCTTTCTCTGTTTTCTATTCTCTATTCCCCACTCTCATCGATTTCAGCTCCTACCTATGCCTGCGATCACACAACCATATGAAGTCTTACTTGACTTCACCAACGACACGCACGACTTCGCAACTATCCAGCTACTGCGGGACTATGGCCGGAACACCAGCGCAGTCGTTCTGTTACACCCTGGAGAAAGCATCACCCTAGTCCTCGAAGCTGGTTCCATATACAAATATGCTCTCAAATCACATTCAAAGGTTGCTAATGTGAGGTGCGTTTGCAAGGCACGTGTATCCCTCGACACGTCGTTTCTTATTGCATATGGCATACAGCGCACGGAGCTGGCGGGACATTCAATGCGAGATATCACATTTATTCGCGGGGGAGTCACCATCATGGTCTTCTCTACGCGGGTCCACAAGTCCGCCAGCCAATGGTGTCACTGTTGACCGAGTATGGCGGGACTATCGGTTCAACGTTTGGAACGATGCTGTAAGTAATCTCGATCTTTATCGTCATTCGCTCATCTAACCTCCGCCGAATTCAGTGAGGCAAGACTTCATGATGAGAGACTATACCCTGAGGGGCATAAGCCTTATACGATACCACCATTGCATCCGCCCCAACAGATAATCGATCAGCTGTTGCACGTAATGTTGTAACGTAATTTTATTTCTTTATTGTTGCTGGTACACCTCATCTCGATGTTGCGTTGTAAATTGCCCGACTTCCGTGATGCGGCATGAGTCTCGATCGAGGGAAGGGATGACAATTGACTGTTATATCACTACGCTATCTCCATAGGACCTAATCTATATATTTATTGGGTTCTAATTTTATTTGAACAAGTGGATTCAATCAGCTGCGAGTTACTTTCTACGCTCTTGCTCACTAGACCTCAAGACGTCTTTATTTATTCGCGTATGAGAATTCTCGCTTATCTTATCGCGCTCTAATTCAGTCGTATTCCCTTCAAGTTTATTTATGACAGAAGCAAATGTCAAAACTCAGGAGCACTCCACCACATTCGCGTTGCTCCGGGGATCAAACTGAAACGGAAACTATTACCCTGGTAAAGACATGTCTCGACTTGTTCAAGTCTCCCCAGACGTCAGGCGAACGTCTTGGTCCTCTTGCATGCTCGGTTTCCGGCTCCCACTGGTCAAGCATGGCGAAATACGTCCCGCTATCTCGTCAGTGATACTTGAAGAACTTCCAATCTTTCTAGTAATGACTCGGACTCGGGTGAGCTGAATGATGGCTCTGCTTTTAGGAACAAGTCCTCGTTTGAAATTTTCAATGACTTCGAGGCATATCTTTGCTAACTTTTGTTGGGGTAGAGTCTGTCCAGTTTCCATCCCCGGAGCAACGCGAATGTGGTGGAGTTTCGACATTTGCCATTCTGTCATAAAAAGACTTGAAGGGAGTACGACCGAATTTGAGCGCGATACTAGTAAGATAAGCTAGAATTCTCATACACTGGAGTGAGCAAGAGCGTAGAAAAGTAACTCTCGGGAGCTCAGGAAGGCGTTACAGGCCCTAACTTGTCAAAAAGGGGTTCACAATGACGATGACTTAATGATCGCATTTGCAATAAGGGAGTTCCCCGGGCCGGTAACCTCTGTCCATTGTTGTATGTCCTCATACCCCACTCTGTTCAGAATGGCACATTCTTCATGTTTTCATCATCAAATCGCGCGTCACTATTACTACTAGCTCATCTCTCGCGAATACACGTTCTTTTCTCGGGTCCCTTGGGCCCGAGCATGGAGCTACCCGGATGCCCTAACCTAGCCTGGGTGTAAGTTGATTCATTCACTTGTACTTCCGACGACGCCAAGCATCTTATACCGGCTGCTGACTTCGTGTAACCTTCTGCATCTCACGCAAATCAGTGCGTTAAACAGTTCTTTGCGACTCACGGTAACAGAAAACCACTTATAAGACCCTCGTGTGACTACAGAACCGCTGATGGACGATTTCCTAATTCAAGAGAAACCTCAACCTGCGCGACTTGAAGAGTGTCACCGCACGGTGTCCAATAATCCAGTATGTTTTCCCGATTAGGATACCACCCTATTTGGCGCTTATCTTTGTGTGAGGATGATCGTGACAGAACGTCATATGAAAAACATTGCATCATGTTAAGGAGATCCCTTTATATAACCAAGTTGCGAAGAAGTTCCTAACCTTCCTGATCACACATCATGCAAACCGCTGCCAACATAATACAAACGGCAAGTCCCCATGATGCCAGCCTTGTGTCGTTGAATAATGAATACCCAGAAACTGGGAGAGGCACCTGCAATTGTCCACCCACAATACGAGCATCGTGAAGATGGTTCTACTATGAAAGCCCTCTCATGGTTTGGCGTGAAAGACGTCCGAGTCGTTGATGTGCCAATCCCAGATATCACAGAACCAGACGACGTGATCGTGAAAGTGACTGGCACCACTATTTGTGGCTCAGATTTACATCTTTACCACGGCGAGATCTTGGCCCTTCAGAAGGGTGATATTTTGGGCCACGAGGCTTGTATCGTTTATTTTCTAGGATTGGGTTTTTAATCACGAGGCTTACCCGCAGTTTATGGGCGTTGTCGACCGTGTCGGACCGAACGTCAGAAATCTCAGCATAGGTCAACGCGTCGTTGCTTCCTTCCAGATTGCATGTGGAAAATGTCAATATTGCAAGCAGAAGCTCTCTTCCTTTTGTGACAACACAAACACCTCATCGTCAGTTACCATCTTCTTTTCGTCGTAGCGCATATTGACGAATTTATTAGTTTGCAAAATTATATGTATGGAACACGCGATGCTGGCTTCTTTGGCTACTCCCACTTCACTGGCGGTTTCCCTGGCGGTCAAGCTGAATATGTCCGCGTGCCATTAGGTGAAGTTAATCTTCTTCCTGTGCCCGATGAGGTTCCCGACGAAGATGCCCTGTACCTCTCCGACGTCCTCCCAACCAGTTACCATTGTGTTGTTGACACTGGTGTGAAGGAAGATGATACCGTTGGAATATGGGTTGGTAGTTTATATCCGCTCTGTCAAACTCCTAGCTTGAACTCGAATAGGGCCTTGGTCCCATTGGACAATGCTGTATCCGCTGGGCAAAACTGATGGGCGC
>Ga0153978_1000137_pt1 | contig 16536 bp, 9 predicted proteins | sample TSGA062MetaG_FD_104749 | JGI IMG/M metagenome (GOLD analysis project Ga0153978, IMG submission 104749) | Attine ant fungus gardens microbial communities from Georgia, USA - TSGA062 MetaG | ecosystem: Host-associated > Fungi > Mycelium > Unclassified | place: USA: Georgia, Yuchi Wildlife...
AAATGCTATCGTTCATCCTTCACGTCCTTGAAACCGCCAACAGTCCGGGATCCTCAGACCCTCAACGGGTGGAAGGATCTAGGTTAGAAGAGAAACTGAGGATAGTGCCATCAACTCCAGAGGAGACTTTTAACTCTCAACTTTCAACTTTTGTCAGTAGAGTACATCCTTGCTGACCTAATATTGTTAAGTTAAGTGATTGTTCTTGTCTGACCTCAATACTTTACATTCACTTTTGAAAGTTGATATTTATTCTACAATTTTCCTAACATATATACTAACTTTCTAAAGGGTATTTGAGAATCTAGTACAGTTAACTTTAACCATAGCACTCAGCTTATGAATACTTATATAATAATCACAAAAATAATCAATTAAAACTGCTAACTTAAAGTAGTGCCATGTGTAGCTTCTCTTTGTTATATCTCCAACTTCATCACAAAAAAATACTAAAAAACCTAAGAGCCATCCAAGAGATAAAATAAACAAATATAAAGAAAAAAATAAAATTCAAAAGCTAAGATGCAAAATGCAAGAAAGATTAAGAACAAGGGATTGTTAGTACTCTTTCAGTATATTCTTCTATAGCTGTTCAATTACCTTTTATACAGATATGAATACATTGAATACTCTGGGCCACAAAACAGGAAAAGAAAACCACAAGCAAGAAACAGCAACTTAATTGTAAGGATCCTAACTAAAGCAATAAATTGTTTATATAAGTATTTTTTTTTATCTATGGTTATATATTTTATTGATTGTATTCATAGATCTAGCAGACTGTGATGTCTCTACCTTGAAGAGTGGCTAGAAGATCAGCAAGATTCTCAAGAAACCTAACTTAGATCATATAAGTCATCCATGTACTATTGTAGACAACAAAGACTATATTCTTTTGTAGTATCTACTAGAGATACTACCAAAGGATCATTGTGTAAGCTATTTCTTTTTTGAATAGCTATCCTAAAGTTTATTGTGTAGGGAATGTTAACTAGAACACAAAAGAATCTAGATTCTTTTTTGTATCATTCACTTAGTACTAGAAGAAAAAATTGGGGAAAAGATCCAAATGCCTATAAGAGCTCTGTCTGAAGTTGTAAATGGTACAGAGACATTTTCTCCAGGCTGGTTTCCTTTGGAACATAGAGTATAATTTGTTTTATGTTTTGTCAAAATTAGTCACTGATATTTTTGAAGAAAAATCCTGAGGCCAAGATCATCCCCTCATTTTCATTCTGGCAAAACATGGATAAAGGGGTTAAAACCTAACAAACAAAAATTGCAGATCCTTTGAAGTTTATGGATAACATCCTTTATATTACCCATCCAATACTTTATGATGCTGCTTATGAAGTTATAAACAAATTGAAAGCAGATCCAATCACTGGAAAATATATCTCTCTTTGGCCTACAATCTACTCAGGATTATCTCCCATCACAAACAGAACATCTAGAAAACATAGAAATCACTTTGGAGCCTATTTCTGGTATAATCAAGTTGTCATCTTTAGATCATATAAGTTAGCTATTTTTCACTTGCCTAAATTGGAAGCAACATTCCAATATAATTCAGGTACTGTAGTACAGTTCTGTGGGAATCTTCTGCTTTATAGTATTAATGGATAGAAGAGTGGAAATAGGTACTGCTATATATTTTTCTTTAGAAAAGATGTTTTTCAAAGATTGGGAGTGCAATTACCTGGATAGGCTGTCTCTTCTATATAGTTGTAAATATATATATCTATATTTTAGGTCTATAGTAAGACAGGCCAAGAAATTATACAAAAGTGCTATTTTATATAAGATTTTGATATATATTTGTAACGAGTGATACTATGGCATAAGTAAGTAATGCAATAGTCTAGTAAAGAAGACATATCTGATGCAATAGCCCAGTAAGGAAGTTGTAGCTTGTGGGAGAGTATGACTCATGTGACAAGTAAATTATATTATTAAAGAATTTTATAGAGTAACTCTTTACTTGTTTGTTTTGTCCCTATACATCTTCCTTTATACAATGGCTCATTTATATTTTCTGAACATGTCCTTGTCCTCACCTCAAGTGTAATCCCTGGTATGTTGTTTATATATTTTCTTTTTATTTTTATTGATTTACTAACCTATTTATGCTTATAAAATATTTGTCTCGTCTCTATTACATATTTTGCCTTGTATGATACCTTATCTGTGCTCCCTGGATATATCTCTATCTCTACACTAAGTGGAGTCTCTAGTATGTTGTTGACTTATTTTTTTTCATTTTTATTTATTTAATAACCTTTTTTTTTTCTTAGAATATTCATCTTACCTCTACTATATGTTTTGTCTTGTACTATATCTTGTCTATGCTTCCTGGACATGTCTCTACCTCTGTCTCAAGTGTAATTCCTGGTATATTGTTTGTATATTTTATTTTCATTTTTATTTATTTACTGACCTTTTTTTTTTTATAGGATATTTATCTTATCCCCACTATGTATCCTACCTCATACTATGTCTTGTTTGCACTCCCTGGACATGTCCCTGTCTCTACACTAAGTGGAGTCTCTGGTACATCATTGATTTATTTTATTTTTATTTTTATTTATTTACTGACCTTGTTTTTTTGTAAAGTATTTGTCTCATTTCTACCATACATCCTCCTGTATACAATATCTTATCAATCTTCTCTGGACATGTCCCCAGTACATTGTTTGTATATTTTCTTTTTATTTTTATTTATTTACTAACTTTTTTTTATAGAACATTTGTCTCACTTCTATTATATGTTCTACCTTGTATAATATCTTGTTTATACTCCTTAGACATGTTTCTGCCCTTACCTCAAGTAAGTTCTCTGGTATGTCATTGACTTATTTTATTTTCATTTTTATTTATTTACTAATCTTTTTTTTTGTAGAGCATTTATCTTGTTTCTACTATACATTCTCCTATATACAATGTCTTGTTGACCCTTCCTGAACATGTCCCTACCTCTATCTCAAATGGAGTCTCCAGTAGGTCATTTATATATTTTCTTTTTCTTTTTAGTTATTTACTAATCTATTTCTTTTTATAGAATATTTGCTTTGGCTTGCCAACCTTTTCTGAAATATCTACTCTGAGCTCCCTTGTCACCATATGTATATTATGTTTGTTTTTGATTTATTGTACATTTTCTCTTATTTACTGATAATCTTCTTATAGATTATTGTTAACCCTATGCTTATTCTTTGGTATAATAGTTCATGAACTTTCTTTTTATGTAACTGCAAAAAATCTTTACAATTTTCTATTGCTTTATGTAAAGTAGACAGCAAACTATTGATATTGTTATACCATACTTATAATGAACCTAATCAAAACTAATTCTTGTTACTGCTAAGACTTGGAGAAAAGACTAAATTGTAATTGTCAGACTGACTTGCTCATTGGCTTTGACATCATTAGCAGTTGTAATAGAAGATACTGCCAGAATTATAATAGTAAATATTGTTGAAAGGTAGAATTAAGATCTCTCATTTAAACAGTTATCTAAGTTCCTTAAGTTGAGTATTTCAACATCCATGGTACTAGTCCCTTAAGTAGTGCAATTTGTCTACTAATCCTCTACTGCTCCTCTACTACTCCTCTACTACTCCTCTACTACTCTCCTACTGCTCCTCTACTGCTCCTCTACTGCTCCTCTACTACTTCTTTACCAAATGTAGTACTACACTATATTTGTCACAAATAGTCACAGATTCTTGCTCCACTGATATTTTAATAAACATTATTATTCTACTACTGGAATATTCAAGTAGAGATTAATTTTTGAACTATATACATCTCAAGTCCTGTTACTATGTTGTCTTAGACAGAAATTATATACTCATCTAGATTTTTATATATATTTTCAAAACATGTCTTCCAACACAACATAGTTAGTAATTATGCTCTAACCTTACTACTATGTTCTCAAGTATAAAAGAAAGTAGTTTGGATAAAATTCAAATAAAAATATACAAGCTTATACTTGATTTATTAGCTGCTCTTACTTGTTATTCTCATACCCATTTTCTGTTTTTATCTCCATGTCAATATATATATTTATTCTCTTCCTAAACATCTCAATAACATCAAAGTTACTCTTGATATAGTATATAGTAACTACAATATACAGTAGAGCAAGAGATAATATAAATTGTTGATGATATTATTGTAATGTGACATAGTAGTGATATATTAGTGATATGTTTGTGACAGGGTGCTGTAATTTTTTTATGCTCTTGATGCTTAGGCTTTCTTAGAGTTCATCAATTTCTATAGGTGCTTTATACAAAACTTCTCAACAATAGCCTAATCTCTTTTTGATCTTACTTAAGCTAACAGGACCTGGGAATGGAGAAATAGAGTGCAAACTGCCTTTGAGGCCCTTAAGATAGTTATAACAACTACTCTGGTATTAGTCTTTCCTCAAGATATAGAGCCTTTTTGAATTGAAGCAGATAGCTCAGACTTTACTACTAGTATAGTCCTATTCCAGTAGTATAAGAGAACACCCTAGGGATACACTTAGTTATTAGGTAAGCTCAGTATCTATGGGCTAAGTATATCTTCTATATTATATTTCTACTTTCTCCTATACTTCTTCTGTCTTGTATTGTTATGGTGATGTCTATTTAACTATATAAGAACATTGTGGTATTATTGGTTAGTTTTCATGTGATTGTGTACAGACCATCTATTGTAGTATATATAATGGCTTATATAGGTAGATCTATCTTTACTCAAATATTATACTAGCTTCTGGAATCTTCTTCTAGCTTACTGGATGACCACTTCTGAGTGTTCCCCTTATAAGTAGTCTATAGTAGATAATAAGTGAAGACCTGTTGCTTTTTACAGCAAGTTCTTGTCTCTGGTAGAACAAAACTATAAGATTCATGACAAGAAAATATTAGCTATTATATACATCCTAGAGAAGTAGAGATATTTCTTAGAAGAAGCCACTAATCTAGTAAAGATCTGGACAGACCACAAGAACTTGGAGTACTTTATAACTGTAAAGAAACTAAACTATAGGTAAGCATAGTAGTTTTTCTATTTAGTTCTCTTTGACTTTATTCTCTACTATTATCTAGAACAATCTATGGGTAAGCCCAATATCCTTTCTAAAAGGCCCAACTACAATAATAGATCTTTGGACAATGAGAATATTATCTTGCTCTATCCTAAACTTTTGGCCATCTAGGCTCTTAAAGAAGTATAGCTGGTTAGAGCTAAACTTAGCATTCTAACCAAAGTCTAGAAAGGCAATCACTCCAGAGATTTGAAAGAACCAGTAGCCAAGATAGCTCTCAAACTCTAGTAGTTCACCAACAGAATGGTGCACTTCTTAGAATAGTTGAATATTAATAGACTACTCTACTTCAGAGAAAAGATCTATATTCTCCAGACTCTGGACCTGTGCAGAAAGATTATTGCCTTGTGCTATGATACAAAGATTGCTAGATACCTGGATTGATGGAAGATACTGGAGTTGGTATTCTACAATTACTGGTGGCTCCAGATATCTAGGTATATGGGATAGTATATTAGCACTTGTAATCTCTGTCTTCATACAAAGGCAATAAGACACTTTCTGGTCAGAGAACTACACCCCCTTTTTATACCAAATACAAGATAGAACACCCTCAGTATCAGCTTCATAGTCAAGTTCCCTGGATCCTCCAAATGTGATACTATCATGATGGTAGTGGACTCAGTATCTAATCTTAGAAACTGCTGGGCATAATTATTTGTTTTAGTATTTATTATAAAGCTCTCTTTAATGCACTTCTTTTGGCCATAAATAAACTCTAAGGTGATAAGATCCCATAGAGATACAAGGTTCTCAATGTTTGTATATGACATTAATCTATTATCTATAGATTATCATTTGTTCTTGAATAAAACAAAAGACTGCTCTAGGATAGTTAGGTTATCTGTATTTCAAAAACAATAGTACTACTATATATAAAACAATAGATAGTGAATATGTGATAGTCTGTTCTGGTGCACAGACTATTACAATCATGTATATAAGAACTCTTTGTCTAAGGATTAAACCTCAGACTTAACAACATTTTTTGCTACTGTCTAAACTTTGCTTTTTTGAGCCTTTTGAATATCAAATTTCTTAATCACAAATTAGTAAGTGGCTATTTGTAATACTAAAAGGAGATTCTATTCTACTGTAAGAGTGACCAGAGTAAAGTTCTCCAGAAGATTCCTCAGAGAATAGGATGAGACTCCTGGAGAGGTAATCTACACTATATATACAGATTTCCTAGTTATAGAATATCTTAGTAGTTAGGGTCAGGAGTACAGGAAATAAGACAACTAATTAAATGTTGAGTAATTGTTATTTAATTAGTATAGGATTGTTCTGGGGGACTATTACTAGTGTATTAGGAGTATACTTTAATGTGGTCCCTTACAAACATGGTATTATGTTCCTACTAATATTGAATGAAAATTTGAATAATTTTACTAAATAATTATGTCTGCTAAAGTACAAAATCTTTATCTAGCCAAAGTTTTACTGTCTTACTTACTACTGCTTTAATAATATAGTTATACTATTACTCCAAGGAAAGGATCCCTAATCTAAATACCTTCTTAAGGATATGATATTACTCCTCTATATATACAGCCCACAATGGGACTTTAGCACAAGATTTATATAGCAAAAAGATATAAGTAACTAATGACAATACCACTCAATTAACAGATTAGGTCTCAGACATAATATCTGAGCTTGGTACTGCACTTCTACCAATAGTTCTATTACAAAAGACTATTTACTTGATTTATGATTGATGAATATAGATTCAAAAGGGGCTTAAAAGTGAGATTTAGACAGTGACAAAAAATGTTGTTAAGTCTAAGGTTTATTCTCAGACATAAAGTCCTTATATACATAATTGTGGTGGTCTATGCACAAGAACAGCCTACCATATGTCACTACCTATTATTCTATATATAGGAGTGTTATTGCTCTTAAAATAGAGATAACCTAACCATCTTAGAGCAGTCCTTTGTTCTATTCAAGAACAGATGATAATCTATAGGTAAAAATTAATGTCATATACAAACATTGAGAACCTTGTATCTCCATGGGATCTTATTGCCTAGGGTTCTATTCATAGCTGAAAGAAGTGCATTGAAGAGAGCTTCATAATGGTTATTAAAGCAAACAATTATGTTAAGTGGTTCCTGAGATATCAGTGATTTAGTATCTGGTAACTTAGAGATTGCTGACTGATCTACTGATAACTCAATGAATACTAATCGTTTTGAAATGTTTTTGGTACCATTTGAAAGGTCTTCTTTGGGGCTTTTGGTAGCCATTTAGATTGTTGAAATCAATCAAGTATTCCCAGAGTTATGGTCCAAATAAAGTTTGTGACATATTTAATCTTTAGAAATTAAAAGAAAAGAATATAGATATAAATATAAATATAAATATTGACTTAGCTGTTTTGATACCAATAAGTAAAGAAGCTAGACTAGGTTAAGAAGTTTGGGTGGGTGAAGTTGTGGTAGAAGCAGTCATGGTAGGTATTGTCTGTACAGTAGTTAATACTAGACAAATACTTGTTTTGTCAAAGTATTTCTATAGCCATTTTTCTTGGATTACCATCTGAAAGCACAATGAAAAAATAATCCAGTTTCCTTCAGAAACATCCATTTTTGGTACTAATATAGGTAATACATCATGTACTGTAGCAACTTAGCCTGAGTTGACTTAATCACACTCCAAGTCCAAGTTAACAAGGAAAACTCAATAGAGTTTCTATTAGATTCTGTACACTACTTATACAATTACTACATGGTCTGTGCACTACTCTCCAGCACTCATCATGTGACTCCATCATGTGACATGATACTGTGACATCCTGACATATGACTATGATATATGACATTTGCCATATAATACTTTCCTGTACCCCTTCCTTGTATAGTAAGTCCAAATAAGAAAAGAAAAGAAATATAAATAATAACTTAGCTATTTTACCAAGTTATAACATATACTGTACTTAACATGGTTCTTTAAGATGTTGATCTATTCTTTTCAGCACTGTAGTGGAGTGGTGTAAGGGAACCCTACCAATACTATTTCTGAAATACCAGACTCATAGTCTGGAGTGACCCTGCACTTAATTAAATATTACTATATAATATTTAATTCTCTTTAGCTTGACTCAGAGACTCCTGATCCTAACTAACAGAACTATAGGATCAGGGATGTCTCAGTAGTAGAAGTATACTCTAGGAGCCTTATTCTAATCTCTAAGGATTCTTCTAGAGGTGAGTTGTAACATAATTAGGAGTGTAATATTATCTAAGGATTCTTCTGAAGCCTACTCTGCTCTGGTCACCCTTACAGATGGAGCCAATAACCTAATAGAATATAGAATCTAGGTTATAGTATATCACAAACTTCATTTGGACTATAACTCTGAGAATACTTAACTGATTTCAACAATCTAAATGGCCACCAAAAGCCCTTAAAAAGACCTTTCAAATGGTACCAAAAACGTCTCAAAGCAATCAGTATTCATTGAGTTATCAGTAGATCAGTCAGTGATCACCAAGTTATCAGATACTAAATCGCTAATATCTCAGAAACCACTTAACATAATCATTTGTTTCAACAACTACCATGAAGCTCTCTCCAATGCACTTCTTTCAGCTATAAATAGAACCATAGGCAATAAGATCCCATGGAGATAAAAGATCCTCAATGTTTATACATAACACTGATCTTTACCTATAGATTATTATCTTTTCTTGAATAGAACAAAGGACTGCCCTAAGATGGTTAGGTTATCTCTATTTTAAGAGCAATAACACTCCTATATGTAGAACAATAGGTAGTGACATATGGTAGGCTGTCCTTGTGCACAGACCACTACAATTATGTATTCAAGAACTGTATGTCTGAGAATAAACCTCAGACTTAACAACATCTTTTACTACTGTCTAAACTTTGCTTTTTTGAGCCTTTTGATTATCAAATCATCAACTCACAAATCAATAAGTAGCTATTTATGATAGTTCATTAAGTCTACTGTTTTCTGTCTCTATTGTCTCTGCAAAGAACATAGGTTGTGTTCATTCCAGATATGGGTCTAGAGAGCTATAAGGGGGTCTCTTTGTCTCTGTACAAGACAAGATGACTTTCCTAAGGGTATCTCTGTTTCTATTACAGGACAGATGACTTACTGAGGGCTTAGAGTGGATTTTTGTCAAGGATCTATCTCTATAGTAGGCTGGACCCCAGGTATAAAGGAGAAGGTCTATCTCTCAAACTATTAAGAGCAAGCTAGCTTATATATTACAACTGGTCCTGAAAGACTTTGGATTTGTGTAAATATTTGCAAAAAACCCTTGTAGATGGCTAGAACTACTCTAAGACCTCTATTTCTCCTCCATGAGCCAGTGTGAGAAACTGGACATAACGTTGAACTCTTCCCTCAAGACAGGACCTATGTTGTTAGAAGGATACTTTTAGTATAGTTATAGTGTAGTTTCTGCCCACTATACTTCATTTACTGAACTAGGGATATTGTACTTACTTTTGCCCCCAAGCTGTTATAAGAGCCCCAAGAAGGAAATGGTCTCCCATGTATTTAAACACTTAATCCAAAATCTCAAGTCATATAATGGGGTTAAGGAATAAATAGCATGGGAACTTAGATAACCAAATCATGTGACAAGGTCAAGTGACCATAGAATATTCTGGAAGAACATGTGATCATAGACTAGTAGTAGTACAGCCACTGTAAAATAGTATAAGTAGTAGTCCAATCCAAGAAAGAACTCTATCGAGTTCTTCTTGAACATCTACCTAGGGTAATCACTAAGAGCATTCACTGCCTATCAATAACACAAGCTATGCCTGCCATCAGAAACACCAAGACTTTTGCTGAACACCTCTTGCTGAAAAAGAAGTGTATGACAGAGAAGTCATTGCTAGAAAGAATAGGAATAGAACCTACTACATCTACCAAACTCTACAATAGACTCATTAAAGTAGACCCTTGCTAGCACAAAGTAGATTATTTCTACTTTGCATCCTGTCCCCCAGAATTATATTTTTGCAAAACCAAGAAGTTATTATGCATAAAGGAGTACAAAGAACTTCTGGAACCCACCTTGGATCGCATATTACTATTTTTTACTAAAATAAGTGAAAACAAGACCTAGGCTAAGGATCTATACCATGACTCACTATGGAAATAGTTCAACCAACTGCAGGATGTAATTATAGAGCTAGACAAAATTGGTTACAAGCTTACAGCTAAGAAGTGGAAAATGCTAAAAAGTGCTTATAAGCATCTGAAGAATATAGATCTTTCCAAACCAGCTACTAGAGTACCAGAGATTTATAAAGCTCTTCTAGAGCTCAATATCACTATTCCATAGACATAATATTATTGGAATGGTATTCAGTGTAACATAATAGTATTAAAAGGCTAAATTTGGGTATTTTTTTCCTTTTACCCCCTTAAAAACATACTCAAGAACTGTAATTAATTACTTAAATAGATATGTTGACTTTCAATAACTTTACCACTACTGTTCCCTTTTCTGATTTCAGTGCTGAGAATTGGGATATGCTTGTCAAAGATAGTATAAGCACTGAGTACATGCCCTGGGATGAGACTGAGATACAGATACTGCAAAATGCATATCAAGAAACTTCTCTCCTTCTCAAGAACTACATTGACCAGGTGCTCAATGGAGCAATCAACTATTATAATGGTGCCTTGACCACTGCATACAACAGGATTGCAACTTTGGAGACAAAAGTTATTCATTTTTGGAGAAAGCTGACAAGGCTCCCTGGAGGAAACATTGCCTCCAAAACCAAGATACCAGAGCCACCAACATTTGCAGGCTCTAAAAATAAGATACATTTGCATGATTGGTTGAGCTAGATTATTCTTTATTGTTTAGTATCCAGTATTATATTAGATGATCAGAAAATTAGATGTACCCTCACCCATTTATATGCTCCTACCAGCATATATATGAAATCATATTATGACAAGGTTTAGGCAGGATTAAGTATTAGTTCTTGAAGTGACTTTACCCAAGAACTCAAAAATATTTGTGGACAACAAAATAACAAGAAGAGAGCAAAAAAGGAATTAACAGTGCTCTGGGTCAACAAGGACCTAGCAAGAAAGAACTTTGTCAAGTATACAGAATAATATAGAACATTAGCAAGAATTGTTAACTATAGTAATGAAGTTCACATTGACAAAATGAAAGAGGTCATTTCTGATGAGCTGCGAAATATACTTGTCATTTATGAAATTACAAATCAGTCTCCAAAAACATGAAATAACTACCTCAAATTGTTGATGCAAGTATATAAGACCTTATATCTGAACAAGGCCCAGGGCACAATATTTGGTCTAGAGGTAATTGGAGAGAAGAGTAGAGAAAAGAAGAACCCAGATGCAATGGAAATAGATGAAATTCAGAGAAAAAAAGAGAAGAGCTTACGATACTGTCAGATATATACTAGAAAAGGCTTTAAGAATAAGTCAAAAATACATAATACAGTAGACTGTTATGACAAGCCTAGTAATAAGAACAAGTGTTCTCATAAGATCTCTTTCTAGAAACTATCTTCACCAGATCCAAGTAAGAATAAAAATCAGTCGTTTAGAGCATGGCTAATAAAGATGTTGAAGAAAGATAGTGATGACCTAGATTCCTCTCCTAAGGACATCAAAATTAATAGTATGTCAATTGAGGAAATCCCTGATTTTGTTCTTCCAAGTGGGAAGGGAAAGAGAACACCCAAATTGGATTTTCTCTTGGGACTATAGAGTATAATGTCTGTAATCTATAGTTAGAGGAAAGTATATCCTCTATTAGTTTGCAAAAGTTGGAAGTAGTACTGGAATCTTGTAATAATATAGCATGCAATAAGACTACCTCCTTTAAAATTCCAGTTACACTTTGAGTATACAGAAAGAAAGTATAGACTGAGACTTTAATTGATTTGGGAGCCACCACGAACTTCATTGACAGAGTTGTCATGGAAAATAATAACCTGGTAACTTATAAACTAGCAAATCTATATTATGTAATCAATGCAGATGGCACTTCCAACAAGGTAGGATATATAACTGAGTATGTCTGAGCTTATATAGAAATTGGATTGCATAGGATGACCCAGTACCTCTTAAGTTACTAATCTAGAGAATAAGAAGATGATGATTGGATACCTATACTTGTATAAGCATAATCCAAATATTGATTGGCAAAAAGGTCAATGGGAGCTCACCAGGTACCTAGATATATATACTAGTAAAGCCCATAAAATATAAGATATAGAAGTAGGAGCTAATGAACTTCATCTCAAACTGGATGTTAGCAGATCTCCTTCATTGGACAACATAGGAGATGAGGGCCCCAATAACTATATTCTTAGCTGGGCAGATACAACTGACCCAGGCAATCATCAACAGGCGATGATGATTGTAGTTATACTCAACAATCAAGACCAATATAGAAACTTATATTATAAAGACACAAAGATCTAGAAAACTCATGTGCTAGAGTGACTACACAAGTATAGGAATGTATTTTCAAAGAATAAGTCAGAGAGAATGCCATTATAGAAACTGTATGACCATGCAATTGACTTTGTGGAAGATGCAATGCTTCCCAAACCAGCTAAGGTCTATCTGCTCTCTTTAGCAGAAAGAAACTCTCTTGACATGTGAATCAATGAGGAACTTAGAAAGGGATATATCCAACCATCTACTAGCCCAATAGTAGCTCCATTCTTCTTTGTAAAAAAGCATGATGGAAGCTTATGATCTGTCATGGACTATAGAACCCTCAATGGAATTACTATCAAAAATCGCTATCTAATCCCTAGAATAGCCAACTTGATTGAATCACTCAGCAAAGCCTCAATCTTTACCAAAATTGACTTGAGGTGGGAATACAACAATGTTTGCATCAAAGAAGAGAATGAATAGAAGATAGCATTTATTACAAGGTGAGGCCTTTTTGAGGCAACTGTTATGTATTTTGGTTTTTCCAATGTACCAGCAACCTTCTAAAGCATGATGGATAACATATTGGAAGACTTGATTTGTATACAACTAGTAATAGTGTATTTAGATGATATTCTAATATTTGGGACATGTTTAAAGGAACACAGGTGATTGGTCAAGGAAGTGCTGAAAAGGCTCTAATTTAATGACCTCTATACTAAAGCAGAAAAGTGTTTCTTTGAGCAAAGTAGTATCAAGTATTTGGGCATAATTATTTTAGAAAATAAAATACAAATGGATAAGGAGAAACTTTCAGGAGTTCTAGAGTGGCCAGTACTGACTAAAGTCAAACAAGTACAAGCATTCTTAGGCTTTGCGAATTTCTATCATAGGTTTATTGAGAACTTTACCAAGATATCAAAGCCACTCTCTAACTTGACCAAGAAGGATAGTACCTGGACTTGGGGCAAAGAGCAACAGAATGCTTTTGAGATGCTGAAAAAGGCCTTTACTATAGTTCTAGTCCTGAGAATACCAAATGACAAAGATTTCTTTAAGTTATCTACCAATGCCAGCGACTTTGCAACAGGAGCTATCTTATCACAAAAGGACATACAAACTAATCTGTAGCATCCAGTAGCTTTCTTTTCCAAGTCATTAGATGTCCATGAAAGGAACTACAAAATCTATGACAAGGAACTACTTGCAGTAATTTGGGAACTAGAGAAATACAAACACTATTTGGAGGGATATCCATATAAAGTTGAGATCTGATCGGATCATCAGAACTTTACATTTTTCAGAACAGCTTAAAAGCTGACCAGGAGACAAGCAAGATGGGTACTTTTTATAACTCATTTTGACTTTATACTCTATCATAAACTGGAAAAGACAATGCAGGTGGAAAACCCCTTGTCTAGACAAGCAGACTATGAGATGGGGACAAACCTTAATAATACGAACCAAATGTTGCTAAAACCTGAGTTTTTTGCTATCAATGCACTAGAGGCTACTCATGAGATGCCAATAAATGACAGAATAATCCTAAAGGAGGTCAAAGCAGTACTCTTATTGGACAAAGTCACCAAAGACTATAAGACATTACTTAAGTCTGGTCCAAAAGAATTTGGAAAATTCTTGCAAGACTGGAACTATGAGAATGGACTACTCCTGTATAGAGGGAAGGTTTATATTCTCTATAGTGTAGAAGACACCTTGCAACAACAGATTGTTAAGATGCACCATGATTTGCCATCCACCAGATACCCAGGTCAGTGAAAGACCTATGAGTTGGTCTCCAGAAATTACTGGTGGCCTGGAATAACAACATTTGTCAAGAAATACATTACAGATTGTGATATGTATCAGTGGATGAAAAATCACACACAGTAACCTTTTGGAACACTTGTGCCTAACAAGGTACCTAACAGGCCTTAGGAAATAATCTCAATAGACTTAATCATACAATTGCCAGAGTCAAACAGTTACAATGCTATCTGTGTTATTGTTGACAGACTTACCAAAAGGGCCCATTTCATTCCTATCAACAATTGGTTCTCATCCAAAGATATAGTGCAGTTACTATATGACAAGGTCTATCCATTGCATAGACTACTGCTACAAATTATTTCAGATAGAGAAGTACAATACTCAGCTGAGCTATTCCAAGAATGGTACAAGATTTTAGGAATAGAATCTACAATGTCAACAACATATTATCCACAAATAGATGGACAAACAGAACAAGTAAACCAGGCATTAGAGCAATATCTTTGGTGCTATGTGGATTATAATCTCAGTAATTGGTCAGATCTACTTCCTAGTGCAGAGTTTGCATATAATAATCAAGCACATAAAGGCATCAAAGAAAGTCTATTTTTCCTTGAATATGGCAGACATCCGAGAGCAGGCCCAATTTTAGTCAAAGAGTCACTGCAAAGGGACTTGAATGACCTAACATATAAATGACAAGAAGCCTTAGAGTAGGCAAAAGTAGCTCTTACTCTTGCAGCAGAAAGAATGAAGTAGTACTATGACCAAAAAGTCCAAAGTGTTCCATTCAAAGTTGGCGATAAGGTGCTACTCAATCTGAAGGATTACTAGACTACAGAGTGAGCATTACAACCCTGGTACAAAGGACCATTCAAAATAATAGAAAAGTTGTTCTTGGTTACATTCCAGCTTAGAATACCATTTCACTACTGAGTGCTGCATCTAGTTTTTCATGCTAGCAAGTTAGCATAGTACTCCAAATCTACTATCCATGGACAGAAATCTACACCCCCACCACTGACCTTGATACAGGGCCAGGAAGAATGGGAGATAGAGAAGATTCTAGATTCATGACAAAGACATAAAAAAAACAAATTCCTTGTTAGATGGAAAGGATACAGTCAAGGAGACAACACATGGGAACCTGAGGAAAATCTATATAATGCAGGCAAAAAGCTGCAGGAATATCTTCAGAGTTTACCAAAAATGAGATAACTTCTCAACAGAGCTCAAACCAAGAGGGGAGGTAATATCATAAACTTTATTCAGACCATAACTCTGGGAATACTTGACTGATTTCAACAATCTAAATTGCCACCAAAGGACCTTAAAAAGACCTTTCAAACAGTACCAAAAACATCTCAAAGTAATTAGTATTCACTGAGTTATCAGCAGATCAGTCAGTGATCACCAAGTCACCAGACACTAAATCACCAATATCTCAGGAACTGCTTAATGTAATTGTTTACTTCAACAACCATCATGAAGCTCTCTTCAATGTGCTTCTTTCAGCCATAAATAGATCCAAAGACAATAAGATCCCATAGAGATACAAGGTCCTTAATATTTGTATATAACACTGATCTTTATCCATAGATTATCATCTGTCCTTGAATAGAACAAAGGACTACTCTAAGATGGTTAGGTTATCTCTATTTCAAGAACAATAGCACTCCTATATGTAGAACAATAGGTAGTGATCATGTGGTAGACTGTCCTTGTACATAGACTACCACAATCATGTATATAAGGACTGTATGTCTGGGGATAAACCTCAGACTTGACAACATCTTTTGCTGCTTGTCTAACTTTGCTTTTTTGAACACTTTGATTATCAAATCAACCAATCACAAATCAGTAAGTGGCCATTTGTGATACAGTGAGCATGAGTGATATGTAGATAGTTATACATACTAACCTCAGTATCTTGAAGACAATAAGAACTGAGTTATGTAGAATAATTCAGGCATATTTAAGAACCTTTGCTAACAACAATATCTATGGGTTGCAGACTGCCATTGAGCCCCATGTTACAAATAAATGATTTTTTTTTAAAAAAAAAACAATATCTATGGGAACATATACCAAATGGTAATGAGTAACAATCTCTCTTGTCTTGACAGCTGTTTGATCTCCAACAACAATGACTGAGGTGTACAAGAGTACACAACTGGGTATAAGTAGTCTACACATACATTAGTAGACTAGGCAAAAATAGCTAAAATAAATA
>Ga0153978_1000141_pt1 | contig 16349 bp, 28 predicted proteins | sample TSGA062MetaG_FD_104749 | JGI IMG/M metagenome (GOLD analysis project Ga0153978, IMG submission 104749) | Attine ant fungus gardens microbial communities from Georgia, USA - TSGA062 MetaG | ecosystem: Host-associated > Fungi > Mycelium > Unclassified | place: USA: Georgia, Yuchi Wildlife...
ATGTCCTGCGCGCACTGCCAACGGTAAAATTTTCCTTCCGGCACCCGGTACTGTTGCCCTTTCATGCCCGAGCCGTTCCTGCCAAGTGTCGAGCTCGCAATCCGACTCCGAATATTCCAACAGTGTAGATTGAACTGGTAAGGTAAGAGATAAGATACAGATCACGAAACAGCAAAAGCATATGAACCTTGGCAAGCATCAGTGCAAACGACAACGCGGAGACAAATACTGCGCAACAGCGCCAAAGGTAAAACCGCCACTGATATCGCCAGCCAAGTGCTGGGTTTATTCACCTCCACTTGAAAAACCAACATTGAACATTCTAGTGAGGTACACTTGTATGAAAGACTTAGTAATATTAAGTAGGCGTTAAACTGCCAAGTTTAGCGCCAGTCGTGTGGTAGAACTTCGGCACACTGGTGCACCGCACTGCGCAGTACTACTACTCGGGAGCATATCAAGTGGCTTATGTCTTACGGTAGGGCTTCGTTCCTCTCTCAGGCTGTCTCTTGGGCTCCTCTACCTAACCTATCCCATTATGCCATTAGGTACCGTCACTCTTAATGATGGAAATGAGGTATCGTGATGTTTCAAGGAAGTGTGTATCACCTCGTCAATACCTGATATGCGTTTCCCAGCTTCCTACAATGGCCTTCGGCACGGGGTCCACCATGAAATATCAGGACGTCACGGGTTATGTGAGCCAGGCAATGTTAATAGAGAACGGATTTTTCCATATCGATACCGCACAGTGTATGTTGCAATTACCTCAATGACCAGACCCCTCACATGGTATCAACTTCAGATTATGAAACAGAAAGCTATGTAGGTCTGGCTATCAAGGAGAGCGGTCTACCCCGCTCGAGTCTGTATATCACCTCCAAATATAGTGGTTCTGGGACACCACAGGAGGCTATCCGACAAAGTTTAGACAAGGTAATTATTCTCTCGTCGCTCACAAGTTACTGCACAGAGTACTCAAATATGTTCCTTGAGATTGGGATATCTTACCTCGACTTGTATCTGGTTCACAATCCGATATTCTTACCTGAATTAGAATCTGGGTGGCGAGAATTTGAGGACATCAAGAAAAACGGATTAGCAAGGTGTGCTCTGGAGTCTGCGCTGCTGCCAGTGGAAAGTAACATCTTGAACTAGGAGCATCGGTGTCAGCAACTTTAGCGTTAAACGGCTTCAGAAACTCATCAAGACTGCAGTTATAAAACCTGCTGTCAACCAGGTAAATCCTCCGAGATTTGACACTAAGTACAACTACCAATATTACTGTACAGATCCGACTCCATCCATACAACTATGCTTCACACAAAGCTTTGCTTGAATACTGTGCAAAGCAGAACATCATAGTGGAAGCATATGGAAGTTTAAAGTGAATTTATAGACTATTTCCTCCTAGTAATTCGTCGTTCACGCCGGACAGCTCTATTACGGAAAATCCTGGAGGACCAGTCGATGCGGTTGTCGACGCTGCTGCCAAGCGTATCGGTGCGACTGCTAATCAGGTTATCTTCTCCTGGGTCAGAAGTAAGGGTGCAACAATTGTCACGTAGGTCTATCCGCATTCCAATATTCTCTCTCGAATTTCATAATTGCAGGACGAGCCGGAGCAAGGAGCGGCTTCAAGAATACCTTGCAGTTGAGAGTCTTCGTATGTCTCAAATTGCAAAACGTGATATGATTCTAATTTAGGTGATGCAGCCCCACTTATTGCCGAAGAAATCGCTGCTATTGATGAGGCCGGTGCAAAGGGCCCTCCTTCAAAGCTGGTAATGCAAAGCAAATTATGAAAGTCACCAGTTGGTTGTTGCAGTTATGCTAGCTTGGTTAGGTTCTTCATGTTCTGGGGTGTTAGGAAAGACACGCGACTGATACGGGCTTGGATAATTTCGGCGCTAGTAGTCGAATTCATTGTACTTAGTTCAAGATTGACCCGAGTCGGACATAGCCTAGGCTAGTGGGCTATTCAGCCGGGACATGTGTACTCTAGTAGCATATCATACTTTCGCTGGCAAAAGAGCAATGACGTAACAACTTTTACGTAGTCAGTCAATCAAATTCGTTTCTCGTTTGATCGCTCAGTGAATGGCTTCGAGTGCTGTGCGAGCACAAGTTGCGGCCAAGTGGCAAGAATCGTTCAACCGCCTTAATCGTGGTGAGCCAGGAATATCTGGTCTACTGACCTTCAGCGAGGTACGTCATTTAAATCGCCATGTATGAACGCACTCTTACTAGTAACTTCATCTATAGGCATGGAACCTCGCCACAGAGTTCCTGAAACCACGAGACTTGAATGACCCTACACCACGAAAGCAATATGGTCTGTAGATGGACCATTCATGTATCGTATCATTGCTGAGTCTCAATCAGACCTGAATCAAGTGAGGGTGGCATTTGGTGTTATTGGAGAGTGTAGGAGGTTACCTGTCATGATGGAGGTCTTCCTCGGTGAGACCATTCATTTATCGCGTTGCGCCATTCCTAAGGAATGAAGAGGACATGCGAAAGAGCCAGCACTTGATCACCCGAGAAGTTGAGGCGCGTATGGCTCTTTACGAGGTTAAAGTTTCAGCACGCCTGGAATGCATATCATCGCTCAACTTTTCATCGCAGAGTAACTCTGACCCAGAAACAATACGGTTGCTTATATTTCGCCTGGTTGAGTGGTATGACGCGTGGAAACCAACTTCAGAGTAAGTGCTAAGCACCTTTCCAAGGCAATGTATATCCTCAATGTTTTCTAGTCTGGGGCCAACGATCATATCTGCTTACACCCTTGCTTTTCAAACTCACCTTTTTTCCATTCTCCCTCCATCATTTACTCGTGGAATCAAGGCCATTGTTTCAGCCACGCTGCAGCGTATAATCTGCCAGTCGCAGGACTCTCAAGACCGCATCCTTTGGCAAGCATTTGACACGCTAAGCCTCATAGATCGCTACGAAACTCTCATTGCAAGTATTGGATACGAGGTTATCGAATCACATGTAATGGAATTATGTCCTGGAAAGTGGGCAGAACCCATGCTTGGGACCCTTCGGACATGGATGATCGACAAAATTGTGCCATGGATGCTGTATCCATTTGCAAGAGGTGCAACTAACGGTAACTCATCCATGGTCGTGCAACTCCCTGCCGCTGACTTACACTCAGCTGATGAGGCGAAAACGATGATGCAAGGTGTGGGATCAAGGTTCGACTTCCATATGCACAAGACGCTTTGTACACTGAGGTAAGAATTAATATCTCAACAGAAGGTCATAAGCAAACCGTGCCCCATTTGCAGGACGAAGGAAATGTTTGACATCATTATCGATTTCCCGGAGTCTGCAGGCGCCCTCCAAGACCTGAAGGTTAGAGTGAATTTTATCATTGATAAACGATTTTAAGAAAATTACATCTTGTACGCGCAGGAGTGCTTGGCGCGTGTTGATCAACGTGCAGACCTCGTGCACGCACTGCGGCAAGCGTATGTCTTGCTGCATTTTTGCAACAATTATTCTGATCTTAATTTCAGGAACAATAAACGTCTGCTTCATCCGGGTGCAGATACGAAAGTTATTTTGACGCAATACGTATCGACGATCAAGTGTCTGAGAATCGTAGATCCTCCGGGAGTGCTTTTATTCAAAGTAGCAGACCCTATAAGAAGATATCTTCGGTATGTGCACATAAAATTGGACCCTGGGATTGTTGGTGACATAGGCGTATTTGGTTAGAGATCGGCCGGACACCATACGATGCATAGTTGCGAGTTTGGTAGGAGATGGAGAGAGTGAGGACTCGTTGGTCGACGATAACGAACCAATTCAACCCATTCAGCAACCCGAGATGGAGAACTACTCTGATCCTGAATGGAATCCTGAACCTATTGATGCAGGGCCGGATTTCCGCGCAAGCAAGTCCAGCGACATCATCAGCACCATAGTTAGCATATATGATACGAAGGACCTGTTCATCAAGGAACTCCAAGTACTTCTAGCGCAACGTTTGTTGGCCATAAAGGACGGAAACATTGACCGTGAGGTCAGTCGCTGCCATTCGGCTATGATATACATGCACTCATGCAGGTGTTCGTAGCGTCGCAATGTGGAGATTTTGAAGATTCGTTTTGGCGAGGCGGCACTGCAGGTCTGTGAAGTTATGCTGCGAGACATGACGGATTCGCGCCGTATAGACCAACACGTGCAGTCACAAAACGCAGTAAGCCGTAGTTATGTACCTGACAGAGCACATAACCGACATCTGAAGGACAGAGTTCGATGCACCCTACTATCATATCTCGACACTTCTGGCCCACACTCGAGTCCAGCGAGATGGTCATGCCCGGTCAATTCCAGACGTACGTGCATTCTATGTAGCTGGTTCTGATCCTGAACTAGTATAGCCTGCAAGATCAGTACGCAAGAGAATTCTCAGTGTTTAAACCTGATAAGGTTCTTCGTTGGTTGCCACACCTTGGCCGAGTGCACCTGGAACTCGAATTCGAAGATAGGACGCTGGAGGCTGATGTCCCTCCCCTGGAAGCTGCATTTATTGAACTCTTCTCTCAGAAAGGTAGGTGAGCCTTCGTAAGTTGTATAAGAGCACTAACTTTCGTGTAACAGACGTGTGGACGGTAGACGAACTTATCCTTCAGGTCGGCTCCGTCAACCGGAGTGCCGCCATTAAAGCCCTTGCAACCTGGGTAGACCTACATGTTTTGAACGAAGACTCGGAGGGTGTGTTCCGGCTGCTTAGTGTTGCTGACGGCCCTGCACCAGAAAGCAGACCGCAGGTGCTCAAGCCTGGTTTGTTCATCTTCATAGTTAGGATGTTCTATTCCTCATCTTAATCAACAGCAGAATCTGGGGAACTACCGCCGGTCATGAGTGTCCAGCAGCAGCAGGCCGAACAAATGAAAATGTTTTGGAAGGTGTGCCTTTTTTGTCGTTTTGCGCTTGTTGCCACTTGCTTAGCGAACGACGCACTGTGCAGTTTATTGAGGGAATGCTTACGAATTTGGGCTCGCTGCCGCTGGACCGAATACAGACGATGCTCAAGTTTGCACCCGGCTACGACCGCACTGTGGAACAACTTGGGAGTTTTATGGAGGCTGCTCAAAGAGAAGGCCTAGTAAATATAAAGGACGGCATGTGGAGGCTTGGGAAGTAAAATCCTTCTGTGCATCCTTGCCATCAGAACAACACATGAGTACCTAGCATTATTTATGCCTCACGAGACACGCCAGTGCCTGCACAGGTAGTCAGCAACATCAGAATAGACCCTCAATCATGTGTTCGAGTTGCCAAGAGATCGATGAAATTACAAATGTAGGGGTAACCGTGGAGTAACTATTAGTCACAATCTGTGCAAAAGATGTGAGGCCGAATTCCTTGTGATTGAATTCAAGCCGACAGATATTGTGCTCGCAAGGACTTCGGGAGCTTGCTGGACGATCTGCTTGTCGATGAGAACCATTCCACCATCGGAGTTGAGTTGAGTGACTTGCCATATGGCCAGCTCCAGCGACCATTGTCACAGAAGCTGGGTACCTTCCCTGAGAAACGTCTGTCATGCAGTCTTGGAAATACGGTGGACTATTACGAAGGAGTAAATAAAGAGAAGGTGGAAACCACGCTGAATACTTCTTACAGATAATCGTGTTTACTGCCAAACACGATATGTACAGGAACGACACGGCAAATGCGGGTATACTGCTCTGTGGCTTCAAAGTGGCTTTCGATGTCTCGATAAGCAAACGCTTCGTGCCGTCTGTCGCATTTAAGAGCGACTTTTCCGCTGCTATTTTGCCTGGCGACTGAGTAAAGACCGTGTTGCTAGAAATACTATTACTTGCAATTCATAGACGTTAAATTTACTCACTATGAAGATATTGAATACATCAGGATCAAAACCGCTCCATGGCTTCAATTGCTGAAAATAACCGGCAGCTTCTTCCCGTGTGTCAAAGACATGCCGTCGACGCAGAGCAGCGCTCATCCTTCTTCTCACTCCTGCCTCTTCTTCTAGCAAGTGAGATTCCCACAGCTCGCGGGTTAGCATCGAAGGTTCGATGAGAAAGAGCGCAATGAAAGGTTGTTTGCACAAGGGAAACATCTGTGTAGAGAGCACTCTAGCGCAAAAGTCAGCACCGATGAGGAGCGTGAGAGACAGGGTGGCTGACATTGCACTACTGCCAGCGGAGTGTCCGAAGCCAACGAGTCTGTGATCCCTGACATACGGCGACCTAACAAATGATGCAATCGCGGCGGCCCACTCCCCTGCGGCTGGTGTAGACATGAGCAAAGCAGCAAGTGATTGCATCATCGACTCACAAACATGCCCGGACGAGCGGCGTTCAAGTGCAGTTTTGTTGATGACAGCAGCATCTCCGTGGTTCTGCCAATCGAAGCACCAGGCTTCGCGTATGCGACTGTGTGGTTGTTCTGACTTTTGGCGGAGGAACAAATGGCGAAGCATCGGTTCCCAATGTTCCTTGTCTACACAAACCCCTCAATCAACCAAACATGCTTGAGAAAGTATCAGCTTACTGACGTGCGTTCACTCCATGCGCAAATAGAAGTGTCAGTCCCCGGGGGTCCGCAAATGAGGTCGTGTATCGTTTCGCAGTCATTTTAAGCACGGGCAGATTATGACAAGGAGGTGTATCCAGCACGAATAGCTCACACCTGAGTTGTACGGAGGACATGACGATGGCAGGCAAGGGGGAAAATCCGCTATACAGCACTTGAGCACACACTTATTAGGATACCAATGCATGCTAGTATTGGACGTGGAATTTTATCGTTATCGCTTCGTGTTTCGATCTGCAGAGAACAGGAAGGTCCTTCGCCGGTCATCACGGATACCCAGGGGCCAGGACTACGGCACACGACCTGGTGGTTCAGCGTATCTGTCGCTAGATGACCCATTGCAAGGGGATTGATTTCGGCAAAGACAAGACGCATTATTCCATATGCAGGTCGTAACGGAAAGAATGACAAGTATATTTCCGTCCCTCCGGGCATAGAAGCAAAATATCTTCGCATTCAATACGGAAACTTGATAAAGATAATGAGAAGCTGGCGGGACTCACGTCCAATTATAAGGGCGACACCACTGAAGAGAAAATACTCCAAGGAATCATAGGTGGAAAATATCAGAGGACCGAAAATGCCTTGTCGACTCCCTCTTGCTTATTGCAGGGATGTGATGACGATCATTGCTGGGATTGCTGCAGCGACCTTTCAGTTTTTAACTTGTAACTAGAACGAAATGTCGATACATTGAACCAATCAATAAGAACAACCGCACGCACTACTTGGTTGTCCGATATGAACTCGAGGAGAGCGGAAGTGTTCAAAAACCAACCCACGTGACATTTATAACAAGATCCTTCTTAACATAACTAGCCGAAGCTCTTTTGTTTCAACATTGACCCGGTCACCTTTAGTCCTACTCCATATATCTCACCTTTCTTCTCACCTTAGTGTAGGCTCAAGAGCTTGCGACCGCTATTTATCTTAGGTACATGATGCGGAATATAAATGTATTAAAAAAAAAAATCAACCCACGTGACGAGTCGCGTCAGAATTCGAGCCGGGCCACCCACATTTTTCGCTTGAGCTTTCTATTACGTGGATCGACTATTTCACAGAAATCACACCCGAGATTTAGCACGGCGCCACTCAAGAAAACTATATAAGAGGATGGGCACTGTGGGTAGAATTTCAGGCTTTCCACCCTTCAACTCTCTCCGAATCGTTTCTCTGTCTGCTTGTTCATGATGACTCACAACGAGCTCTGGTTAACTTATCATCAAGCGTCACGCTACAACAAGCCTGTGACGGCTCAGCTCGTCGAACTTGAGTTCCAGAATCAGAAGTTGACTGACTTGGAGGACGTACTGGAGCATTTGTTCCATCAAGGTTTTGTTGAAGCCCAACATCGTTCTCTATCATATTGGGAGAACCATAATGGACAGAGACTCAACGCTGGTCACGTTGTGGAAGAGCTGTTAAAAGAAGGTGCTGGTAAATGTCCCCAGTCTGCTCTGAGGCTAGTCATTGGTGGGTAATCTACTTCTGACACGTCAACCTGTTCTTATCCTGCGAAGCCGACTGCCCACCACACGTGTGGTTCAGTTATGTTTATACTCACGGGAACGCGAGACCAGTCGTGACGCAGCGCGTCAAACTGTGCGATGCTCCAGATGCAAAGCTTGGAATAATAGCTCATCTCACTAATCACATTTTCCGAAATGGCTATCTCCCTGCACGCTACAGAACGGTGGTGACATGGCAGGGTCCTTGCGGAAGAAAGGTAGAAGAACACGAGAGGCTGGACGATCTCCTTGCCGCAGGAGAGGGTCTTTGTGAAACTTCATCTCTGCGTCTCATGATAGGTAAGTGTCTGTCGTTGTGGAGTTGGCGAATGTGCTAACGGTAACAACCTGCAGACACCGGGGCATGTCATTCGGTTTGCCATTGAGAACAGTGGGATTTATTGAGCTGGGCTATGTTCCTGAGCAAGCTATCTGTAATACGCAAAAACTTGGAGGTGATGCCTTCACAAAAAAATTGCTTGCAGAGTCTTGAGCGTCATTATTAAGTCATCCGGTGCCCATGTATACCATGATGTACCGTAACTGGTCAAGGCTAGTTAAGCTTAATGCTGAGTGTCGCGTTGATATTTGTGAAGAGCCTGAGTGTCTCGTGAACTTGAAGGCATTGCTTGGTTTAGGGCCGGCGTGTTCGTGGTTGTTGCCGTAAGCCAACTCTATTCACAAGGCTTTGTACATATCCATCATCGTCCAGCGCTCCATCCCATTGTACACTAACAACAGCTGGGTGTCATATCGAAGACCGCTCCATTATGACGAAGCATTACTCAGCTCTATCGCAGCCCACCCTCTCGATGAGCGAGTTGATATGCAAAACGCTCGACCATGATGCCACAGACATGTTAATCGACAAGTGGCTTGAGCACCGCAATGACGCGTACTGGGAATGGTTTCAGGGCGTCAGGGAGCGAAAGCACGCGGCCAACTCCCTTAGACGTCAGGTACTTGTCTGGAATAAAGGGGATTTCCTTCCGGAAAACATCTTCTGTCGTACGGTTGACACTGGGCGTTTGATTCCCCTGGATCGCACATGGTCAACACATGTATATCACCACAGGTCAATGCAGGACAGAAAACTCTCTATGATGCCTGTTGTATTCACCATGGTAAGTGCTAGACTGACTAGATCTGGATTACCGTAATCGAATCTCCTCTTAGCTTCCTGAGTTGATGATGCTTAGAGGAATGCACGACCATGGATGCGATGATGTATATATCATTGTCACAGACATGAAACGCCAAGAAATGGATGATGTAACGGAGTACTTTAAGCTCGTCTGTCGTCATGCATTCGGGCGTGCCTGTAAACCAAGTATGGAGAACGAGATCCAATACAATCGTTCGTGTCCGTCCACCTCTTACCTGTCCATAACTTTATCTGTGATCTAGACATGCGGTTGACTCATACTCTCCTCAAACAACGACGCACGCCATGTTTTCCTCAGATTGATCTCGCTTTCCGATCCATCCTCTACGAGAAACGACCGCCTTTCATCATCTTGTTCTCTCATCAGACGACTTCCTATTCTCAAATTATATTCATGCACCCACTATATGTTCCATCGGAAGAAATATTCTTTGACTTTCCCAGTGGCTGTCCTAACCCATGTTGTAACGATGACTGCGAGATGATACGATTCCCTCGTCGTGGCGTCGAAGGTGCGGCGGTATTGTCGATAAAGCAACGCGGTCGGAACAAGAGGAAGGTGAAAGCACGAGAGATGTGTAACTGGATCGACTGCAATATCTGTTTCAATGAAGAAACGCCGCAGTATGCCGAGAGTAGTGAAGGATCACAAAGCAGCGTGGACAGTGGAGACGTCCCCACCAGTAGCGGCCTTGTATGTAGCAAGTGCCGGTTGGTGAAGTACTGCTCTCCTGAACACCAGAAGAAGGACTGGGATGAGCATCGTCGAGTCTGTGCTAAGCCAGTTTCTACCTGACGTGTTCTACCTCCTTACCCCATTGTCTCCCCCCCTTTTTTTTATTCAAGGATATTCTCGCTGTTGTTGTACTCCACTGCATTTTACTGTATGCGGTCATACTTTTGTTCCCTTTCTGCATTCACGTCGCTGCTAAGTAAAACGTTCATATGATGCTTCTTGTGGTGTTTATCGATAATTATTTCTCACGTGCCTTAGACCATGTCTATCCGCTACCTTACCGCTCAGCTGGCTCAGCAGGTGCCTAAAAAGTTATTACTACCTTTGACTACCAGCTAAACCGCGTAATGGACAGATTGACGAGGAGCTTATGAATGCTATTGGGGCGTTCAGTTTGGATCAGGCACGGACTTCAGTATTATATTGAGACTGATGGTACTGAGGTATGATCCATTATGCAGTTGATGGAGCTGGCTGGTCTGGCCTGCGCTCAAACACTAGCGACCGTGTATAGCAAAGAAAAGTATCCAAAAGTTTTGGTTTGTTGTGGACCAGGAAACCAAGGAGGAGATGGATTAGTTGCAGCTAGACATCTTGGTATGCAGCCATGTATCCTATCCCTTGCTCCAGCGCTAGATCTGCTTAGGAATGTTTGGATACGAGCCAACGATATACATGCCCAAGGTAAAGCACCTCTGCATCCAAATGACAATCTCAAATATTGTAGCCCCTAATAGCCAGGCTCGAAGGAGATCTATCAGGTCAGTCCACTGTGACGTTTCCCAACTTCGAAACAGCGTCCTCACGGACCCCGGCAGCGCCTGCAAAAGCAATGTGTCAATATGGACATTCCCATTATCCCGCCCCCAGAATCCACTGAGGAACTGCCTCGTGTCCTTCAGTCCTCAAACGTTATTCTGGACGCTATTTTCGGATTTTCATTCAAGCCGCCAGTGCGGGTGCCATTTGATGATGCTCTGAAGCTCATATCTGCTTCCGGGCTTCCGATTGTCTCGGTAGACATCCCAAGCGGGTGGGATGTCGAACGAGGGAATGCAGAAGGCGTCGGGCTAAATCCAGATGTCCTCGTCAGCTTGACAGCGCCCAAGGAAGGAGCGAAATATTTCACGGGAAGGCATTTCCTTGGAGGGCGTTTCGTACCAAAGTATGTGTTGATGAGATCGATTGCTGGAATGACATGCGTACCTCATCACATGATTGTCAGGGCAATGCAGGAGAAATTCAAGCTCAATCTGCCCGACTATCCCGGATTTGATCAAATCGTGGAATTGTCAAGGAACCCCGAGATGTAGAATTATATGTGCAGGTTTATATACATGAAGTTGGGGTCATAGAGCACTGTACCGCCCATAAAAGCCGCTTCAAACCACAGGACTCGACAACTGGTTTCTAGTAAGAACAGAAGTTCGGAACGAATCGGACGAAACAAATTTAGTTCCGTCATGTGCTTATACTAGTAGATATATTACACGTTTATAGTTGTTTCCTATCTTCAAGTTTTGTCTACAAGGCCTTGAGTGTCGTCGTGCACTTTTCGAGTCATCAAGTAACCATGATCCCGCTAGTGCGGGCTCTAGAGGTTTTGGAAACCTCGCGTTCCAGTAGAGCAGCTACATTTGCCGCGAAGCTAGACAGTGGCTGGGCAATCGGGTCGTGAGTTTTTGGTTGCATCGAGTCGTGTCCTCATTTCGAAGGCGAGCCACTACAATCACCATGCAGAATCCCTCAAGGAGGTACATGTTCATTTTGAATACTACTGCTTCATCGCAATAATGCATCTCGGTAGGTTATGCATTCGGACTGATTGTAGAAGCTTGCACTCGGTTTCAATCGGAGACTACACACAAGGAACCAATCCACGTCACCGCCCATTTTCTGCGCGCAACGAATGTCGGGCCTGCTGAAGTGCGCCTTAGAGTTCAAAAGATAGGAAAGAATTTCACCAATCTTTCAGCGGAGCTGGCCCAGGGGGTGAGTGACTTGTCTACACTTCACGATGACCTTCCATTGACCCTGTGGGCAGGAGTACATCAAATTGACTTCAGAGCTTATCTTTGGGGACCTTACTCCCGAGACAGGTGTAATTCCCCGAACTTTGGCGCCACCGTCTCCTTACGCACGGCGTTTACCCTTACTCAACCATCCCTCTGTTGCACTACGAGATGAGATGAGGAGTATCTGGAGGTTCCACTCGCTCTTGAACTGGTCTATAGATCGCACCATTCTCGCGCGCAATACCGTGGTCAGCCAGATCCAAGCTGATACAGAGATGATAGGTGGAGGAGGCGCTGAGTGGGGTGCATGGTGTGAGCTGTCCAGAACTGATGACGAAATCAAGCCTTCATCTCTCCCATTTTTTGGGGACATTTTCCACAACCTCCCTACTCTCTTACCTGCGTCCGAGCCAGCCAGTAAAGAAACATCAGATTGGTTTGTTCAACTCTGCTCAACTTGCGTTGCATTGAGCAAATCTCTTCTATAGTTGGTTCCCGACCGTAATCATGACTGTAGAATTCAAGGCTCGTCTACCATCATCACAAGAATACGCCTCCCGAACGGTCGGATTGTACTGCGAATCTCGCTTCTTGACGGATCCTCATGGACGACACAATGCTCATGTCGAAGTTTGGACTGCTCCGTCTGCAATTAGCCAGGGGAATGTAGAGACTGGTTGGAGGGAAAAACAGTACTGCATTGCAGTTGTCGACCAGATGGCTCTTACTTTGCCTATGGACCTCAACCGTCGTCTAGGCAGCTCCAAGCTATAGTCATATTGAAATGAAACGTAGTTGGGAGTTGGCCACACATACATGTGTGCGAAAATCCTCTGGGAAGAACTTATCTGTGGTCCAGCTATCGCCGATCTTTACCGGAGGGCTGTGATAGGCGTGATTATGAGGTTAAACTTTAACTTCTACATGTGGGTGCATTTTATGCCCGCTGATCTCTAGCATACTCACACGGGAAATCTTTAACAATACGATTGCTTGGGAAATACAGCCAGAGCCGTAGGTTCTAGATCACAACAATATTGGGGATTGCCTACTTCGACAACTTTCTTTGTCTTGCTTTGACAGTCATATAATGCCTTCGACTTCCCTGCGAGCAAGTATGACATTCTGTCATGTTGCTGTGAATTATCAATAGGTTCCAGTCCTCGGAGCTCCCGTGCTAGGCGCAGCACCTTTCAGACCTGGATTCCCACTCCCTCTGATGTAACGTTGATTATCCTTGTGTTTTCTTCATTGCGCCACCTTCCGGCACGGGTACCACAGTGACCTCACAATGTTATTTCAGGACACCCTTTCTTATCAGGGGTGCTTCTTCATTTTTCACGTTGTACAGCATCGATATGCTCCGGCTGGGGGACGACAAAGGCCCGCCTCGGGATCTCCAGCACTATATAAACAGCGTTGTTCTCCCAATGATTTGAACCATCGAACTTTGTTACCTGAAACCACCTGAGATGTCACACGTCGTTATCCGCAGCGTCCCCTTTGCTACTCGCCTGCGCGCAACCCCAGGGAGTGCTAAGGAGCTTCTTTCACGAGACCGAGCTCGCGCGCAGAAGTTCCTGGCTGGCAAGTCTCCTCATGGCCCTTTGCCTTTTGTTGATGCACGCAGTCGACGTCATGGTCATCACCACAAGGGTACTGGTACTGTCCCCACCACACCCGCCGCACCCGCCGCACCTGCCCCCACCACTACCGTGAGCACGGGAGGTGGTAGCACCAGCAATGCCAGTAGCATCGATGTCACAGATTCAGGAGTGACGTATACCATGCAAGTCGGTGTTGGAAATCCAGCGACGCAGTACACGCTGTTGATCGACACTGGTCAGTGTAATAGTAACGACGTTATCGTACCTCTCATCTGTCTATCGACGATTTTAGGCAGCTCAAATACGTGGATTGGTGCGAGCACACAATACACACCCACAAGCACCAGCCACAACACCGGTAACACCATAGTGAGTTATTTGTTCTCGGGTTTCTCCTGCGATTGATTGACTTGGTCTGGAACTTAGAATGTTAGTTATGGTTCGGGGCAAATGTCTGGAACACAATGTGAAAACAGTGTCTTTTCTAAATCGCACTGTACTAACGCCGATCAGATACCGACACCGTGACCTTGGGAACGAGCTTGGTTATCCAGAATCAAGGTATCGGTGTGGCTTCATCTACGCAAGGATTCCAGGACGTCGATGGCATATTGGGGTATGTCTTTGTCTGAGAAGCAATCTGTGATGCTGATCTCCCTATAGCGTCGGTCCTGCAGACCTCACGCAAGGAACCGTATCTAACACATCAGAAGTTCCTACAGTCACCGACAACTTGTACTCGCAAGGGACAATTTCTTCTGATTCTATCGGTATCTTTTACCAGCCATCTTCAACTGCTAACGTGACGAATGGAGAAATTACCTTTGGCGCGACTGATAACACTAAGTTAGAGGACATATTCGTTTCAATTCGGACATCATCTGACATATGACAGGTACACTGGGAATATCAACTTCGTTCCGCTTACAACCACATCTCCCGCTTCTAATGTAAATCACTAAGTGAACATGATTTGTTTCCTAAAACTGACGATCTTAAAGTACTGGGGTATCGATCAATCAGTGTCGTACGGCACAAGTCAAACCATCTTAAACACGACTGCTGGTATTGTCGACACTGGTACTACCCTTCTCCTCCTTGCCACAGGTATGCACACATATTTCAGGGTGATATATGACACTCACCTGAGGACTCAGAGGCCTACCAGGCCTACCAGAAGGCAACTGGTGCCATTGAAGACCAGTGAGCTTAAATCGATAAACGAATGGCCACATTCGTTAATTTATGCTTATCAGGACTACGGGTCTCTTGACAATCACGCAGGCACAATATGACAAACTCCAGAGCTTGTATTTCTACATCGGCGGTGTAAGTAGTCGCTGTCGTACAGCGAACCTTTGACTAACTGCAAGTTGCAACTTGTGAACAGGTTACGTACGAGTTCACCCCTAATGCACAGATCTGGCCGCGTACGCTGAACAGCACCCTGGGAGGAAACGACAACCAAATTTATCTCATTGTATCTGACATTGGTTCCTCACTCGGGTCTGGTCTGGACTTTATCAGTGCGTCCAAAAATATCCTGCTGTCTCATGGTCTCACGAGCGTTTTATGTCAATTCAGACGGATTTGGCTGGCTTCAGCGCTTTTACACCGTTTATGATACCGGAAACACACGACTTGGCGTCGCGACTACAACATACACTGATGCTGAGACTAACTAAGAACAGTTGCCGTTGCATGTATCTCTATGGACATTATACTTAATTCGATTGGCAGATTACTGCCACAGCGGTTTCTTGTATGTCTCACACTGGCATGTGTCGATTGAGGTTCAAATGACGTTACTCTTCTGTACAGTGCCTAAATATATGGAGCTTGGTTTGGCGTGAGGCGACAATGATTGTTTTTTTTTACTAGACGTCCAGACCAAATCAAAGTAAATAGCCGTTCCTTCGATGTCACGACCAAATATCGTCAGATGCCCGGACAAAAGCACAGCACGTAAAGATTCGATGATGCATAACTGATCTCAAGTTGATCTACTTGTCAAAGTACCATTCGATCAGTGGTTGAAGGTCGATCAATGCTGTCACTGAAATGTTGCCAATGTACATCACACCACTGCCGACCGTCTTCAATCAAAATGAACGAGAACTTCAAGTTATTCTTGGATCGATGACGCGTCCTTGGAGCTGCGGTGGAGTGTGATTCTGCATGGATTAAATATTACTCCGCACGTCATCAATATACAAGGCCTGCACGGTACTAGTTCTATCTGATACACTAGCCAAAGACAATCGTTATTTTAACACCGGTCAGCCTATCGCGAATCCTCCAGGTCCTACTAGCATGAATTATCCAAGTTCCAATCTGGATAGTTTGGGAGTTTGTCCTATCAGAGACGGTTCAAGTTACAGCTCCGCCTAATCATGATGCTAGATCAAAGCTTCGAAGTTCTCGCGAACAATTTGAGCCTCCTCCTGACTCGATGGGCATGTCATTTTCCGCACTTCTCCCACTGAAACCCGTTATCCGTTTTCAAGTTACTACTATAGGTGACTACAGCTCCAATATGCTCCAGCTAGTGGATGACAAGAAGCCCACTCCCGGGCCCATCCATTCCCGTTTAAACAGTCCATGTTTTTTTTTTTTTTTTTTTTTTTTTTTTTTTTTTGTTTTTTTTTGTTTTTTTTTTTAAATTAAAAATTATGAAACCCCCCGGGGGCGGGGGGGGGGGGGGGGGTGGTCAGTTTTAATGTTGGC
>Ga0153978_1000142_pt1 | contig 16289 bp, 8 predicted proteins | sample TSGA062MetaG_FD_104749 | JGI IMG/M metagenome (GOLD analysis project Ga0153978, IMG submission 104749) | Attine ant fungus gardens microbial communities from Georgia, USA - TSGA062 MetaG | ecosystem: Host-associated > Fungi > Mycelium > Unclassified | place: USA: Georgia, Yuchi Wildlife...
CAAGAATTCGCTGGTTCTCTTGTACCTTGATTGCAGGTGGAACATTGAAAAACGTGGCATAGAACTGAAATCCGTCCATGACTACTTCTTCAGTCAAGCCTGCAGCTCCCCATAAAATCCGATGATCAACATTAAAGGAGATGAACAAGACACCTATTAAGCAATATACAACGAAGCAGTTGGAGATGACATAGGGCGGAACATTGATAAGTGGCAATCCGAGTTATACTGTGAAGTAAATTCTCACCTAGAAAGAAGGAGACGGGTGCTAGAACAGCTGCTTGCCTGAAGCCCATGAATTTGGATGGGTGAGAGACTATCAACCTGAGGGAAGGGCCATTCCAATCATCGCTTCTTTCTCACACACCATCACCGATGGTAAGAACCTGCGAATACACTTGTTTCTGTGAACCCCATATGCATCCCCCAAAACCTAATAGACGTCAATACAATAGGAGGCAACAACCTCCAAGAACTAACTGCCAGGTCCAGTTCATAGCAGCTCTGTTTCATCAGTGGACTACCCAACCCGAGTGGAAGCCCATTCTGTGGGTCATAGGCCGAACAGATGGATGTAAAAGTAGGCACGAGTGCGAGTATACACGCCCCCTCCAACGTGCCCCCCATAGACCCCTTGCATATATCTTCAGTGTCCATCACCAAGAGACTAATCACATAGAGCCTGTCACGGACACTCAGAAAGACAACACAACCGACAACGGCCCTAGCCCCCCACTCCCTAGGCAACATCGGCAACAACATCACTCGCTAGGACCATCTGTCATCCCACACCTGTGGGATGGAGGCTTTGCTGCTACCTCGCTCTTTGGGACTAATGAATTTCTAGCTAGCGACACCAAGAATATTGCATACTCATTTCAGCACATAGCCATATTCATTAAACAAAGGAATATCACCGGAAAAAGCATCGGTAACTTCCCTCAACTTCAAGAATTCAGTTTCCCTGGGAGTTCATCTCAGCAGTTTATGAAGCAGGTTGGGATCACTTCACAACCAGCACTAATGGCAATTCTTTCAGAGCAATAGTGGCCAATTAATTCAAAAGGCCTGCCTAGTTGCAACCCCAAGAAGGTGTTGAGGGCTAGTAAAGGCTTATGACCACAGGTGAGTGCAAGGTATAAGGTACTTGTGCCTGTAGTCAGTCGTGCCTATGGTAGCACTGTCCATGCAGTATCTGCCCTGAAGGGCCTATAGACCCAGACTTAACATCTTTTGTCACTGTCTAAACTTCACTTTTAAGCTCTTTTGAACTCTATTCTCAAGAATCATAAATTAGTAAGTGACCATTTGTAATAGAAATATTAAGTTAGTCATTAGATTGGCAATTTAACTTTTGTTTCAAAACTACTTGCAGCTAAGAGAGTTGGTATAGAGGCTGGCTCAATTCTTAAGGTTGTAAAATGTACTCTCAACCCAAATACTAATTGGAGACTGTGGTCCTTAACAGAAGGATAAGTCAAAAAATTGTCCTAATGAGTAGCTACTTTTTTTAATTGATTGTAAGCCAAGTTCTCATCCAAAAGCTATGAGTAGGAAGTCATTTTAAAGCTAAGATAAAGTTGTATTAGTAATATATCTCTGATATCTTTTTTTAGTGTTGCCTACAAAGACTCAGTTGTGCTAACTTGAGTCCTACTCCTTATCTGAGCTGACAAGAAGAACTCATTGGAGTTCTTATTCAATTATTGTACACTACTTATACACAATTCCTATTTACTTGTATTTGCAAAGTCCCATATATCTCTTCTAAGTTACTTTCTCTCATGCATCCACTGATTATATAATTAAAGAAAAGAAAAAGAAAAAGAAATAATAACTTAGCCATTTTGGCTAAGTCATAATACCACCCTTCTCTCAAGATTCCTCATCCTAAGGATTTTTCACAATTTGTCATATGAGTTCTATAGGTTATCCATCTCATCATCTTCATTAGTCTATTCCCTAATTTCTGATTTCTCTTGCTCAGTTTCTTTTTCTTTTTCCTTGATTGTTCCCATAGTCCTTTTGCCTTTAACTTGTCTCCCTTTTCATTATCTCTAGTTCCTTTCTAGTCTTGTCCAATACTCCTCATTGTATCTTTTGTCTGACCATCCAAACAGTTTTCTTGCTGTAAATCTTCCTAGTAGTTCTCCTCTTATAAATATCCCTTTGTTTTTCTCTTTTTCTTATCTTCTTATATTCTTCATATCCTTTCTATACTCCTTTTCAAACTCTTCAACTGCTTCTTTAGCATTACCTAAATTCTTTTTTCTCTCTCAAGTATCTGACTTTGCCATAAACCCTTTTTATTGTACTAAGTACTTGTCTTTTCCCCTGACCTATTGCTTATTCAGTATCTTTTCAACCTCCTATTTTTCTTCTCCTTTGATAATTACTAGAGCCAGTTACTCCTTTCTCTGTCCTTCTACCTACCCTACATATTTTCATATCCTACTAACATTAGCTACCAGGTGTATCTTAACTGTAGCTGGTAATTCTAATTCTACTGTGTCCACTAATACAATTTTCTTAATCTTGTAAGGGCCTATAAATCTCTTAGTCAACTTCTATCATAACTTGACAAAATGGCTAAGTCAATATTTATTTTCTTTTTCTTTTTCTTTTTTTTTTAGTTTCTAAAGATCAAACATATGAGATAGTTGAATGGAAAGAAACACACTGTCATAAGTCAACTTAACCATGACCAAAAAATAACATGTCAGGGAACTGAACTAGTACCCTACTTGGACTTGTAAGATAAATTGACCTTAGGTGAAGTTAAACTAGTGACCTGTTGGACACTTGTAGAATAGCATCAGAGTAAATGAGGACAAATAGCTAAACTATATAAGTAGTATAGCTCAATTGATTGAGAACCCCATCAAATTCTCTTTGTAACCCTCAAAGAGTCTAGTCTCTAAGTCATCATAACTAAGTAGCACAACAGAAGAACTGGATATCTATTCTCCAGTAACTGCTCACCTCAAGCCTTCACTACTCTTACTCTCATATCACTCTTGACTAGTGATCATTACAACTACTAGTTTATTTTCTCATAGTTGGACCCTAGACTTAATGGCCAGTTAGGGACCAATGGTAGAGGAATGGCCCTATACCCTGACACCATCTCCAAGACCTGACCTTCTTCTTCTTAGGTGGTGTTGTTTGTAGTTACTTATACCTTTTCAAACTTTATAACCTTATACTAAAGGTCCATTGTAGCCTATACATGCAGAGAAATAATGTCAACCCCTTAAGAAGACACTACTAGAGTAGAGATCCTCTTTTTAGAGGCAGTCATATACATATTTGATTAGGGCAGTAGCTAGTAGAGCAGTAGGGTATTTGGTTGGGTGAAAACTTGAGCACCCAACAAGTGTAGTAGTATTTAGCTTAAGTCAAAAATGCAGAGAGCCACAGCATGATGAGCTCCTTAATAACAATTGAAGGAATGAAAGAGATACAATAGTAGTTGGAAAGAATAGCAGAAACAAAAAGACAAAGAGAGAAAAGAGAAGAAGAGAAAAAGATACCATCTATACTATAGGCAATAGTAATAGCTCAAGGAATAACCTTGACAGAGCTGGTAGTAAAGGCAGAGAGGGAACAAAGGGAGCACAAGAAGGAAAAGAAGGAAGAGTACAGAGAGAGAGATAAAAGACAGCAGAAGGAAAAGGAGATAGTAAAAGAAAGAAAAAAAGAAAGGAGACAGAGGAGCATAACCTAAGGATTACACAAGAGGAGATAGAGATGCATAGGGAATACAAGAGAGATAGGAGGTATAGGAGTTGTAAGTGATTTGGACACTTGGCCTACCACTGTAAGAGGTTATGATATCAGAAGCAAAAGGTAGTAAGTGAGAACAGATGGACTGCAATAAGCAGTTAGATGATGCAGACAAGAGTAGGAGGAGGAATTGTAGGGCAGATATGTAGCCAAAGAAGGAGATAAGGTGCTTCAAATGCTGGGGAAAGAAGCACTTCAAGTGGGAGTATCCAAATATTGAGAAAGAACAAAGGAAGAGACAAGAGAAAAAGGCAGTGCATATGACTAAGCCATAAAAGGTGCAATAGAAGGAACTAGCATGACTCCAAGGGGTAAAAGCACAGAAAGGAGAAAAAGGAGTGGTATGCTCAGAAATAGAAAAAATGTAACAGAGAAGAATAGTATGCTAGGAATATGGTAAAAAGAACCATAGTAAGAGAGAGTATAGAAGTTACTAGAGGTGGAGAGAAAAAGTAAAGAGAGAGGAGAAGATAGCATGGTTCTAAGAGGCAAAAGCACAACAAGGAAAGATGAAGGGCGTATAGGTAGAGAACCCAAAAGATATAGCAGAGAGAGAAGTAAAGAGGACATTCAAGATGCTAAAAGAAGTGTGGTTGAATATTGTGCAGAGATTTTTAGGACTAGAAAATTACTATAGGTGATTTGTAAAGAACTTTGCCAGTATAGGAAAACCATTACACCAATTGGTCAGAAAGGACAAAAAGTGGAACTAATAAAGCAAGCAGAAGAAGGCATTTAAGAAACTGAAGATGTTCACTATAAGACTAGTATTGGTGGCACCAGATTTGGACAAAGAAATGAGGATAGAAGCAGATGCATCAGAATATGCAACTAGAGAAGTATTGTTGATGAGGTATAAAGACAACAAGTGGAGGCCAGTGGTCTTTATCTCAAAATTATTGAATGAGATAGAAAAAAATTATGAGATTCATAATAGAGAGATACTAGTAATAATTTGCTGTTTAGAAGAATAGAGACACCTGTTGAAGGGCACACAGAATAAATTTGAGATTTGGAGCAACCACAAAAATCTTGAGTACTTTATGAGTAGCCAAAAGCTAAATAGAAGACAAGCATAATAGGCCTTGTATCTATCAAGGTTTGACTTTACTCTAAAGTATGTACCTGGAAGCAGCATAAGAAGAGTAGACAGCCTCAGTAAATGGCTAGACTAGCAAATAGGAGTAAAGAGAGATAACAAGGACAAAGTATTGGTAAAAAAAAAGGATGGCTAAAGGTCAGAGCAATACAGATGGCAAAGGTCATAGTTGAAGAAGTAAATTTGATTAAGAAAATTAGGAAGTCAAAAGCTAAAGATGATAAAGTAATAAAAGCAGTAGAAGAGATGAAACAGGCAGAGGTAAAAATGCTGAGAGGTGAGGAATAAAGGGAGAAGGATGAGCTAATGCTGAGAGATAGAAAGATGTATATCCCAAGGAACAACACACTGAGAGCAAAAGTAGTCCAGCTACATCATGATATACTGGTAGAAGGGCACAGATGCTAGTAGAAGATGATAAAGTTAGTCACTAGAAACTTCTGGTAGCCAGGTGTAACAAAAGAAGTTAAGAAGTATATAGAAGGATATGATGTATGCTAATAAAATAAAAATTGTACAGAGGCACTGGCAAAAAAGTTAATACTGAATTCAGTACCAAAGAAACTTTGAAGTCATATTTTAGTAGATTTTATCACTAAGTTATCACTAGCACAAGGGCATGATAGCATATTAGTAGTATGTGATAAAATGACAAATGACACATTTTGTACCAACTATGGAAAAGACTTTAGTAGAGAGGATGGCAAGATTATTCTGGGATAACATCTGGAAGCTGCATAGCTTGCCAGAAAGTATTATTATAGACAAAGGAGTATAGTTCACAACAGGAATAATAAAGAAGTTAAATCAAATATCAGGGATCAATACCAAACTGTTAATAGCATACCATCCACAAACAGATAGTTAGATGGAGAAAATGAACTAGTAACTTAAGCAGTATTTAAGGATGTTCATAGATCATTGTTAAGAGCAATGGCCAAACTGGTTAGTGATGACAGAGTTTGCATATAATAATAAAGTGTAGGCTAGTGCAAAAGTGACACTGTTCAAGGCAAATAATGGACAGGATCCTTGTGTGGGGTTTGAGTTAAGGAAAAAGGGAAAGTAGAGGAGTTTGCAACAAGGATAAAGAAAGTACATGAAGAAGCAGAAATAATAGCTCTATAGAAAAGCCAAGAAGAGATGAGAAAGTATACAGACAGAAAGAGGAGCAAGATAAAAAGAATATCAAGTAGAAGACTGGGTGCTTTTGAGCACAAAAGATCTAAACCACCAGATGCAAGAAAGACAATCAGAAAAGCTGACAGAGAGATTTATAAGTCCATACCAAGTAAAGAAAATTATCTCAACAAACACCATAGAACTAGATTTGCCAAGTAGTATTAAAATATATCCAGTAGTCAATGTCAGTAAAGTATATAGGTACAAAGATCAAGTAGAAGACCAGAAAAAGGAATGGCCAGCCCCAGTAATTATTGAAAGAGAACAAGAGTATGAAGTGAAGAAAATATTAAACAAAAGAAAATTTAGAGGAAAGGATCAGTACTTAGTGCAATGGAAGGGATATATGGTAAAAGAAGACACCTGGGAGTCAAGAGAGAACTTGGAGAATGCAAGAAACTTGGTAGAAAAATTCAAGGAAGAATATAGGAAAGGAGTATGATGAATGAAGAAAACAAACTTTAGAGAAAATAAAATTAGGGGAATTGCCAGGGAGATACATAGCAAAGATACTATATGGATGGGATAATAGGAGATTTGACAGAGAATATTGGGGATGATTAGAGAGGAATTGAAGAAGATAGAAGAAAGAACAACAAAGAGAGAAGAGAACACTGGAGACAATTCAGGAAAAAAAGAAAGAAGAGAAGATTGAAAAAGCAAGGATTAAAGATTGGAATAAAGAAGAAATAGATAACCTATGGGACCCATATAACAAACTATGAAGTCCTTGGAATAAGGACCTTTAAGAGGGGAGGTACTATCATGAGCTATCTCAACTATGACAAGGTACTATTTATAGAATAGACATAGACTGGATTCAAACCATTAATCTGAGGATAGCTGCAAGATAAATGTAGGCAAATAGTGTAGCCTGTATATATAGTATAAAACAATTGATTAGGAACTCCATCAAGTTCTCTTTTAACCCTAAAGAGCTTGCTTCTAAGTCAACTCAACTTGGGAATAAGATTCAGTTGCTAATACTCTTATTTTGTTTTCTATTTCCTCTCCTTCAGTACTGTGCTTCTCAGGGGAATTTCCCACACACTACTATGTTTTTGCATCTTTTTCCATAAGAAATGCACTAGTGTCATGCCTCCAGTTAGGACCCCTGAGCTTAGCAGAGGATCTTACCTAGATTATTCAGCACACATGAAGTATGCTCTTGTTAGTTAGTATATGTTAGCTTTGTTCTCCCATAGGCAAAACTTTATTATTTACTTCTACCCAAATTACCTTGGCCCTTACTACACCTAAATAATCCCCATACCTAAAAACCTGAGTTGAGGACTGGTACAGAAACTGGTTTAATCCTTAAGGTTATAACTATTCTCTTAATATAATTTTTTTTCACAAAGTTTTCTGGTCCTAACAGACATCTGAAGAACTTCATTCAGCTGTCTCTTATCCTGAGGTTACTATTTCTTTTCTCTCAAAGGTAGTAATCACAGGTCTCTCCAGCCCTCTCATACCAAAGGTGGTAGCTGACTTCCTTTTATTGGTGAGTCAGTCACATTGTGTGCTAGGGCAACTTAGACCATTCTTAACTATGCTCCTATTGGGGAGTTCAAACAGCACTTTTTCCCTATAGAGTGTACTCAGTGTCCATGTGGCTATTGCCAGGTGAAAACATGACAATATATCTTAGCTGACTATTGTTGGTTCTCTTATGTGTTATAACCAGAGCAGTGGTGACAGTTATGAGGTCCTAGCAACTCAGTAACACTGTGAACAACTGTAAGTGACTGAGAGTCAACTTTGAGTCTACAGAGAATCATATATCAAATCAGGTGACCTATTTTTTTTTTTTGTTCAAAAATTTATAACATGGTGCTCAGTTGCAGTCTGTGGTAAACTATCTACAACAAGTAGCCTACAGGTGCCTCAGGGCCATGGCTGCTCTTCATTGGCAGGAGACACTATTAGTATCAAGAGAGAAATCTAACCTAATAGAGAAAAGAGAACTAGATACAGGTTGCTCGAGACCAACCTTCGAATAACATATCCAAGTCCAAAGACCTATCATGCCTAGAATACAGAGTCAAAAGAAACTGAGAGAGATGAGACTGAGAAAGTATCTACAGAACAGAAAAGAAACCAAGAGAGCACTCATGGAGGCTCAGAGAGTAGGCAATCCTGAGAAGTAAAGGCAAATGCACTTGGATGCTCCTTCAGGAATTTTACAAAGTCCTTGAGAGATAGCAATGGGTCAATCAAGGAGGTATGAGAGAACTGACAACAGTTGGCTAAGATGTGTTGACATATTTCCACCTGACAATAGCCATACAGACACTGAGTACACTCTGCAGGGAAAAAGCACTGTCTAAACTCCCCAATGGGAGCATGGTTGAGAATGGCTTGAGTTGCCCTGGCATACAATGTAACCAACTCGCCAATGAAAGGAAGCCAGCTATCACCTTTGGTATAAGAGGGCTGGAGGGACTTGTGATTACCATCTTTGAGAGGAAGGAAGTGGCAACCTTGGGATGAGGGACAGCTGAAGGAAGTTCTCCAGGCATCTAGACAAGAGGCAGTACTCTTGGAGCAAAGAGTGTCAAGGGAAGTAGCTGGGTGATGTCCAGCAGTGATACAAGTGTTGGTTACATTGTCATGGACCAGATGGTGAAGGGACCACTGAACATTACTAGGGCAGTCCCAGAAGTCAATGGAGTGGTCAGGCTGACCAGTGAAGAAGCCTCTAAGAGCACAAACTATAGCCAAGGAGTGGGCTTGACCAGAGTGGACCAAAGGATCAACTGCTCTTCTAGTTGCACTTAGTGAGTCAGTGATGAGTATAATATGTTTGATGTCAAAGGAAACAGCCTTAGCAACACCAAGCCTAACTGTAAACAACTCTGTATCCAGAGCTGTTGTTCTACCTGCAGATACCTTGGATAACAACACCTGTTCTCCTAGTCTCCAGAAATGCATAGCAGAGATAGCTTGCATGTTCCTAGGAGGAATAACACTTGCATCAGTGACAACAACAAGAGTTGAGGAATCAGAGGATGCCCTATGACAAAGATGGTCAAGGGCCTCCAAGTGGGCCTTGTGAAAACTCTTCTGCAAGTGATCACAAGGATGAAAGGAAATATGATCAGGGAAGTTGTCCAATACCCTACAGCCTGGGCATGCTTCAGAATCCAGTGGAGTAAAGCATTCTGTAAGGTTAAGTAGAAACACTTCAGTATCAAGAAGAGGACTCTTTAGACAAGCACTCTGGGTGTCAGTAAGAAGAGTCAGGGACTGTGAGTGAGGGTGAGTGCCCTTTGAGTTGCGAGCACTAAGGAGAGACATCAGTGCATGTTAAGAGGGAAGTGTAGCAGCCCTGAGACAAGACTGCTTAACTAGCTTCTTGAGATGGAGGTGAATGGAAATGAGACCTGTGCCTTAGTAGATGCCCTAGCAAAGAACCAGAGATGGAAACCATAAGTTACAATAGGAACAACACAGGACTGATAGAGGAGTCACTTCTGTAGGGGAAGGAGACCTTGAGTAGAGTTACCAAGTATGCCTATTGTCTTGACAGTGGACAAAGCCTTGGTGAAATAAAACTGAACATGTTCCTTGAAGGAGAGACATCGATCATCATAATGGTCCTTAGTTATGTCAACCAAGGTACCAAGAATGATTAGAGAGTAAGAGATAGCAAGGCTCTGAGCTAAGTAGTACTGGAGTAGAGATATTAAGTTTTGGCATAGTAGTCTAGTTGTGCTAACTCTAACTACACTCCCTATTCAAGTTAATAAAGAGAACTCAATGGAGTTCTTGTTCAATTGTTTATATTACTTATACATGAACATGTATTTACTACTATTTGCATTGTTCTACATATCTCTTCTGAGTCACTTGCTCTTGTGTATCCAATAATTAATAATTAAAGAAAATAAAATAAAAATAAAAATTTACTTAGCCATTTTGCCAAGTCATGACATTGCAGAGAAAATCTAGGAAGGAATATCAAGTTCTTTTATCTTAGACACAATGTGTACTTGAGCCACTCTGAAGCTAACAATTACCATGCTCAGTGGTTGCTAGATATTGGTACTGGATCAACTACAGATGACAATGAGATGATAAAAGTTCCTTAGTGTTGCTTTGTGCTAACCTCAATACTCTTATCAATAGAATCTATCTAGAAATTGATAGTTCAAGAGTTCAAGAGGACCAATACTTCTTGGATTGCATTATTCTCTGTTCTAGAAATGATAAGGTACATGTTATCAATGAAGCCATTCTCTAACAGTTCAACCCAGTACTGAATGCAGAGGTCCATATGCTGAGAAGTGTAGACTTTATGTTTGAGAAAGATGGAATGCACCATGTATATCCTGCAGAGTTTCTCTAACAACTTAATACTGGTGGATTGCCTTCTGCTTTATTTTGTCTCAAGGTTGGCTGTCCAGTTATCTTGCTGAGGAATTTGGATCTAGGAGAAGGGCTTTGCAATGGAACAAGAATGGTGGTATTGAATATGAGGAGAAAGATGCTCCAGTACAGGATCATTAGCAAGGATAGGAGATTTAGAGGAAAGGTTGTGTTAATTCCAAGGTTATCACCTAATGGAGAGACATTACCTGTGCCACTTAAGAGACTTCAATTCCCAGTTAGGCTAGCCTTTGCTATGACTATTAACAAGTCTCAAGGACAGTTAGTAGAGCATGTAGAGATTAATTTGCAGACATCAGTGTTCTCACATGGACAGCTTTATGTGTAACAGAGTAAATGCACAAGGTACATCTTCAAGTGCTAAGGCCAGACAGAAACAACTAAGGATTGAATATTTGAGAAGAGGTACAGGGAGTATATGTATCTAAGGCCAGATAGAAATGATTGGTCTTAGGGCTTACAAGTAGACACTATATATACAAAATGAGTGTACAATTATTTGTTGTAAAATAGACAAATTTTGGGCATCTCTTTATACATTGCCAAGAGAAAATTTTAATGAAATGAAGATGAAATGAAGGTGATAGCTAAAGTACATCATTTTAAATAAAATTAGGAATAAAAGAGGAGAAATGATGAAAGGTAAGAGAACCTTCCAGAATATACTTTGTCAATGTTGTAGTGAGCAAGCTAGGTGAGATGTCAGACTTAATCACACTTAATGTCAGAGTGAACAAAGAGAACTTGATGGGGTTCTTGCTGGATTCAACTATCTACTTATACACAATCTGTATTTATCCTTGTATATGCTTAGTCACTATCCTACAATCCTTCTAGAAGGTTCCATCATGTGATATGTCACCTGACCCTTATCTCATCTCCAATCTATAAATAGACTTGTCCCATTATCCTTTTCATGGTTTAAATATAAGTTCATAATTCCTGAGATATTATCATACTTGTGCTGAGTCATGACAAATGTGGCCTTTTTCAGATGTACTTCACCATTGAACATTTCAGTACTTCTTCTAGAGTAGAGCCAGGAGAGTAGAAGAAAGTATATAAAATAGTATTAGATTATAGATTGTATGTATATGTGACAATGGATTTGAGATTGATTTTTACCGTGGTTTGAGAAATAAGAAAATAAGTGCACAGAAAGGAGCATAGTGGACTGACTTCAACACATACTTAACCACTCAGAATTAGTAGAGGGATTGAGCCAGGCCATAGGCCTGGGTGAAAACCTTGTGTGATCTACAGGAGAACAGAGAGTATAGAGAAGTCAATGATAAGTTATAAACTAAACTGAAAATAATATTTCCTTGTCTGGATGTGAATATGACAGCCATTCTGGACTTTCATCCCCTTATTTTGTTGCATTCTTTTATTCTTTTGTTACTCATTTCCCCATCCTTGACACTGTGGACTGCATTCAGTAACTGTGTTACGATTTAAGAGTACTATAATTATCTCAAGAAGCACTTAGAATCAAATATTCTCAGCAGATTCGTGATGAGCTAACTGATTGGGAAAACATCTGTAATGGGTTTTGGGCAACACTGTACATTAGACCTTCATAAGTTATCATCCTAGGCCATGTCGTATCTTGCCCTGTACCCAAAATAATATTACAGACAAATCACAGAAAGTCATGGGTAGAATGCACCGTTGAGAAACATATATCCAGTTCTTTTCCCCTTCATGACTCCTGTACCGACGACATTGTCGTGAACTGGGGGCATAACATAATGGTATAATTATGTTCCTCGTTAGCCGAGACAACTAGATATTATTCTCTGGCCCATCCTCGATCATTTTCGCGTAATCCTCATAACTGACAAATGTGGGCAGCGAGCGTCGCTTTTTCTTTAGGTCAGTCTCCTTGTCATCTGCTCGCTTGCGTTTTCGGGTTTTACTTTTAATTCCTCCCCACTCCCCTCCGTCTTCACTCTCGGAAAGTGAGCCATCGTAAGCGATAACATCGTCGGGCATTTCGTCGAGAGGAATAAGATCATCATTGTCGGAAGCTTCAGCCAATGAAAGGGCGTCATCAGTATCATCTTTCTCAGCATCACTGTCCTTTTTATCGGTGTCGTCGTGTTCGACACTGTCTTCATCTTCATCTTCACTCTCGTCCTCATTATAGTTGTCGGAAAGGAGATCGTGTTCCTCTTGAGGCATCGTCGCTTTCATCGCCTAGAGTATGTTTATAAGACTTCAAGAAACCAAGAAAGGAGACACTACCTACCTTCCAGATTTCCGTTTCCTCCAGGTCAATATCTTCGTCCTCTTCATTTTCACTACCTTTTTCACTCGTTGCTCCACCTTGCTCGTCACTTTCTTCGTCACTTTCTTCGTCCTCGTCTGCTTCCTCGTTATCACCATCGCCATCAACTTGCTCCTTCTTTTTACTTTTCCTTTCTGACTCATTTTTCCGCTTAAAATAATCGTAAAAGAATATTTGGTCGACGGGAATTTGCGTCTCCTTTTTGTTTTTCCAAAATGAAGGTAAATTAACTTGCACAGAGACAGCTTCGCCTTTGAAAAGTTTGATACTTTCAATGGCACTTCCTGAAGGTTGCATTGCACTTGAACCTGGGATAGGTTCATGAGTGCGGGGACGCTGGAAAATGAAACGGAAGGGGAAAATTTACCTTTACCTTCAGTGCCAGAAACTTTCTTTTTTGGGTTTTTGTAAACGAATCGATCGAGGAAGTGAGAAAGCGTATTTTGTGAGAGATCAGGCGTTGCGGTGAGAGGTTGGGCTGTGAGAATTTGACGGGTGAGAAGGGAGATGGTAGGGTGGAAGTGCAATAAGAGAGGTGTCTCATGATAAGGTTGATCAATGAATCCGAAGAGGAAAGTGGGAAAGGAACATACGAGTTCCCAAAGACATGACTGTGCGGCGCAGGCATAAAGGGGGTCGCGTTTGTGGGCATCGTAGTTTTTGGCTTCGACTTCACTTTCAGAATCGGAGGAAATCATAGAACGAAGTCCAGGGACAGTAGTGAAAAGCTAGATCCACTACATCACAGATGGTTATGTTGAAAGTTTTAGGGAACGACCAACCTCGCCGAGAAGGTACAGCCCACCAACAACAAACTCAGTCGCTCCACTTCCTCCGCTGACAAGGACTTGAGCAAACCGTTTGACCATGGCCATCCTCCTCTCAGACGGCACTTCTGGATCGGTTTTAGTAGACCTATAAAGAAGGTTCAGGTACATAGCTTGTTTGGAAGATGTATTGAGTCGGTGATCGTAGAGAGAGGCATAGAGCGTGCGGAAGTACCGATCAACAATGGATCTAGCTAGTGGAGTGGAAGAGGATTGGAAAAGGGTGAGAGAAATTTGGTGGATCAGAACAAGAGCTTGGACGGAGATGTTGAATGTGGATTTGTGCGTGATAAGAAAAAGGGTGTCGAGATGTGCATTGATTCTAGAAAAGATGTTGTAGTGGTCCGAAAACGGGAGTGGAGAGGGTAGCGTACTTTGTATTCTGGGCTTCGACTTTGGCAAAGGGAAGAGCACGGTTCACGCCCGTTAGTATGGCTGAGATGAGTCTGGAATCGGAATCTTCAACTTCGATGAAACCTGCTGCGCCAATTGTTTCTTTTCCTTTTCCCCCTTTCCCCCTTTCCTTTGACGACCACGCGGCCTTTTTTGTCCTTTTGAACCTGACCATCCAGCTCAAGTAAGTGTTCATCCCCTTCGTCGCCAACAGCATCTCCAATATGACTACCATCGGAACCAAGGATGACTTGAAAAAGTTCAAAATATATGTCGATAAGGCGCAAGGCGACTTCACGGTCGGTGGACGAAGGTGTAAGTACAATTTGGTTAAAAGTGATGGTTGCGTAGTATTGAGCATGTGAATTACGAACTTTTTTGGTGTCTTGTAGTTCGAGTTTTGATTTGGACGATTTTGAAGAGATTCCAGGGGAGATAGGGCGGATGTGATTATTCGCTGGTACAACGGCAGTAGTTGGAACGGAGAGGATGGAAGGTCTGGAAATAAGGGAGGTGATTTCTCGGACGACGACAGATTTCATGGAAGGGTGAGATTGAAGAAGCTGGAGGAGATGGTAGGATGCTCGAGAGCATATTGATTTTGAAGTATCACCCTAGGAGTGTAATCTGTATCTTTCAAGAGGATGGAGAGATCAACGACGAACAAGTTTATTGACTAGGAGTCGGAGAAGGTTTTGTTCTTGCTCGGGTTTGTCTCTGAGGAGGGTGAAAATGAGGGAGATAACCTGCGTTCGGGCATAGGGCACTGGGTCAAGAGAGAGCGTCTTCTATGATATGAGAAGGAGAAAGCGTTTCGGGGGTGAGAGACTCGCCTCCAGAATCTGGAGGACAGAGAAAAAATATTTCTTGAGCCAGTCCTCAAAGTACCAAAGTAGGAGATAATTATCAGATACTTGAGGATGGAGCAATGGTTGATCGCGGAAATATCTGACATACATCAGAAATGTTATGACCGGTAACTAATAAGCTCACTTGAGTTTCCGATCTGGTGCCCCACCGCCAACCCACCAGTCAACGATGCAGCGCAAAGCTTTCAAGCTCTCATTTCTACCTCCGCCAGCCTTTCCCGCCATGTTTTTCAGTGTCTAGTGCTTTCGTGTTGTGCACTGGGTTACTTTGCACAAGTAGAATTAAAGCACTGAGTCTGTCCGAGAGGGTACCAGCATGAATAACCTTGGCAAAGAATGTCGCCTCTGACGAGGAAGAGGATGAAGCAGAAAAAAAAAACTTTGGTATCCTTTTCCATCAGAGAAGCACTCTTTTCAATGAGTAAGTTTATTTGTGCCGCAGACGGTACTCGGAGATTTGTAGCAGGAGGAAGCGGCGGTAGGATTGTGTACCAGAGCGAGGAAGGGGGAAGAATAGTTGACTCCGTCTTTTTATCGTGATTTTCTGTCTTTTTGTGTGCTGCTTTCTTGGTTTCTGCACGCGCCATCACGGTGAAGGACGCCGACGAAATTAGGAAATTGGCATCAGTCAAATTAAACGAGTCACGCGTCCTCCAAGACTTAAATATATATTGTGCAGGTTATTTTTGTTGGATGTTTTTCGTTATACATGTCCATATTCCCACGTGAGAATTTTGATGGTTTTTTTTAAAAATTAATTCAAATTTTGATGGTTTATGAGAAGGGTGTGCATGGTGTGCATGGTCTACGAGAAAAGCATTGAAGGAAATTTAAATTATAGAAATAACTCAATTACCCAAGCTCTATTCCACTCCTATTACTCGACTTCCAACGAAGACTACTCCAGATTTTCTTCTCCTTCTCTCTCCCATGATGAGATATGTTTTCCACTGCAGGAGGACTACTTGATAGCATGGTAGCATACTGTGGTATCAGAGGGGCATTATAACAAGCAGCGGCACGCGCAGGCATAGCTGATGCATGCGTGTGATATCCGGCGGAACTCCCCGCTCTAAGCCCAGCAGATGAGGTATTAAATTTCAGTAGAGGAAGCCCTTTGCCTCGTTTGCCTCGCCCGGCACATTTATCGGTATGATGATCCGTTGTCACGGGACAATTATCATGACTTCGTTTCAAAGGATACCTCTTGAAGAAATAATGGATGAAAGGAGTATCTTCGTCAGTATCAGTATGATCCGATTCAAAGCCATCACCATCATCCGTTTCCCACCACGGTTCACGTGTGGCGAATGGACTAAGAGAGGGCCGTTTCTGGTGAATGATGGGAAAAGGACGGTAATCAGAGTCATGAAGCGTCCCTTGCGGATCAACGTAAGGTATCGCGTGACTATATTGTGCACCTCCAAATCTGCTACTACCCCCGGCACACA
>Ga0153978_1000145_pt1 | contig 16209 bp, 16 predicted proteins | sample TSGA062MetaG_FD_104749 | JGI IMG/M metagenome (GOLD analysis project Ga0153978, IMG submission 104749) | Attine ant fungus gardens microbial communities from Georgia, USA - TSGA062 MetaG | ecosystem: Host-associated > Fungi > Mycelium > Unclassified | place: USA: Georgia, Yuchi Wildlife...
AAACATAGTCACTTTATCTGACTCCCTCAACTCCATCAGTTTTCCACAATTGCAACATGTACGGGGACTTGTTTGAGCGTGCCGCGGACACCTCCGATGATGTGTATCATGGAACCAATTCAATAGCATAGGAGCTATCGACCATGTGTAACTGTGTTTTGGCGATTATCACTCCCACCATCTTGGATACTGGAAGCCATGAATGAGTAAAAATTGACACAGCCAAAGGCTATGTTGTTTCGGTTTTGCCCTCTTCAGTTGATGACCCATTTCTTGACGACGTCGACACCGCCAATTTCGGGATGAAGTAAAATACTAGCCAACCAATATTGTAATAGTCAACGACGTCTATCGAGGAAAGCAGGGCGGAAACGGGCCAGAGGATTTTTGGCGGGTAGTAGCGGAATTGAAGGCACGAGGTGTTGCTGAACGAGTCAGAATAAGCGGGAAAGGACAACAAGAGATGATCACACACTGGCAGACTTCTCCGAAGGGCATTATCAAGTTTGACAAAAGACGTGTACCGTTTGAGAGCGTAGATGGTTGTCCTCTGCTTGTGTACGAGTTGGTAATACATGGTGGTCAGAGAATAGAACTGGCCTCTTTGGTGGTGATAACACAATCGTATACTAGAAGACCCAAAAAAGGGAAAATTAGCTAAAACGAAGGTCGAAAAAGGACATACCATGTAAGCGCTGCTGCTACCGTGGGCAGCAGCTTGTAAACTCTTCTTGAAACCGGCGCCTGCAGGCGGTGCATCACCAACGCAAGACCATCCTGTGATACAAACATCTTGAGCAAAAGACATCGATCTTGATAGACCGGTGTTATCCGCAATGAATATATCACTTGATAAGATAGAAGGTGGAGGAGGGGAGGAGATTCGACGAAGCCTCCAACGATCAAGCGAGGGAGCCTGAGAACTAATTCAGCATCCAAGAGAATGAAGGACGATATTTGGATTATTCACAGGAGGAAGCTCCAATTTGCCGTCCTTTGTAATTCGCCATAAAGCTGTGCTTCTTCCTCTATGTCAATACCACTCAGACCAGCAGTTGATGGAGGAACGAGTTCAAGTTTTGCGGTAGAGTGAGAAAACGGATGAATTGGGGCACTCTCAGGTTCGGGGAATGGGGTGGGAGATGGTGATTCATGGTCATTGAGTCCTTTGTTCGGAGGTATTTGTATTTGAAGTTTAGACGACTTGGTCGTAGTAGTATTAGACGATAAAGGACGTGTGGGGAAACCAGCTTCGGCAGCTAGGAAAAAAAATCAGTTCGCAGCAACGGACGAACTATGAGGATGCATAACAATACCGGAGATGTGATGAAACATGCTTAATCGAAAAATATGACATAAGCACGAATAAAAGCATCTGAAACATCATCATGTGCCTTTCAATCGTATTTTATATATAATATGTTCGAGTCCATCGCTAACGAAATAACCACACCTCTGGGCTGGTTATGCCCCTCTACTATCTAGAGGACAATGAAAGTATTCGCATTCGAAACTTCTGTGACCGCGGAGGTGTGCTCCTTGATCGTGTTTCCTCTAACACTGTTCCTCAGCGAATAGAAGTCATTCTCATCCCCAACCAACCAACGAGCATTGAACATCTTATCCAATTCACTCGTGGCATGCTTTCAAATTCTCTTTTCTACTCTCAGTCCACCTCATTTCATTACGTCGCTCGAATCGACTGGTTGCTATTGCAAAATCAATATCAAACTATCAACAATCTCATCGATTCGCTTTCCTACGGCCATAATCTCAGCTACCGTCTCGCTTTCACTAACATGATTCCCGGACATCAAGGATCCCAAAATGCTGAATTGGGTATCACCTTAATTGGGGGAACACCTAGTGCCTCTGGAATGATAGGCTTGACCCTGCCTGAATTCCCTCTAGCCTTTTGTGAATAAACGGATCAAAGCTCCATACTACGTCCTCTGTGGAATGGAGACCATTACCGTGATATAATTTATTTTGTTGGCAATCTTCTGGTAGTAATAGATGCTCGGTACTCAGAGTTGATGCCATGGATCAATTCTTGTTGTAGGAAATAAATATGTTGAGGTTTGTGCCTGAAGAAACGAACACAATAAATGTAGTGAACTTACATCTGGGAATCTGTAGAAACATGGATAAGGGAATAACACCCTAAAGCAAAGCAACTCAACAAGAGAGTGACCCAGACAGGAATCAAACCTCTGACCTAAATTAACTAGCCCATATGCTCTACCACTGAGCTACCAGACTGTTAACGGCCCACAGCATGCTCCAGGATAAGCTCCGACTGTTTGCAACCGAGGAGCTGGTTGTCGAAGGGTGCAACTCGAGACCGGTTTTGGGATTTCTTCAATAGCCGGGACCACAGTTAGTTTGATTTTTGTCTTCATTTCATCACGAAAATTTTCCTATTAGTCATCGTAACAATTTTCGTAGCCATATATAACTGTACTCACCATTCTGCTGAAGTTCGACTCACTTCGTTCAGACTTCAGGTGTGTATCTGGTAGATTTTATCATTAATATATTGACTCACTTCGTTCGGACTTCAGGCACTTGCCTGTTAATTGTTGAGCTTCAACCGCGCACTATCTTTATTGCCCTGCCTCCTCTGAGACTGGTGGTCTGACAAGTTTTTTAAAGCACATTTCTCCCAGACAAATATTCAAGATTTGCACCACACTCCTCGATCCTGCCATGGAAAGCCATTCATTCAGATTTTTTTGCCCATTCTGCATAATTTGTTCACCCGCAGTCTTCCAGTTCCTCGTTGTCGGCTTATTTCCCTACTATCATCAAGTTGATGCTCATTGTTTGTCTCTTATTTACACTTGTTGTCTTTTCACTGATAAGCTATCGATGGACCTTGTTTAGACCCGCTGTGTGTACTGCACTTGCTCACATTACAACACTGCTGACAGATCCAAGTCATCAAATTATCGCTTGACTGGCTGTCAAACATTTTTCCATGCGGCTTCTCTAACCAAACTTCTTATACGCGCGTATGGCGTCTTGTTACAGGGTCTGTAATACTGAATCAATCACGCTTGTGTACGCCTCGTAGATGCTGTATACAATCTTGAAGCCAAGGTGTGGACACTCTATTCCTTCTCACTGGCCCTCTGACCGGTACCTAAGAGTGCTGCACATTAAATGGATCAAACGGGCTACCATCAGCGGCTCCCAGTCCTACAAAACGTTATCACGACACCACCTACGAGTCCGCCTCCCAAGTACATGGCTTATCCCAGTCCATCTGCAATCACTTCACAGCCAACTCCATCTGTGACTACACTGGCAGCTCGTTATCCTTCGTTCGGTGTCGCACCGTATTACGACTACTACGTGTAGCCACCACTCTCGCGCATAGTTATATACACACCCTAATTTGATCATCCTTTTGGTCAGTCAATACCATCTCTACCTGCCCATCCAAGTTAATACAGATGTCCAGGATACTCATTACCTACCCCAATACCTCAGACTTCGTTTACTGCGAGCGTTTCATCGCCTTTTAGCACTCCGGCCGCTATTCTGCCTATGTCAACTCCAGACTCTTCTCAGGAGTAAACCTCTACAACGGCGACTTTGCCATCTCGAATTCCATCGCCAGTAATTTCACAATCGTAAACCTTATGTACACCAACATCGGCTTCCTTCAATGTATGCGCGTTCTGCCTCCATTAACTGTATGCGCACTTTATGATCCTTATCCAACACCTCCCCTTGATCAATCACCCCTTCCATCATCATTGTCGCCTCAACACTACTCTTACCCGGGCAGGGTATCCCCATTATATTCCGCCTCCGCTACAGCAGGTTCCTCTTCAAATCTACCCACATCCTGGTCGAGTTTGTTCGTATAATAGATGAGACAGCAGACATGGTACGTCGAGTCGTACTGGAACATGTAAAACAGTGATGTATGATTGATAAACGTACTTCAGCTGGCTATCTCTTGTTATCAATCTCGTTGTCTTCAACAGGCTATGGTAACAATGCTTCAGTGAGTATCTATCTACTTCTCGAGCTATATCTGTCTTCATTGATAATCCACGCTCTCAGACTATGCTGTGGATGCTCTTGGACGGGAGGAAGTTTGTATGTTTGATTTGGTTTCAACTCTCATACTCCGCAGATGGCAGATAATTGATGCTTATTATCCTGACTGTCAATAACAACACCTGCTAATTCCATCTCTCCAGGGGCATTCGCCCATTTATCTCGCCATATTTAGGGAATCTGTGTTGATGGTGATTATCCGACGTCCTCCACCATCATCTCTGATCGGGCGAACCTTCGCAAGCGCAGCAGCATTTTGGCTCATATTTTTTGCAAATCAAGGTTGTGATTCTATTGCCAGTTCCTTGGTAATGATCATCGTACTGGCCAGATACAAAAATGTGATGGAGGTTGTTAAACGTCGAAAGTTGATGGAGGTAAATATGGCTTTCCGAAGGCAGCACTTCGGAAAGCTAGATGGTCTATCTCTTCCCCCTAGTGTCATCGACCTCTTCCTAATTGCTGCGTTTGCTACCCTCTATGACCGTCTCACATTACCTGAGTCAACAGTGAATTCTTTATTTTAACCCTATTTTATATCCTACTCACCCTCCAATGATTGTATTTTTCAAAGTGTGATATGATAATAAGTACACATTCCACTTTACATGAAGAAGCATTAGAAATCATCTAGTTTTCCGACCACCTCTGTCCAAGCAAGCGGTCCTCGATGAGCAGGCTCAACGGAACCAGTGTTGTCTTGACCAATGTCATCCTCCTCTTCGACAGCATTTGCGTGACGACGCGTAAATTCAGATCTTGATTGACCCATTCACCACTACTTTGCATGCTCAAGCGACTCGCAGTAGCAGCAATGTAGCTGATATCGTTCTGGGACCCCAGTTTTGTCTGAGGATGAGAAAGAAATCGGCATAGGATTGCGTGGTAGGGGCAAACCACGGATCACATAAAGCCTCCTGAGCGATGGGATGATGGAGTGAATCGAGGACGGCGAGACGTCAGATGAAGGGCTCGGCTTGATTGGAAACGGGTTCCAGTACGGACTCCGAAATTTGATTTTGGGTTCGCGTTCTGCTCGGCGTGGTGTTTTCGGCATCAAAAGATAACCGCAGAGGAGAACGTAGGTGATGATGGCTGTGCAAAGAGATGACAATGAACTTGTGTTTAGTCCATGTATGCGTGTCGAAGCGATCAAACGTGTGGACCAGTTTTTGGTGACCGGTGTTCTTGATAACTTCTCGGACGGCATAGATGGAAGAGCGGGCGAGAGAGGTGAGTTTCTCGTCGGGAGGATACAGGAGTTTTTCTCTGTGAAGAGATCAACAAAGCGAGGTCACGGGTGGGAAATGGACTTGCATGCCAATGTCGACGATGACAATATCATTGTCGAGATCGTTGGAGTGATAGCGGATGTTCTCGAGTCTTTCAAATAGGTGAAGGGAGGTGAGGTGAGAGAGAGGAAAGCAAGCGTACACGAGGTCTCTGTGGACGGTGCCATGGTGATGGAGGTAGTCTCCGGCATCGAGGATGACGGTGACGGCGTCATGCAAAACTCAAAGCCTTCATAAAACTTGACCTGAAAGGATGAGCTGGGAGACAAGCAGAGCACAAGAAGAGAGACAGGCGAGTCTGAGGCCCAGAGAAGTGGTGAGAAAAAATCACCAAAAAAGTGCCTCGTGTCGCGGTGGCTGTGACATACAAAGATAGGAACGTGGGTAGACGCTTCAAGTAGTGAGAGGAAAATCCTGGAAATGTGTTGTCTGGATGTAAGAAAAGCAGTAGAGGCTTCCAAAGATGTGATTTATCAGACATCTTACTTCTCGAAGACAATCATGATGAACATTACACCGCCCAAGTACCCGCTGATTGACATAGAACCAATATCCCAAATAGCGTTCTCTGAAGCTTGAGAGCTTGCAGATCCTGTATATCACCAGATGTCAACTGGATTGCAAAGCCTGGAGCATAATGTAAGCCACAGCCGAGTTTCTTCAGCTATCATAATTTTCCCCACCCATTGTGAAAGTTGTGAGGCTAGAACAGTCCATCAGCGTCAACTGCCAAGTTTCATCACAGCTGCAATGTACTGATAAAATTGGAGTGAGAATATCAGATTTTTGACCTTGATCAGATCTATTGGCCTGCGGGCAACCAAATAGAGCATTTGTCTAATAACACCAATTGATATATAGTCGAGCCATTTTCATCGAGTTTTGTACAAAATACCTCCCTCCTATCCCAATGGGTGATCAGTATGGACTAACACCACAAGGCTACGCTGATAACCTGAAGAAACTATCAAGTGAACGTTACAGCCAAGGTATGCTAGTTCTTATTCTACCGTTCCCGAAACAATTGCTGAAGAATTTTCAAGTCATTGTTGCTACTTTGATGGTGTATGATTTGATTTATCACATTCCTCAACAGGTGAGACTTTTCATTTGTAAACAGCGATTTCACATATCTTTTCTCTCCTAGGTTCAGTACCTCCATATGCATGTTTCCCATTTCATGGCCGACTATTGCTACTGACATATGCAAACTCAGGAGGAAATGGTCAAAACGGCATGTCATCTATTTTTCTATCCTTATCATTAACTGGGCAGGCATGATGTATATGTGACTACCTTACTTTATTGAATGAGACAACTGATCCAAATTTTCAGAATCCGTTCATATGGTATAAGGAATTATCTGACATAGATCAAATGCATGTTAATGACAATTTCACCAGATGACAATAAAGCCTGGGCATCAAGATCAGTAAGACACTACTTCCAATTCATCCTTGATATATTCATTGACTAGGATGTCTTAGTGGTATAGGTTAAACATATTTGCTGCTCAATCTGACCTACCCCTTTGCCAGGTGTATATTCGGTTTTGCACTAGTTCTCGAGTGAGTTTCATGATGACTCGTAAGGACTGGGGCAGCTGATGTCAATAGAATCATAATGTTATTCAGCGCATTGGTAGTGAAGAGTCTGTTGGTCCTGCGCCTTCGAGCGATTTGGAACAAGAATTTCATTGGTAAGAGAGCTAGATAAATGTGCTAATGGAGTCATGATATTATTTCTTTTTTAATTCTAGTCACATTAATTCTATATTTCATGACGGCAGGTATGCGTTGTAGGATTTAATTTATAATTGATAGAGGTGACTGATGGTCAAAATCAGCTGAGATCCTCGTATGCTTTAAAAAAGGTACTATACGTAACCCACCAACTGATCATATTTTCCAGATTGCAATGTCTGTGATGGTAGTTGAAGTGTATGACGAATCAGTTTCCAGAATACTCTTCCCTCTACATGGCTGCTTGGTGATTTCAACATATCCTCTTATATATAACAGTCTTAGCATTGCCTTGTAGTACGTGTTCAACATATCTTATTATGTGAACCTAGGTGTTTCTTCTCACACAAAAAAAGCATTATCAGGATGACAACAACAGCAATTGAAGTCCTCCTGACCTTTATCAGATTTACCATGACATACAAAACACAGAGGGTTTTTGGTGATGGAATATGCAGCTGTATTATTTACATGCAAACCTCCACTCGTCTATTGTATGTGTTTTACCGCGATGGAACCTTGTTATTTATACCGTGAGTCCAAAACTAGATATAATTGATCTAACTGATGACCTATCTATTCAGTATCTTGGGTGAGCCTAGACCATAGAACGAGCGGGCCAGAACTCATTCTCTTCAAAGTCCTCTCAAGCCTGGAAGTCACTTCTCTCTTTCTAAATTTACCTTATTTTATTCTCGAGATCCTAGCCTAGTATGTTGTTATTGTTGCCAGTTCTCCCCATACTGACCCTAATAATTAGCTCTTCATGTTTCATTTATCCCTTCATTGTAAGTAAAATCACTCTTCCTTGGATCTATATCATAGCGCTCATTCATGTTTTACTCAGGTGTCGCGGTTGATACTCAATCTGCTGGAAGCAAATTGTCCTTTGGACGAAAGTATAGATTCTGGGACAATGGAGACTTTAAGGTTCTGTAATACAGAGTCCAATAGGGATACTGAAGCAGGTATTTTGCAGGTTGATGAATATGACATTTAGTGCCGTTCATCCCAGTATATGATGTTGGATTCAGATGGCGTGAAAACCATTGTTTGGTCTGCTTATCTTTTACCATATGATCAGTGAGTTGTGGTGAATCAAGCAAGACAGTTGATACCAACAAATCGGAGAGGTACACAACACAATCCTGGACGACAATGGCTCGAGGAATCTGTTCGAGTCAAAACGAGATAATGCACTAGTTATATTTTCGTAGTTGAGGATAAACTAAGAATGGATATCTACACCACCGACAATTCATCTAACAGGGATATTGTGTCTTACACGTCTTGTTCTCTGTAGCAGTCATGAGTAAGAAAATCATTGATAGGGATCGAGAAAAGCATGGCTTTTGGTCCACTTTTTGGTGCCTTTTCTACTTTGCTTCTCCATGAAATGAAGGGTCGTGACGCAGATGTTTTTATCACTCAAGAAACTAAAGGAGTGTGGAAATAAGAAATTAGTTCAGACCTCATCTCTCTGTCAGGATGATGTAGGTCACATGTTATGGCCATTCTTCTGCAGACATTGCCTGCATCTCATGTCCCCTGCCTAAGAGTAAAACCCTGATGTAGGTGCTTGACTGATGGTTGATGTCACTGGACATCAAACAAAAAAATCCATTATCAAGAAAGTTTGTAATTATCAAGCAAATTTGTATATAAATTGTCACCTTGAGACATGTTACAGCATCAGAGACCATTCTCAAAGCTCAGATCAGCATTATTCTAGAATTAGACAGACTATGTAGCAGCATCTATGCAAAGTCGACTTGACTACGTAAAGATACATCTACATGCGGCACCTACAAGGTAGACTAGAAATTGCAGCAAGTAGGCAAGGGTCCAGTACAAAAGTACAACAAATATAAATCTTGATCAGTCAACTATTCCTCCAGAATTGAATTGGCAGCGCAAGAATGCAATATCATTTTGATAAACGAAAATGAAAGGGCCATCAATTGATGAAAAGATGGTAATTGTTGAAAAATGGCCAAGAACATGGCAAACGAAGAAATGGAACCATGGAAATCAATTCTCGATCAGTGGCATATATGTTCTGGTTATAGACGCATCTCAAAGTGGTCTGCAGTGTGAAATGTAAACTTGAGATGCGCTATCAACAAGGTAGTAACAAACGGACTAAACTGTTACGAAAAGTAAATCTGAGTTGATCTTTGCCTCAATCACTTCCAAATCACTCAGATTACCTCAGAAAACTTAACATGGAATTCACTCACACAACACTGAAATTGCCGAAGTACAGACTTGAGGGCCATTGATAAACATAAGAAGAAACAGACATGTAAATAGGAAATTAAAACACTTATCGAGGTGCCAAGCATGAGAAAAATTGACTGAGGGGAAAGTTTTTACAATGGCACGGAGCTCGAATTACTAATCCTTCACATATTGGTCTATCGAGGACCAGCATGCTGGAGTTGGGGACACAACCAAGTGTGATGGATAGTATACATTGTGTTTGTAAAATTCCCATATATCACATAGCGATTGCAACGTGGCTTTTAGTCCATTCCTGTGCCTATTTTAGACCACCTCATATGCAGTCACATCACATTTAGGCACGCCTATTGGCAAGCTCACTGCCACTGATCGAGGAATGATCTTCATAGTTTGCACTTTGTTCTGTTCCTGGAAAACAAAGTATTTGAAGTGATCGATCAACAAAGCTTTGTCGTGACCTTGCCTTAATTCTCTCTAGCACTTTATGGATAAAAGTTCCATACCAGATGCAGAATGAAAAATATAATATTTTTTTGGCAATCTTCTGGTAGTGATAAATGCTCTGTCCTCAGAGTTGTTATCATATATCATGGGGATACAGAAGTAATATTTATTGTAGTACATGAGGTTCGTGTCTGAAGAGTAAAAACACGCACAAGATCAAGATTTTACACCTGGGGATCGCTACAAGAATCATATTTATCCCAGACTAAAATCCGAGATTTGCACTTCACTCCTAAATTATCTCATTGGAAGCCATTCCTCACTATTTTTTTTACACTTTGTTTCCCGTTCCTCGATCGCTGTCGGCTTATTTCCCGGCTATCATCAAGTTGATGCTGATTTGTCTCTTATTTATACTTGTTGTCTTTTCACTGATAAGCTATCGATGGCTCTTGCTTAGACCTGCTGTGTGTGCTGCACTTGCTCACACTGCTGACAAATTCAAGTCATCAAATTATCGCTTGATTGGCTAGTAAAAATTCTTTTATGCAGCATCTCCAACCAAACTTTTTATGCGCGCATATGGGCATCTTGCTGTGAGGTGACTTCTGCTATACAATCTTCAATCTTGAAGATGATGATGTGGATGGATACTTGATCTCTTTCACTGACCCTCTGACCGTGCGACGTGAAGTTCCGTGTCCAAGCAGATCAAATGGGCTACCTTGCAAGCATCAACGTGATTCTTCACATGTTTCCCAGTCCCTACAGGACGCTACTACGACACCAACTGCGACTCTGAAGCTCGGGTACCTCCCAAATAGTCCACTTATCCCAGTCCGTCTGCATTTACTTCACTGCCAACTCCAATTGTGACTATAACCTTATCCTCCGCTCAGTGCTGTGCCGTACTACGACCACGTGTAGCCACCACTCTTGCGCATAGCCATATACCCTCCCTAATCTGGTCATCCTCCTGGTCAGTCAATACCATCTCTACCTGCCCATTCAGGTCAATACAGATGACCAGGATACTCATCACCTACCACAATACCTCAGGCATCGTCGACTGCAAGAGTTTCGTCGCCTTCGAGCACTCCAGCCACTATTCTGCCTATGTCAACTCCAGATCCTTCTCAGGAGCAGACCTCTACAACAACGATCTCGCCATCTCGAAGTCGATCGCTAGTAATTTTGCAATCATAAGTGCAATCACAAATAGGGTATCTTCCTCATGTATACTCATGTACACCAACCTCATGCGCCATCGGCTTCCTTCAATGTATGCGCGTCATCTGCCCCCGCCATGATAATTTGCGGATAATACCTGGCACATATTGACCGCATGGAAGTACAGTTCAAAGGACCTGGATATGGTTGTCTGTCTCGTGGATCCTTGTTCTAATCTCTCTTGATTCCTAATGAATCCCTAAACAGGTCGCAATCGTCGCTTACAGAAAACCTAACACCTTCGAATTTTTTCTCATATGAAGAGCGATTTCATTTCAAACGTACTTGAGTCTGTTTATGTTTGATATCTGGACAGTATTTCAGACAGAAGATAAAGATGAGAGGACATGGAAAAGAGGTGCATTTGGCGACGAAATTAGTGTTTATGTGTTACCGGACAGGAGCAGCTACACTTGATCATATTGAAGGAAGATGTGAGTTCTTTTCATCGATTCCTAGAGTGTGGCATATGAAAATTTGATTTCTTACATAGATGAGCGGACTGTGTAGATGAGATGATTGTATTCACTGTACGTTGTCATTCTTACCCTCGTGCTCACGTACTCACAGTGTCTCTTTCTTTGATATCCAGTAATCAGGCAACAGCAATTTCTTTATCTCATATCATGGTAAGAGCTTGATTCTGGTGAGAGATGAGAGTGTATTGGCAAATGAAAAAGACATCTGCCCATGCTGTTGGCAAAGGATCTGGGAAAGAATAAATACTGCAGATTTGGGAAACACTTTGTCTTTTTCAGTTTAAGGCTCTTCTTCTCTCTTCAATTGTCGACCTTGCTGTCATATAAATATTCGAATTATCTATCGCGTAAGTTAAGGATCGATGTCAAGTACTGCATTATCATCCTCCTTGCATAGGTTCTCTAACCTAATGACTTCGATGGTAATAACATGGACTGTGGCTTTTATTTGGTTGGATGGTTGATTCAAGTGATGCTCACTTTCGGCGAAAATACATTTCCTGGTTCCAACTGTGGCCCAAGTTCAAGGGCACGTCACCCCTTCGATCCCATGAGAGGCAGTACAGGGACGCAAGCTCAGGTGAATTGTTTCAAGTCATCAGTACCACTGTCTGCCCTCCAATCTACCCAGGTGGGAAAGGACAAGAGAATGAAAAATATGATGGATTCTATCGGGTGAGTTCTAAAAGAATCTGGCAGTGCTTTGAGAATAAACTGACTAATTGAGAGGAATAGCACTTATGATGACTCCCACATTAACAGCTTTGTCATGCTTCTAACATGTCTACATTCCTACACGTTGCAGCTCACGAGGAAGTGGTAGCTGCTTCCATGAACGGTAGCACTAAGGGGGCACAATACTTGGGGTAGCAGAGGCTGGAGGGCTTTAGGTAGCAATATGTCAGCACGCCTGTAGCGTAAAACTCACTTGTTAAGTGGAAGATGCCTTATCCGCATCAGAATGCACTCTCGACCCCTTTGCAGGAGGCTGATATTCTCCATCTTTTGACCCAAAATCAGGACCATCCCTAACATCATTGTTTCATGTGTCAACTTCTGCGTCTGCTCATAATCGGTATCTTATCTCCGACCTCAGGTATTGCGGCATAATTAGGGTCGAGTTTTACGTCTTTGTGGTCTGGATAACCACCTCGGAGGTTGTCTTGGCTTTTGGTAGTGCCATTCTTATGCAGGAAACATGGACGATGGAGGCAAGGTGACGAGAGGACATGCGCTGATACATATCTCATATGTCCTAGGTCTTGTATGATGGTAGCTGACGTGGCAAGAATCTTGTTCCCAGAGAAAACAAACTAACCTGCAGACGTCTTGTCACAATGTAACCGTTGTATTTCCAGCCTTGCAGAATCAACAGCCATGTCCAGTCGCAGCAGGGACCCAGCTAACCCTCATGTACAATTGATCCCCAAGACATTGGCATGCACCATTAGCAGCCCATATTATGACCATGGCCACTGCGCTCTCACCTCTTGCTGCTGCTTTGCGTATGTGAGTGACCGCATGTGAATTCTCGTAGTTATTTGTGTGAATTGTGAGCTCTACCTTGTCGTCCTTAGTTACACGATTCTGGTCCACATAGGGCCGTCATTTCAATGGATCACCCGCACGGAACTCAGCAATAGTGGTTACGGCTCTTCTCAAGGCGGATGATCAGATTTAAGACATCCCAGCTGATACATGTTCCTCTTCCGTCCACAAATACCCAAATACCAAGTCTCCAGTCGGCTTAAAATGCTAGGTGGGACATTATCCTAGCCATCACGTTCATGAGTAAGTGTATTATCCTCTATCGTTCTCACACATGTCCGTGATGACATTCAGTATTCAGCAAAGGAGATTTTCGACATTGTGCGTATAGACGTTTGAAGATACACACGTTGTACGCATCGTATGTCGTTGGTTGTACCATAGCTAAATTCATATTTGATCCGATTTTAATACCGACATATGTTGACTTTGTTCTTTCGTGATGAATATGAACATATGCTTTTCCTTTCATAAACAGGAACAGTCTGCACAAATGAAAAAGAGCTACTGGGACTCCTCATGTAGACCGAGGCGAGAAGATACGATCGAAGACAATGCTTTAAAAATAACGGATGCAGTACGGCAATAATGGCTTCCAGATAAAACAATTTGCTCCCACCCGTGCTCTTCACATGCCCAGACGCTGATTGTCAGGTTCCCACCCAGTTCAGGTCATGAGGCTGTGTCACAATCTTGTCCATTCTATCATCCTGTACTCACAGCGTTTCTTCCTACTCACTCTAGTTCAAACAATGGCCACACAAGCTGAACGTGTTATGGCACGAACTATCCGACTTCTTGGTAAGTATAACTCTGTTCATCCATCAGTAGGCTTAATTGCACTCAGGATTTATCGGAAGACTGGATGATACAATTTCACGTCCACTCATTATCAGCTGCAAGACCGATACTCCTTCCCAAAATATCAAGAAAAAATTTGACAATAAAAATAGAGGGGAACAGAGTCTGGAGCTGACCCAAGGATGGTGAGTCAACCTTTTGAATGCCCAAGCAGCTTTATACATTCATGCGATGTAGGATTGTCAGGGAAGGAAGTGACCTTAGTACTGAAATCCACAAAGAGTCTCAACGGCGTAAAATCATCACTCTTGGGCGTGCTCCAGAGGGTGATCTCGTGTGTAGTGCCAGGATTGACTTTGATGTCCTATGGGAACACCTGGTTTTGGAATCACAGAAGGAAATAAAATGTGAGTTGATTCTTGCCTCAATCGCTTATGATATGCTCAAGATCCCTCAGCAAACTTCACAGTGGAATTTGTGAGTACAGTGCCAGGATTTCAGCTCTGGATCGTTGCTGAGGTATGGATTTGATAGCTGTCAATATATAGATTCCTTATCCAAATATAATTGTAGGCATACGGCAGCGATTTACGGGTCCCGGATGCACAAATCAGGAGTACAATGGAGCAGCTGAAGAATTTCAAGCCCGTTCTGAGTCACCTTCGTCCTGCAAGCACTGGCCATGGGACGTTAATCGAATTGGGGAAGGCCATAAGCGGGTTGATTGCAGCTGCTAGGAAGGTAATTGAATCTTGTTTAACGTGTACACATGTTGTCTAACCTGGAACAGGTCCATCCTATAGCACAAAGTGCCGTCACTTGGATCGAGGTCATCTACAAAGTTGGTCCATATTCTTTTTTCGGGAATAGGGTGGCTGATTAATTTTGCAGCATCTCGAGGCGCAAGAAGAATCTCACAAAGAAATGCAAGGCCTTGCAGAAAGCATGACACATCTAGCTGATCAGCTCGACAAGCTCAAGGATATCCCAAGTTCAGAAGAACTGTGCCGCACTATCAGCAAATATCCTGAGATAATGGAAGAAGTGGTGGAATTTATTCACCATTGGCTCGAGAGCTGGCTTGGTGTGTATTTGTCTGCATGGGATAGGATTTCAACTGAACCATTGGTCCAGCCAAGTACATTCTCGCTGTCCCTCAGAAGAACGGGGTTATCGAGTTACGGAAGAAGGTGGATGGATTTAGGGATCAGCTTGTTGCAGATCTCGCAATAGAAATCCGAGTAGCACAACAATTGGATGATTTGGTGCGGGCCATTGGTGGCAATAGACTTCCCCTACGCAAACCATGCATGGAAGGCACCCGACAAGCCGTTCTGCAAGAGATTGAAGACAAGGTCAAGAGTATCGACAGCCATAATGTGATCTGGATAAGGGGATCTCCAGGAGTTGGGAAATCTGCCCTGGCAGCTAGCATTTCGACTCGGCTACAGGACAAGGATCAACATGTAATATCATTTCGGTTCGACCATGTACAATCGACCACAATCACCACAGATTCCCTTTGGCGTGTCGTCGCATGTGATCTCGTCCGCCAGTACCCATCTCTTCACCAACACTTAGTCGAAGGCAGCAAAGGACATAGTTCATCTGACATTGATCGCCTTTTCAAATCACTCATCGAGACGCCATTATCCACACTGGATGATGTTCCCCATGAGGAACTTCCAGTGATTGTGATAGACGCACTGGACAAGTGTGGTGGCCTCAGGCACGACTCGTCTGGCTGGGACGATTATGAAGGTCTCTTGCGTACACTCAAGCGTTGGATCCAGGTAGATCACTTGAGGAAGTTTAAATTGGTCATTACCAGCAGGCCCGATAACCGTATCACTCAAATTTTCCCTGACTCCATTAGCACCCATGTCAATATTCCCTCTGGCGGTGATGTCAAACCAGGAGATAGTGCTTCTGATGACATCCGGGTGTTCCTTAGGTCACGACTCGATGCGATGGGTATGGAAGAGGCATGGGTTGTACAGGCCGCTGATTACTTGGTTCCTCGTGCTTCTGGAGTATTTATCTGGGCAACAACGGTCACTGACTTCCTTCGATTGAACCCCAAAGTGCGGTTTTCCATGCTTAAATTGAAGAATGATGAGAGAGGGCTAGAAAACTTGTATTCCTTGTACTTCATTGTCCTCACAACATCGTTTGGAATTGGTCTCACAGAAGAAGAGATCAAGGCAATTACTTCCGTTATAGGTGCAATGACATTTGCTAGGCATCCACTCTATGACGACGCGCTCATCAGGCTTTTGGGAGTTGAGAGTCGGGACATGCTGGAGTTTATCCGAAGAGGTCTCATGTCTGTCATCGACTCCGGCCCCATCCTTC